>Ga0209427_10006882_pt1 | contig 12922 bp, 10 predicted proteins | sample DeeMarSWOR136_30_FD_187465 | JGI IMG/M metagenome (GOLD analysis project Ga0209427, IMG submission 187465) | Marine sediment microbial communities from White Oak River estuary, North Carolina - WOR-1-36_30 (SPAdes) (version 2) | ecosystem: Environmental > Aquatic > Marine > Intertidal zone >... | reverse complement strand
CAAGGGAAATTCGCTGGATATTGGCACCTAAAGAGTCGGAGCTTTGGGTAGATTCTGGTGGCGACTTTCTGGTCAAATGTGTGTGCGGGCATGAGATCCACATATCTTGTTTCGACGGAGAGCCAGAAACGTGCGCGGAGTGTGGCAGAGTGTACCGTTGTATCTCTCGGCTTGAGATACGACAAAACAAAAGAGAAGATGAACAGGACCAAGATTGAGTACCCAGATTATTCCTGGAATCCACTGACAGGCTGCCAAAACGATTGCTGGTATTGCTATGCCCGCAGGATCGCCACACGCTTCAAGGGCACGAAAGCATTCCCCTATGGATTTGATGTGACGTATCATCATGAACGATTGTATGGGCCAGATCGGGTCAAAAAGCCCAGCAAAATCCTTGTGTGTAGCATGGGCGATTTGTTCGGACCGTGGGTACATTGGGAGTTTCAGGACTTTGTGCTGGAAACGGCGCACAGAAACAAGCACCATATTTTTCTGTTCTTGACGAAGTATCCTGAGAATTATATCAGGCTACCATTCCGGTTCCCAAACAACTGTTGGGTCGGGGCCACTATTACACAGCAAAGTGAACTCCGACCTCGGATGCGTGAGTTGCTCAAGACACCGGCTAAGGTACGCTTTGCCAATTTTGAGCCTGTGTTGGGTCGGATAGAGATAGGCGCTTTTGATGCCTGGATGGAACGGGTGGATTGGGCCATCATTGGCGCTCTCACAGGCCCCGGAAAACACAAGACGGATCCCCAGCATATCCGGTTAATCACAGAACAATGTGTCAGATTGAAAATCCCTGTATTCGTTAAGGATAACGCAAAAGAGTGTTTGCTCAAAACACTCCATTTGCGGCAATGGCCGAAACAAGAAGAGGAGAACCCCTGTAGTGGGACGGTTGATTCCACATAGACGGAATGGGCAATTATATAAAGTCTATTGGGAGACCAATCTCTTCGGCTTCCCGATAATCATTCGCATACCCAAATGGATTTACCGATGGTGCGGAAGGAGGAGACGATGAGCATACCGCGCACGAGACGCAGAAACAGACGACAAACGATGTTCACAACCGCCGTAGCGGACGCCCAGCGGCCAATCGGCACCCCGCCGTCGAGGTTGCAGCAGACGTTCGTTGAGCCGCAACCGGCGATGAACGAGGACATGGCAGACGCATTGAGCCATTTCGTGCGCATCATCACGGATACTGCGGCTTGCGCCATTTTCGGATTAGGTATGGGGATGTTGGCCGAAGGTTTGCTGAGTTTCAGGGCAAACGGCCCTCGAATATTTTATACCCTCACTGGCTCAGCCATTGTCGTGACCAGATTGATAGGCAGCCGGACCATCCAGGAATGGGTCGATTGGAAAAAGGACCTGGACCTCGCAACAGAGGTGCTCCACGCCCCAAGGGAACGGTTCGAGACTTATTGGAAAGCGGAGCAAGCAGCAACCAGGGCGGCAGAGGCTATATCATCTCAGCCCTCAATAGAGGATCAACAAGTCAACGAGACAATCGTCCGCATCCTGCACGATTACTATCGAGGGAGGACGGAAGGGACGTTGCCGGCTCAGGTCAAATTGTGGTCAAGGAGAGGCTTGGCGACTCGCTACGACTTGGCAGAGCACGGCAAGGCCAATGCCCGGGTCCGTGAGGTGTTGGAAGCCATCGCGGACGGCAATTCGCTGAAACCACGAGATTACCCGACAGCGTTCTATGCGCTGTTCGGATGCGCTCCAGAGGAATACGACGGGAGGTCCCTGTATCGGATGGGGGACAACCCAGCGACGGGGCAACCCGTGTTCCGGGTGGCGCCCCCGCCTGACGTTTTCCGCCAGCCAAACGGCCTGGTGCTGCGGCGGACTCGGCGATCCGGGCATGTGTAGACTTTACACGTGTAAAGTCTGTTGGTGAATCTTGACTAAATTCGATTCTTATGCTATACTATGCCTACAGGCATAGCAACAATGGCGCTTTGTTTTCACAGACAGTGTGGCGTATCGCCACGAGTCCAGCTACATAACCACACAGAAAGATAGGAGGAACGGTGCATCTATACAAAGTGCTGAATACAGACGGTACGCCCCATAACGGCGGGGTAGGTCAGTGGTCGTTGCCTACGCAACGCGAAGATGGGGCATGGCAGCCTGGAGATTGGATGCCCCCAATTGAGGGAAGATTGCGTCCGTGTGCCAATGGTTATCACGTCTGTCGAATTGACCAACTTCTCAAGTGGATAGGACCTGCCATCTATCTGGTCGAGGTGCGGGGCGATGTCATCGTTGAGGACGACAAGATTATCGCCCGTGAAGCACGTTTGGTCCGCCCAATGCATTGGGATGAATGTGCGGCGCGGCTATTTGCTTGCGCCTGTGCTGAGCGCGTCTTGTCGATATTTGAGCGAATTTGTCCTGGAGACGGGCGCCCGCACAAGGCCATCCAGGCATCACGACAATATGCCCTTGGCGAGATCAGTATGGCAGAATTGGACGCAGCCAGGACCGCAGCCTGGGACGCAGCCTGTGCCGCAGCCTGGGTCGCAGTCAGGGACGCAGCCTGGGACGCAGCCTGTGACGCAGAACAGCGTTGGCAATATCGACAACTCTGGTGTTATTTGTGGGGCTATCTGCCCTAGAGACAGCGCCGTTACCACATATAGAAAAGGGAGACGAAAGTGAGGAAGAAACGTGAATTGATCACCGTGCCGATTGAGGCGCTGCACTGCTCGGCCAACATCCGCAGCAAGCCCAGCGGTATCGAGGAGCTGGCCGATTCCTACCTGGATGGTGGTCCGGAGCAGCCGCCCGTCGTTTCGCCCAACGGGGATGGGTATGATGTGGTCCTGGGACAGCGGCGCGTCTTGGCGGCACAAGCGGCCGGCGAAATCGAAATGCAGGTCATCGTCCGTGATCCCATTGATGCACGTGCCCGCGTCATCTTGCAACTCGTCGAGAACATCCAACGAGAAGATTTGTGTCCACTTGACGAGGCTCTGGCGATTAAGACGCTGCTACAGATGGGCGACAGGCAAAAGGACATCGCCGAATGGCTTGGCAAGAGCGAAGCATATGTCAGCCAACGGCTGTCATTGCTCAAGCTCGACCCAACCTTGCAGAGCGCCTTGGCGAGAGGCGAAATCGGCCCGTCCGTGGCGGAGCTCCTCGCATCACTGGACAAGGACCAGCAAGAGGCCGTTTTGCCTCAGGTGAGAGGCAAGCCCGTTCGCCAAGTGAAAACCATTGTGAAGCAGAGTGTGGTCAAGGCTCGCTTGCAGCAGCCAAATGGCCGCCGGCAGGATGAATACGACATCCTGCTTGACAACGGCGACGATCCACTCTTGGTGTTGGCACTTCACCGCCTCCAGGAAGCCGAGAACCTCGCAAGGGAAGTGTACCGTGAATATCGGCTCGGCACGGCGGGGCCAATGCTTGCCAAGCGAATCCAGGACGTGGCGCAGTCCCTCGTGAGGATTGCACAGACAATCGACAAGTGCGTGGGAGGGGAGAATGGAAGAGCAAGCTAGTGATCTGTTGATGTGGGTCGGAGCAACGTATTACCCGACGTCTGAGGACTTTGCATCTGAGTGCATCCACCAAGGACTTAGCAAGCGCACCGCCATAACCAGCGTACCAGAAGGTATTGTCAATGGCGTGAGCCGCCTTTTCCTCATCCACCCTTGGGCTTGCCTGACAGTGGACGAAGAGAATGGACACACCCTCGAGGAGTTACACGACAGGCTAGAGTCGCTCGATAATCCTCTTATATCCGAATGGCTCCAAGATTGGGACCGCAATCCGGCCTGGGTTATCCGCCAAATCATAGAAAAGACGAGCAAAGAGCCTCCTGCCCAAGAGCCCTGGTATGAGGCCACGATGATCATCGAAGATTGTGGAGTAATCTTCACGCCCGGCGTGTTCGGCTTCTCCTACATCACGGGGATGCAATACGTGGTGAGCAAGGGGGAAACCGACTTGCCTGATGAACTCAAAGATAGGGGCATTGAGCCAGTGCGCGTGGTATATGATGAGGAGGAGCAAGATGCCGAGAGTAATTCATGAACACCAACGGGGATGCGGCTACCGGGAAGAAGACGGTTTGTACATCGTAGGCGAAGGCAGCCCGGACGGTGTGTTGCCGCGTTGGGTAGCAATTGAACCACCTATTCCCTATGACGGGGAGCACTTCCGGGGCTTCGTCTACGTGGACGGGGATTTGCTATTGAGCAGGGAACCACAAGAATTGTGGCTTATCGGCGCATCTCTGGATAGGGCACTGCGAGATCGTTGGACCGCAATGTTGGGAATGCCGCTGACCATCCGGCAGAAGATAGGTAACTGCAAGGGCGCAAAATCTCCCGAAGAGGTCACGCAGAGATTGAGCAAGCTCGGCTTGTACAATAAACGTCAATACAAGATGGCCACAGCAGGTTTGCTTGCTGAAATCAAAGCCTTGAGTCTTTTTGAGACCGAAGCTGGGGCAGATGCGGTAGACCTCGCCAAGCGGACAAAGTTTCTCGAGCTGACCGCCCTCCAGATTCTCACCAAATGCTGGAGGATCGCCCGCAACGTCTTGTGGGACGGCGAGCCCACAACGCACCACATCAAGATTAGGAAGGAACTGGCACGCATCATGGTGTTGCTGGGAGCCATCCAGGACGCGCTTGATCTGCATTCAGGCAGGTGGGTGCAAATCTGGAAGCAGCATAAGGAATAGCGGGAGAGGCTGGCCTGTGCGCGACACATAATAACTGGCGGGGGAAACCCCAGGGGAAGCCCATCCCCTAGACCAGGCAAGGGGCTCCGGCGGCAGGCCGGCACACCCAGGGGATAAGTACATATGTCACAAGGTTATCTTAACGATGATGGGGGGCTGCGGGTTTGGTTCCGCGACGAGATCAGGAATGCGCTGCTTTCCGCTTGGTTTACCGTCAAAAGTACAACAGACAATTCGCAGTTATCACAGGAAACGGACGCATTCCGGCGCGGCTATCTCGCTGCGATTATCGCCATTGGCCTCAATTTCGGCATCGTCATCCGCTTTGGCGATGATGGGCTGACAGCAACTTTTGACACCACTGCCAGCGAAAAGAAATAAAAACGCACACTGAACCGCTCGTGAGCGAGGTAGAAGGGGAGGGGACGCCCGCTACCTGCCACGGCAGTGCGGTGTGGGCAAGGAGCCGGTCACGGGGCCGGCTCTTTGTCTTTGTTACACAATCCCGGCGTCCAAGACAGCTTGCTCGTCGGCGAGGAATTTCTGCCACTCATCCCAGACCTTCTGCTGGAACTCTTCCCTGGTGCCAAACAATGCCTCCTTCAGGATGCCTAGAAGCAGGTCAGCCCATGTGGGCAGGTTCAGCAAATCGTCAGCGTCGTAAATCTTGCCGGCGATTTCCTTCACTTTTTCCTCAGGGATCTGCCTGCCGTACTCCTTGGCGAGATTGATCAACGCCGCCAAAGCTTTCCTCAACGCATCGCCAAGCTTACCCTGCCGATGATGGTCCCAAAAGTACCAGAGCACCAGAACCCCCGTTGCGATCCACCCACCATATTGCCGGAGAAAGTCAAGCCAGTTCACGGTATCACCTCCCTTCTGATCTAGATTCTCTCTGAGTATTTCGCCTTCATCTGAGCCAGCCACATGGCCGTGCTCTTTTCCACCGATGTGGTGTTGAAAGCGAGCTGATTCTTGTCTGCGTTATACTCCGTTTGCATGATGTAAAAAACCCGAGCATCATCCTCGTCGAATGTGGCGAACTCGGGGAACCACACCACCCTCCCTGCTCGCACCGTGGAGGGGTGGATCCGCTGGCCGTAGCGGTTGCGGACATTCAGCAAGGTCAACTTGTCCGTCTCCCACTTGGGATCCTTGTTCTCCTCCAGGTACGCATCACGCACTTTGTTCGCCACCGTGACCGTCACACTCTCGCCGGCGTTTAATTCACCAGGGTTGTTCATCCGCTTATCATACTTGGCGATACTGTCCGCATCCTCGGCGGCGGCGGTATAGGACGGCCCCGAGCCGTAGCGGGCTTTCACCGAATTGACCAGCTTTTCTAGGTTCTGGGTCAGCGCCAGCTTGCCCCCCACCACGTCCATGGCGTACACCACCAAATCCGCGTTGGCCCGGGTGAGTTCCGGGCGCTGGAAGTAATGCAGGACAAAGCTCAGATCCACCACGTCTTCCGTCTTATATATAATCGTGAGTTGAGCAGAAAGAGCCGGAACGCTATCGTATGCCGTAATGGAGAGATAAGCATTGGTAGGGCTACCGTTGTCCGCAAGGATCATGCCCATCCGGTTGCCACTAGACCATCCACTGCGATCTACGATCTCCTGCACCAAGATCGTCACATCAGTGGAAGTCCAGCTGCCCATGTTGGGATCAACATGGGCAGAGGTTTTATTGCGATCCTTGGGCCAAGTTGCCCCCGCAGTATATAGTGCCGCATTGTCGGCAGCCTCGCCATAGAACCGCACCACAGGCGAACCGATCTTGCTCCCGGCGAGGGTAAGAGTTGCGCTCAGTATCTCTGCGTTGCGTGGCACATTCACGCTTTCAAACACGAGGCCAGCAGTCAAGGTGGAACCGCCCGAGTCACCCACCTTAACGTCTGCCAACGCCCGGTAAAAGGTAGTCCCGTCATCGTAGGCATCGCCGTCGCTTTGGCCGATTTGCTCGTATTGCGTGGTATCCTCGAAGACGCTATCCTCTTCCAGCACCACCATGTCCCATGGGTTGGGGGGCGTCTGGTCGTCGCCGGTCTGGATCAGGTCCAGGGCAACGCGCTGCGCCGACTTCTCCTCGTCCCACGAAATCACCCCCAGGTCAAACCCTGGCGAGCCGATGTTGGTGTAATCGGTCGAGATGAGCGGGCAGTCGGCGAGCGCGTCTTTCAGGATAACGTCAGCGGTGTTGCCCGTGCCAGTGTAGGACCACGGCCCATACACCTGCTGCAAAGTCTCCCACCCGCCAAACGCCCCTATGTTGACCGAGTGCCTTTCAATCTTGGGATCCGCCAGCCGCCCGGCATACACCGTCCGTATGCCGTACTTGACCAGCACGATCCGGCCTTCGTTGAGGATTCTATCTGCGCCGGGCCACCACTTCATGTTGAACTCGCAAGGTCCGAAGCCGCCCTGGATGAGCGTTTGCCACTTGAGGCCGAACACCTTGTCGCTCAGCGCCCAGGGCTCGTGGAGCTGCTGGCGCGTGTGGTTGAGGATGACCAGCTGCAACCCGTTCATCAGCCCACCTGATAGCGTGGCAAAATCTTCATCGAAACGGAGAAAGTGTCCGCAATATCCCAAACATAGGGCGAAGAATTATCCCGGGTCACGATCACCATGACGCACGGCTCCTTCACCGGCAGGGTGAGCAACGTTCCCTCATAGTCGAGGTGGGCGAAGAACCGCTCGCTGTCATCGCTGTGGACAAACCGGGAAGCGATGCCGCCCAGGGTAGAGATCATGGCGTATTTGTTCTGCGGCCAGTAATCGCCGGAGGTGATGATGGCCCAGCCGCAGATGTCGGCGGGCAGAAGCATCATCCCGTCAAGGTACACGTCTCCAGAGGCAACGGTGGCTTGCAGCCAATACTTGATGTAGCAGAAAACGCCGTCCGTACCCACGGCCCAATCGCCAGGCAGCCATTCCAGCGCGTCATGCGCCTTCTCTTGCGAGGATGGGATGTTGAACACCTGTTCTTTGGGCAGGAGCGGCACGTAGCTACCGGACACCTCGGCCGTGACCTGCGGCGTCACCGTCCCCTGGTGCTTGGCAGTGACGCACGCCAGCTGCGCTTTGAATCGGTTGGCGTTGGTCACCTTCATGCGCATCAACGCGATGAAGCGTCCCATGTGCCAGGGCAGTTGCTCCGGCTCATTGCAGACGGGGATGTTGATGCGCGGGTTGTTTGAGGTATTCGACGGTGTGGTTTTCGCCACCTTGCCGTATGACCCATCCGAGGTTGATGAATCGGACGTGTCCGAATCGTAGGACGCGGCACCGTCCGTCGCCTCCAGCCAGGGACGCCAGGGATTGCCTACCTTATGCGTAGGGAGATCGTCGCGGGTCTTGCCGGGGCGCTGCTGGCCGACGTACAGGAAGCGGTAAGGATTGGCCTGCGTGTTCTTGATGAACAGCGCCACGGCCGCATCCATGTCCCCCGGCACGTTGTCCACCTCAAACCAGTTGTCGTGGTTGGCCCCGTCGTCGTCGTGGTTTACCAAGGTGCCGTCGCCGGATTCGGTGCGCAAGAAGGGCAATTCCGCATCCCCCACGCCGCACTGTACGCGGGCGATTTGCTCCGCCTCGGTCAGCACCCTGTCCCAAATTTGCACCTGCAGTATGTTCCAAGCGTGATCGGCGGGCGTGTTGTTGCTTCCGACCCAAACATGCGCCCCGGGCGAGACGGGGATGTTGTATGTGCTCAAGCCGCTTTGTGTTAGCCGAGTACCCGCTTCATTGAAGACACGTACTCTCTTGCCGTCCGGCCCCCACTCGAAGAAAAAGTAAAGTTTGTCCCCTTTGCTGAAGCTCAGGATGCCCGAGGTAGCTGAATCGGTCCCGTCGTGAATCTGCATCCGAATGGTGCTGTGATGCAAGAATCCCCGGAACCCCGTCGTCTCTTCGTAAAACATCATGCTGAGATCCGCGCTTGCTGGGGAGGTAGGGAAGCTACCCGCATCGGCCCACGCTTCCCAGGCAACCATGATTTGCCCTGTGTCGTTGGGGCGCATCATCTGGACGGTACCCGGGGCGTTGCGGTATTTCACCCCCGCAGCAGCCCGCACGGACATGCTGGTGTAGTCGCCAGCGGTGCTGAAGCTATAGCCTCGCCCCTTGTCGCCGCATACGAATGGTGTCGCCAGCGGGAACTCCTCAAGCTGGAAGGCGTCCACGAAAACGCTGTTGCCGTCTATGACAACCACACCATAGCCCAAAGAGGACGTAGAACCAGCGGCAGAATAGGATAAGCGATAGAACCCCGGCCTCTCAGTGCTTTCCTCGTAGCTGTCCGGCGTGACCATAGTACTTTGCCAAAGCAGCCTGCACACTGTAGCGTCAACTGTACCGCCATCCTTACGTCTCACGTAGGCAGTCAATGTGTGGGTGTTCGTGTTGGCACAGGTAGCATTGCGAAACCACGACTCATTATTGCCGGAAACTTCCAGGAGGTAGGAGAAGTAGCCGTGGTAGATGTACCTTCGGCCAGTGTTTTCAGTTGAGGTTCCCGCCGTGCCTGGGTTGAAAGACCAACCGTTGTCCGTGTCGGCCTCGTGCCCGAAGGCGCAGTTGCCGATCCGGTTGGTGATGCCCGGCAGGAGGATCAGCCCGCCGCTCGCGTCGTGGTCGATGGCTCCTTGCGCGATTCCCGCCCAGCGCGGGTGCTCCGGCTCCCAGGCCCACATCATCTCCCCACGGTAGCCCACCACAGGGGCGCACTTGAAATGGAGTGCGATCTCGCGCAGCTTGCCGTCCTCTATCTGGCTCATCCATTCGTCGTGCAGTTCCCAGCGGATGGCCGGATCTGAGATTTCGTCGTAGCCCCCCAGTTTCTTGTGAACCCAGCCTTGGCCGAAGAGGGTGTCGGTGCCCTGGTCGATCCCGTCGTCCACCTTCACCCAAAGCTCCACCGGGCTGCCGATGAAGCGGGTGTTGAACTGGATCGCCATCTTGTTGAACCACGCCAGCTCGTGCAGGAAGGATTCAATTTCCTTGCTCCGCAGCCATGGCTTTTTCACGTAAATCCTGGCGATCACGGTCTCGCCTGCGGACTTGAAAGCACCGTCCTTGGGGTAGGTTTCGGTCCAGTCCAACAAATCCAGTTCCCGGTCAGCGCATTTGAGCTTTAGCAGAATCATCCTGATACCCCAAATCTCCCATACTTTTTGGCCTTTTTGTCCTGTGAGGCGTCCACGGCAGGCACGATCACGTCAGGCAGCATCTCCACCACAATTTGCCGCATCCGGCGTTCCCAACGTTGGTGATCCTCTTCCCGCCGCACTATCACATCACCCATGACTTGGATAGGAGGTGCCGCAATTTGTACGATTGTTGCCCCACCACCAAGCGCTCCAGGCATGGGGCCGACAGAAGGAATTATTTCTTCAAAGACCTCTTCTCCGCCGTGTATGGGCGGCGGGGGTGGTCCGATAGGCCCTTCGGGGCCGATAACCGGAAAGTCATCCCAATCGATTTTCGCCAGAGGTCCGGCTTTGATGGGGGAATGTCTCACGAAGCGGTCAGCGATTTTCTGTAGGGTCTTGTCCAGCGCGGGGATCATAGACTCGATGCCCTGGATGAGCCCTTTGATCAAGTTTTGGCCGGCTTCCAGCATGGGTACGCTGGGGCTGGCCTGTCCCGAACCGGCTTTGAAGCCTTTGAGCCAGGATTCGCCGGCGGCATATCCCTCTTTGTAGTAACTCAGGCCCGCCAGCTTTGTCCGATACGGCCCGTTGAGCCAGTTGTAAAACCCCTCCAAAGCCGCCTTGATTTTGGCAATGGCGAGGTTGAGGGCGATCAACACCCCTTCCATCAAGCCGGTCTCGTACCCCGTTTCCTCTTCCGGTGTGGCGAAGGCCAGCAGCCCCAGGCACACTTGCAGGGCCACGTTGATGTTCTTCATAATCTCCGCGATTTGGTCCGCCAGGGGTTGGATCTCGTCCATCTCCGGCTTTATGTGCTGGAGATCCTCTTTGAGATTAAGCAGCGTTTGTCGCAGATAACCGATGAAAGCGGCGTGAACCCGGGAGGGGTTCAGCTTTTCCATCTGGGAGAGCACAGTGTCAATAGTGGCCCCCAGTTGTCCCAGCGGCTCGAGGGCCTGCCGCATGGCATCGAGGGCCGGTTGGAATTGGTCACGAAACGCGTTCATGTCATCGACGAAATCTGGTCCCTGATTGGTGATCCAGGTCTCCACCTCGCCCATGAGCTTGATGATGTTGTCGAAAACCCAGATGAGGCCAAACTTGAGCTGTTCTACCTGCGTAGCCGCCACCTGCAGAATGGGCATAACCACGTCAAGGACGTTCTTGAGGGGTTCCAGGGCCTCTGCCAAGGCTTTCAGCGTCTCGCTGTGGGCAGACAGGCCGACGATGGCTCCCGACATCCGCAGTGCGTTGGTGGACAGGTAATCAATGACCGCCTGCACCACGTTCAGCAGGTTATCAAAGAGCTTCTGGACGTTCATCCGGACATCGGCCACTTCCTCAGAGGCGATCCCCAGCACGCCCGTCACGACCGATAGGATGGCTTGCAGGGGCGCGAGAACTTCTGCCCACTGTGCCAGGATCCCCGCCACGCCACCTTTCTCACCCCATGCCGTGAGTAGGCTGTCGAGCATTCGACCCGCGCCGCTCTTGACCCAGGCATTCACAAACTCCGCAATCTCACTGACGCGAGTGAAGGCAGTCACAAGGACCAGCTTAAAGTCCCCCAACTTTGTCTCAGCAGCTTGGGCCAGGGAGGTTACTACACCCAAAATGGCGTCGAGTTTTTGCATCTGAGCAGCCCAACGCTCCAGGATGCTGCCAATCCCGCCCTCTTCGCCCCATGCCGTGAGCAGACTGTCCAGCATTCGACCTGCGCCGCTCTTGACCCAAGCGTTCACGAAGAAAGCGATGTCGCTCACGCGATTGAAGAGAGTAAGCAATGCCAGTTGCCAATCTTCCAGCTTGGTGCTCACCGCCTGACTGATGGTGATGGCGGGCTGCAAGACGTTTTGCACCTTGCCCATCATGACCGCCCAGCGGTCTAGCCTCTCGCCAACGCCGCCCTCAACACCCCATGCCGTGAGTAGATTGTCCAGCATCCGACCCGCGCCGCTCTTCACCCAGGCGTTCACGAAGAACGCGATGTCGCTCACGCGATTGAAGAGGGCGAGCAGGTTGAGCCGCCAATCGTCAAGTTTATTCGCCACGGATTCTGTGAGGTCTAGAGCTACAGACAACACGTCTTGCAGGGGACGCAGCAGTTCGGCCCAGCGGGTGAGGAAGGCCGACAACCCTTTTTCTTCCCACAGCTCGACCCAGCGAACTAGCACGTAATCTTGCCTTGCCCACCACAGCAAGCCCTCCTGGGTCAGTGCCCACAGCCGCGCAAAGAGCGTGGTCAGCGAAACCTTGGCGTCGGACATCTCCTCAGAGACGGGTCCCATGAGGTCGCGCACCAGGCTGAGCAGGGGGGCCAGCGGCCCAAGGTTGGCGTGCCACTTCTCCAGGAAGGCGGTCAAGCCACGCTCGCCCCACATCTCCGTCCAGCGGACGGTCACATAATCTTGCTTCGCCCACCACAGCAGGCCCTCTTTGGTCAGCACCCACAACCGCTCGAAGAATTGCGTTAGGTTGGCCTTCAGAGGGGCAAGCTCTTCGGATAGGGTGCCGGTGAGGTCGGCCACAATGCGCACCAGATCGACCAGGACGCGCATCTGTTCAGCCCACTTCTCCAGTTGCGGCCCGTAGACGCGCTCCCACTCTTCGATAAACCGGAGCAGGGTTTTGCCCGCGCCCTTCACCAGCCAATCGGCCGCCTGTGCTGCCAGCTCGTAGAGGCGATCCAGCCATTTGCCGAGGGTGGTGGCCGGGATTTCGGGGAGCTTTGTTTTCAGGGTTTCTAGGGTATCAGCGATGGCCTTGGTGAGGCGCTCCAGCATGGAGGCGGTGTCGGCAATCACTTCTTCCGCCGCTTTCTTGGCCGCCGTACCTGCTGCCTTCACCCCGGGACCGGCCATGGCTGCGATTTGATTGAAAGCGTTCTGCGCGGCGTTCTCAATTTCGTCGTAAGCCAAGTTGTAGGCATTGGCCGCTTCTTGGGCCCCCCGCTGCGCCGCGGCCCACAGTCTCTTCAACGCATCGGCGGTCGCCTTCTCAATGTCGAGGATGCCCTTGCTCTTGTCCTCAGTGATGGTCAG
>Ga0209427_10006880_pt1 | contig 12924 bp, 13 predicted proteins | sample DeeMarSWOR136_30_FD_187465 | JGI IMG/M metagenome (GOLD analysis project Ga0209427, IMG submission 187465) | Marine sediment microbial communities from White Oak River estuary, North Carolina - WOR-1-36_30 (SPAdes) (version 2) | ecosystem: Environmental > Aquatic > Marine > Intertidal zone >... | reverse complement strand
TTCAAGACAGCCGCTTTAACGGGAACAGGAAGAAAGAATAAAATAAAACCAAGAATGAGAGGGGCATATATGGGATTGAAATTAGCTAATTCAACTGCCTCACAGACTTGGGGTGTAAATAAGGTAAAATTTAATGCACGAAAGGCAGGAAAACTATAATGGCGGATACGTTTTATAGAACTTATGAGGCTGAAAAGCCACTTCCTTTTCTTACACCATATCCAGGTGAGTCAGCACAATCTTTACATCAACGTAGAATAGTTGCTGCAAATCAACAGAATAACCAACAAATAGTTCAACAACAACCGTTAGTTTCTCAATATCAAAAAATGGCAGAAGAGGCCAAAAAATCTAATGTTGCAAGAGAAAAAGAAATACGCAGAATTTACACTAATATATTAAACCAAATATCAGGTAGTGAATCTTCTTTACGTTCCGCTGGCCTTGCCGATATTGAAAGACAGGCTGGACAGTTAGTAGGGCAAGAGACGCAGCAAATGATTAGTTCTGGACTGTATGGTACTACAACTGCTGCTGCTATACCAAGAAATGTTGCTACAAGTTTTACTCGGCCGTCAAGACTTAAACTTGAAGATTTATTGGCTTCAAGAAAACGAGAGGCACAACTTGGGCTTGCCGGATTTGTGGAACGAATTGAAACACCTTATCCAGACTATAATGCTTTAATGCAAGCACAAATAGCGGCCATGCAAGTATAATGGGTTTAGTTCAAAACATAAAAGACAACGACTACGTATCCATACGTCAGGCGATTGCCAAGTTAGGCTCGACAAAACTCGGTCCAACAAGTAGTCCTGCGTATGCCGGACTTACTCTAACTGGACTTACCGCATCCAGATTAATTGCTTCCAATGCAAGCAAAGAATTAATATCAACTTCATTAAATAGTTGGCTTTCTGGAACTGCTAATCAAATAACTGTAACTGACGATGGTGACGGTACTGCTACATTATCTACACCACAAAACATACATACAGAAGCTACACCAGAATTTTCTGGCATAACCTTATCTGGCCTTACTGTTGGTTCTGTTTTATTCGCAGGAAGTGGTGGGACTATTACAGAAGATAATACTAATTTTTTCTGGAATAACAGTAATAAACGATTGGGGCTAAAAGACAATACACCTGAGACTACTTTAGATGTAGCAGGGGAAATAAGGGGACAAAGACTTTTAATCGGAGGCGTAAAACCGTGATTTCAGTTATAATACCATCACGAAATGAACAGTATTTACAGCGCACTATAGATGATTTGCTTGAAAAAGCGGAAGGCGAAATAGAGGTTATTGCTATTCTTGATGGCTACTGGCCTGATCCTCCGATTAAGGAAGATAGTAGAGTTAAATTAATACATCGTAGCGAATCTTTAGGTATGCGAAACGCTATTAACTCTGGAGCGGCTATAGCAAATGGCGAATATATAATGAAATGTGATGCTCACTGTTGTTTTGACAAAGGTTTTGATACTAAATTGACGGCTGACTGTGAACCAAATTGGGTAGTTGTACCAAGACGTTATTCCATGAACAAGAAAAAGTGGGATAGAAATAAAGATAAGGTGTTTGATTTTCAATATATATCTCATCCAAAAGATTCTAAATATCCATTTAAGGGATGTGACTGGCCTGAATATGGCACAAGGTGTAAGGGTAAAAAGATAGTTGATTTAATGACAACGCAGGGGTCGTGCTGGTTTATGCACAAATCTTGGTTTGAATATATAGAAGGAGAAGATGAAGAAAATTATGGTACAATGGGCGCTGAAGCACAGGAGATTTGCCTTAAAACCTGGTTGGGTGGAGGCAGATTTGTACTTAATAGAAAAACTTGGTATGCTCATGCTAAAAAAAGGAATGATACGTATGGATATAAGAAGCCTTCCGAAGAGTGGGCTAAATCACGTGCTTATGCCATTAAGTGTTGGACTAATAATAAATGGCATAAACAAAAAAGAAAACTCAATTGGTTGATTAAAAAATTCAAACCTATACCTGGTTGGCATACAGATAATGATACTGTCAAAAACAATCATTTTATACGTGAGAAGTATAAATTGAACAAGGGGGTGAATAAATTCCCAAGAGTTATTAAAGGATTAAATAGAGATGGATTAATTCAGCTTTGGAAGGAATTAGGATACAAAATTGGTGCAGAAATAGGAGTAATGAAAGCTGATTTTAGTAAACTATGGGGCAGGAATATCCCTGGATTAAAAATGTATTTGATTGACCCGTATTATTCTTATTCTGGTGCAAGAAAGAAATTCAGAGAACATAAACAGAATAAAAAAATAGCACAAGAAGCGGTAAAAGATTACAATGCAGTTTTTATAGAAAAACCATCAGAAGAAGCCTATAGAGAAATACCAGATAATTCTCTTGATTTTGTTTATATAGACGGTAATCACAAATTTGATTATGCAATGTTAGATATTTTGTTATGGTCAAGAAAAGTACGGCCTGGTGGAATGATTTCAGGACATGATTTTTATTATTCCAACAGGTCTGAATGTACTGTAAGACCGGCTGTAGAGGCTTATGTTAAATTTCATAAAATAGAACCCTGGTATTTAACAGACAAGCGTGCAGTTCATTATCGTGCAGATAGGCACGCGAGTTGGTTTTGGATAAAGTGAGAGATTTATCAATAATAATTCCGGCAAGAAATGAACAGTTCTTACGTAGAACTATAGAAGATATTCTTGCTAATATAGAGGGTGATACAGAAATAATTGCTGTATGTGATGGTTATTGGCCTAATCCACCTATCGAGGACAGCCCAAGAGTTACATTGATACATCATACGAATCCAATAGGACAAAGACAATCAACTAATGAAGGTGTCAAACTGTCAACAGCCAAATTCATTATGAAATGCGACGCTCACTGTGCTTTTGATAAAGGATTTGATGTTAAGTTAATGTCAAACTGTAAAGAAGACTGGACAGTAGTCCCACGTATGTATAATTTGCATATTTACGATTGGCTTTGTAAAGATTGTGGCCATAGAACATATCAAGACCATAGCACCAGTTGTGAAAAATGTAAGAGTACAAATGTAGAGATGGATATGATATGGAAATGTAGAAAAAGTGGAACAGATTACATGTGGTTCGATCCAGACCTAAAGTTTAGGTACTTCGATAAAAACGCCTTCAAATTATTTATACGTGGAAAGATTGATAGTAAACTTAAAAACGAAATGAAAAGAAAATATCATCATAAATATAGAGATTGGGCAAAAGATGATATTACAGATCAAATGACTTGTATTGGTGCTTGTTGGTTAATGCACAGAAATAGGTATTGGGAAATTGATGGCATGGATGAAGGGCATGGAAGTTGGGGACAAATGGGTACTGAGTTAGCCTGTAAAAGCTGGCTAAGCGGTGGAAGACAGGTAGTAAATAAAACTACCTGGTTCGCTCATTTATTTCGTACAACTAATGCTTTGAAATTTCCGTATCCATTGCCAGGAAAAGAAACATCACATGCAAGAGAATATTCTCAAAATCTATGGTTGAATAATAATTGGAAAAAAGCAATTCATCCCCTGTCGTGGATGATTGAAAAATTTAGCCCTTTACCTGGGTGGGACACTTTTAATTGGGAGACAAAAAATGGATAAGTTCCAAAATGAAATCTGGAATGTAATTCGCAAAAACGCTGATTTATCTTTGGCAGAATTAATAGGTGTTTTAGAACATATTAAGTTTGACTTAATGCAGCAACTATTTAATAGGCCAGAGCAAACACAAGAAGAAACACCTAAACAAAATGAAAAGAAAACAAGTCCTGTTAAATGAAAAAAGAAATAGTATATTTTACTGATAATAGATGCGAAGAAAGGATAGTGGATGTCTGTCGCAGGCAAATACTTCGCTGCACAGACATCCCTATTGTTTCAGTTAGTCATTATTCTATTGATTTTGGCAAAAACATAGTAGTTGATTTGCCAAGAGCGACGAAAAGTTTATTTCAACAAATTTTAATAGGTGTTGAAGAAAGTAAAGCTGATGTAATATATCTATGTGAACACGATGTTTTATATTCACCAAGTCATTTTGATGCCGTGCCTTATAACAGTAAATTTTTTTATAACTTAAATAGATGGGCAATAGATTGGAAAACAGGCCAAGCTTTATATAGATATTCTTGTTGCACTTCATTATGTATGGCAAGACGAGAAAGTTTGTTAAGACATTTTAGTGCCTTGTTAAAAGTTATAGAATCTGGTAAATATAGGCGCAGCAGACACGGGTTTGCACCTGGAACTCATGGAATATCTGGTGTGCCGTATATAGGAAAAAGAACATTTAAGAGCAAACAGCCTTGTATAGATATAAGACATGCGACTAATTTTACTCCTAACAGGTGGAAAAAAGAAGAATTTAATTCTAAACATTCTATTAAATGGTGGGAAGAATCAGATAGTATTCCTAAATGGGGAAAAACCAAAGGACGATTTGATGACTTTATTAAAGAAGTTGACGCAGGGAAATTGCCTGGAATATAAAGGTAGGTGGATACATAGTATTACACATTTGATACGTTTTTGGAGGTATAGAGTAAATATATGGCAAGACAGAAAAAACAAATAGAGTGCGTTAAATGTGGAAGTTGCTGTAAATGTTTTAGAATTGTCTTGTCATTGGCAGATGTAAATAAAGAGCCAAGATTACAAAAAGTAATGATTCCTATATATAAAATTTTAGGTAAGACAAGGCGGTATATGGCTGAGAAGAAATTACCGTTTGCTTTGCCAAAGCCGTGTCCATTTTTATTGCCGAATAATGAGTGTTCTATTTATGAAACTCGGCCACAGATTTGCAGGGATTATCCACAGGGAGATAGTAAATGCCTCCAGTACGAGAAATAAGCGTAGATAATTGTATTTATATTAAGTTGAGCGACGGAAGTGTGTTTTATCAAAGTGGTGAAGAAATACAAACTTTATTAGGTTCTTTTCCAGGAAACCTAAAAAAGAAAGAAAAAGATTATAATGATTGGTTAATGTCTCAATCAACCTTTATAAGTATATATGATATTAATGACTATGGTGAAGACCATGATGTATTAGGCGACCCTGATAATTTACCGGCTTGGAGATGGGTACAAGGGCAAAATGTATATGAAGTAATTATGTGGGTAGCCGTTCATTTCTATGATGATAACCCACTACGTCTAACTATTAGATGTCAAAATAAAGAAGTCGGCCCAATAGAGAGTGAATGGTGGGCCGAGGGAAACTAAAGAAGGCTAAGAAACCTAAGAAGGAAAAATAATGGCATTAGTATTCCATGATGGTTTTGAAACTGGTGGAGCGGAAGCTTGGACTTCCACAGTGGGTACTCCATCTTTTCATGCTGATTATGCTCACTCCGGTAATTATGGGATGCAATGTAACGCGTCTGGTTCGTCTGTTTACGTCAGATACGAAGCAGCGTCAGGGTCTACAACACAAGGATATTCATTTTATTTTTATTTAACAGCAGCACCATCCGCGGAATGTACTATTTTCAGTTTAATATCTGATGACGCTTTTGTCTTCAAGCTCACAATAGGCACAGATAGAAAACTTAACATATATGATGATCAGAACAATAAAGAAGGTACTACAGCAAGCGCTCTAAATACAGGTCAATGGTATCATTTAGAGTTAAAATATTCTGCTGGCGATTTTTACTGTCAAGTTGATGGTAGTGACGAGATTATTGCTACGGGTACATCTCGCTCAATAATAGAGTATAGACTTGGCGTACAAAGCAATGTTACAGCTAATTTTTATTATGATGATTTCGTTATTACTGACAGCGCGGATTATCCAGGCGACATCCGCGTTCTTGCTGCAAGACCGACAGCCGAAGGCACAGACCAAGACACGGGAACGGGAGCCGACTGGCAGGATTCAGATAATACGCCAGCCGTTTATACGGAGTTAGACCAAGACCCACCTAATACGACTGATTACAACTGGGCCGAGGCTGATGGCGGAGCAATGTATTATTCGGTCGGTCTGGATGATTGCGGCTCAGGCAATCTTGCCGACATAGGCGCTGGCGATACTATAGAAGCTGTCAGCTTTATGTATTACTATGCGACTGATGGCGGCGGCAGCGTAGATGAATACAACATCTATGGTAGAGATGCGGGCGGACGCAGCAGCCTCACAGCCTTAGACGACCCGAAAGACCCAACATGGGTCTCTGAATATGAAACACAATCATGGGTGACTACACCCGCCGCATGGACGCAGACCAACTTCAACAATCAGCAGATGGGCATGATGTGCCAGGATGCCAATAAAGACCTCTGGTGGTACGAAGCCTATGCGATGGTGGCGTATAAAGCAGCAGTGTCTACGCCATCGGCTTCGCTTTCAGCGTCTATTTCTGCAAGCCCAAGTGCTTCTGTATCTGCCAGTTTATCAGCTTCTCTATCGGCAAGTATATCAGCATCCAAATCAGCTTCTATAAGTGCGTCATCGTCAGCCAGTGTTAGTCCATCGGCATCAATCTCAGCCTCAATATCTGCATCGCCAAGTGCTTCAGAGTCAGCCTCAATATCCGCATCACCGTCTGCTTCGTTATCGGCCAGCATAAGTGCGAGTTTATCCGCAAGTATATCTGCTTCTATTAGTGCAAGTCTATCTGCAAGTTTATCGCCATCAGCAAGTGAATCAGCTTCGATAAGTCCGTCAGAATCAGCCTCTATAAGCGCTTCAATTAGTGCGTCAATTAGCGCGAGTGTATCTCCATCGGCCAGCGAAAGTGCTTCACTAAGTGCGAGTATTTCAGCATCAGAGTCTGCCAGTGAAAGCGCAAGCATTAGTCCGAGCGCGTCCGAATCAGCTTCTATTAGCCCTTCTCTATCGGCGAGTGAATCAGCTTCGTTATCTGCAAGTTTAAGCGCATCAATTAGCGCTTCATCCTCTGCATCTGTTTCACCCTCTGCGTCATTATCCGCGAGTTTAAGTGCCTCAGAGTCGGCATCAATCAGTGCTTCTGAATCAGCCTCAAAATCAGCAAGTATATCTGCGTCTGAATCAGCAAGTATTTCTCCTTCTGCGTCAGAATCGGCTTCAATTTCAGCGTCACCAAGTGCGTCCGTATCGCCTTCAGCGAGCGAGTCTGCTTCTATATCAGCTTCAGAGAGTGCGTCTGTTTCACCATCGGCCAGCAAGTCTGCATCAGTAAGTGCTTCGGAATCTGCGTCTGTCAGTCCAAGTGCCTCTATATCCGCTTCGTCTTCGGCAAGTAAATCGGCATCTATAAGTGCATCACCTTCTGCCAGTGAGTCCGCAAGTATATCTCCATCATTATCTGCTTCTGAATCTGCTTCTTTATCCGCAAGCGAAAGCGCTTCTTTGAGTGCTTCTATATCTGCAAGCGTAAGCCCATCTGCTTCTGAGTCAGCATCGCTGTCTCCATCAAAGTCAGCCAGTCTGTCAGCTTCTCTTTCAGCGTCATTAAGCGCAAGTATATCCGCTTCCATCTCTGCTTCTATTAGTCCCTCTGCATCCGAGTCCGCAAGTATATCCGCAAGTAAATCAGCGAGTTTAAGTGCATCTGAAAGCGCAAGTATTTCTCCAAGTGCTTCAGAAAGTGCTTCTATCTCAGCATCAGAAAGCGCTTCGATTTCTGCCAGCTTGAGTGCAAGTATAAGTCCATCAGCTTCCGAGTCTGCGTCTAAAAGCGCCAGTGAGTCTGCAAGCTTGAGCGCGTCTATTTCAGCATCTCCATCAGCATCAGAGTCCGCCTCTGTAAGTGCTTCATTATCTGCTTCAAAGTCAGCTTCTATAAGCGCTTCGTTGTCGGCATCGCTTAGTGCAAGTATAAGTGCTTCTCTCTCTGCGTCTTTATCTCCAAGCGCATCTTTAAGTGCAAGTATTTCAGCAAGTGAAAGTGCGTCTATATCCGCTTCTCCTTCTGCAAGTGAGGCCGAGTCAGCATCATTATCTGCGTCTTTGTCGGCCAGTCTGTCGGCCAGTAAGAGCGCAAGTGAATCAGCATCAGTTTCTCCATCAGCAAGTATATCGGCATCATTAAGCGCTTCTAAATCAGCCAGTAAATCAGCGTCAACATCAGCGTCAATTAGTCCGTCGGCATCGTTATCTGCTTCTGTTTCCGCATCAGAATCACCATCACTTAGTGCCTCTAAATCAGCATCAGTATCAGCCAGTCTTTCTGCATCTGAGTCCGCCAGTGTTAGCCCGTCCGCTTCTATCTCAGCATCAATTAGTGCAAGCGAATCGGCAAGCATTAGTGCATCGGAAAGTGCTTCAATATCTCCATCTGCTTCTATAAGTGCTTCTGTTTCTGTATCTGAGAGTGCATCGCTTTCAGCAAGTCTATCTGCAAGTTTGTCTGCCTCAATAAGTGCGAGTATTAGTGCATCGCCATCAGCAAGTGAGGCAGAATCAGCAAGCTTAAGCGCATCAATTTCTGCATCCTTATCGGCAAGCATTAGTGCCAGTGAGTCAGCCAGTATAAGTCCGTCTGCCTCACAATCACCATCTGCTTCTATAAGCGCGTCTGAGAGTGCTTCATTGTCTGCAAGTATAAGTGCGAGTATTTCACCATCGCCAGTACCATTAGACTATCTTAATATCATTGGAAGTAGTGATTATGCAACACCAATTTACATTAATGATTCAAGTGATAGTTTATTGATAGAAGGAGCTTTAGAAGTACAGGGACAATTTTACATTCGTAGAGTTTCCCAATCTGCTGAACCTACGTCTGGAGAAGATTCTGATAAAATTGATGTGGGCGAGATAATGATATGGAGAGATTCTGATGATGGTAAAATATATTTAATATATAATGATACAGATAGTGATATTAAAAAAATTGAATTAACATAATGAATATATGAAATTGGAAGAAATAAACCGTATTGCTTTGCTTAAAGGTATTGACCCAGCAGGAAAGCCAAAATGGGAGATAATACGTTTGATACAAATATCTGAAGGCAACGAACCTTGTTATGCTACACAGCATTTTGAGTGTTCTCATATAGATTGTCTTTGGCGTAAGGATTGTCTTGGAATGGTAAGATTAATAGAGGTGATATAAAATGGCCATAGAAATTCGTCCAAGTGGAGAGGCACAAGCCGTCGCACAAGCCGGTAGAGTCGTTGGTGCTGGCGAGAGAGCTAAAGAAGAACGCGCCAGAGCCGAGCGTGAACAACAAAGAGCTTTGGAAATGCAGGCACGAGACGCGGCAAGAGCGTGGGAATTACAGAAATTGATTCTCAATTCTCAACAGGACTTTGCTCACGAGCAGCGAATGAGACAGGCTCAACTGGATGCTGAAGCAAGAGCAAGAGAATGGGAAGTTGAGAAAATGGAGCTTGCTTCTCGATTTGATTTCGAGCAAGATGAGAAGAAACGGCTTAGAAGGAAAGCAACATTAGATTCAGGCATGGAAAGTATTAATAACAGCGATGCTCCAGAAAAAGAGAAGGAGATAGCAAGATTTACATTAAAATCCAAATATATGGACGTTGAAGGATATGAAGATGTTTTAGGTGTCAAGCCGTTTTATAAAGAAACATCAAAATCAGAATTAGGAGCGGCTATTAGAGAATTAATTGGCGAAAGAACACCATCTCCAACTATACCTTCGCCTGCCGCTAAAACTGGAACAGTATTGGTTAGAAATAATAAAGGCATATATGGAACAATACCAGCTAATCAATTAGAAGAAGCAATCGCTAATGGTTATACTGTAGTTGATGAATCTCAATTGTTCAAAACAGCACCAAAGCCGATAAGAAAGACAGGTGAATTTGGTGCTGAAACACTTGGTTTATATGGTGGATTCTAATGGCTATTGATTTTACTCCAATTGATCCGAATGAATTAGGCTTTACGCCTTTAACTGCCCAACCTAATGAATATGGTTTTCAGCCCATCCAAGAGCCTGAACGTGGGTTCTTCGACAAGATTGCAGAATCTTTCAGACGCGGCAATAAAAACGTTCTTGCCCGCGTAGGTGTCTATCAGGCGTTGAAAAATCCAGAAGAAGATTTACAAGGTGCTTTATATACTCACCGAAAAATAAGGCGGAAAGAAATACTTGACCCGATAGAAGGTAATTTCCTGTCTAACTTGGTTTACAAAAGTGCTGAAACAACGGGACAACTTATTGAATCTGTCAAACGTGCTGGAGTAGTAGGCGGTATAAGTGCTGTCGCTGGTGCTGGTATAGGCGCTGCCATAGGTGCGGCTTTTCCATCCGTAGGTGAAGAACCCGCTTTAGCTGCCGCTGGTGCAAAAATAGGATTTAAGTTAGGCGCTGCCGAAGCTGCTGCCTTGTTTTCCTATGAGGAAGGCGTAGGTGGAATGTATGCTGATATGATTGAACAAGGCATTGATGCTAATACAGCCAATACAATCTCGCATATCGCCGGAATACCCTATGCACTTATTGAAGTCTTACAGCTAAAAACACTTACCCCTGACATTAAAAAAGGAGCACAAGAAGTTGTACAAAAAGGTGTGATGAAAGTTGTAGGTAAGTTTGCCAAAAAATACGCTGGCAATCTAACTAAAGAAGTTGTTGAAGAAATGGCACAAGAGGTTACTCAGATTGTTGCCGAAGATACCGCCAGTTATCTTGATGGTAAAGGCGTTAAAGTTAATCAGCAATATATTGAAGACAGAATAAAGAGAGTATTAAATGTAGCCAAAGAAGCCACTCAGGGATTTGCTTTACTTCCTATCCCTGGTGCAGCAATGGAGACATCTTTAGCTGTGGCTAATAGCCAAGTCAACGCCGAGATAGAACAGGCAGAAGCAGAAGGAAATAATAAAACACAAATCACACCGGAAGACCTTAACAGCCCTCTTGGTAAGTTTACAGCAGCAATTCAAAATTCTATTGATACTTATGAAAGTCAAGAGAAGATACGTAAGATAGAAAGGGGACGAAGATTTGCTGCCGGTGAAGAAGCCGCTAAAGTAGAAGAGGGAAACTGGAGACAGAATTTCAAACGAGAGTTGAAAGGTGAGTATGTTAAGCTTGGCATAGAGCCTTTACAAGAACACATACCAGTTGAATTTTACGAATCTCTTGACCAAGAGTTAAGAACAACCGACAAGATAACCAGAATCGAAGCTGTCAATCTTGGTGATGCCCTTGAAAAGTTATACAAAAAAGGCGAGATATTCAGGCCGTTTGAAATCAAATTTGCCCGTAAAGTATGGGGAGACCAGTTTGCCAATATTCTTGAGCAACTTAGTGACACAGTAAATGATAAAGGAATGTCATTAGCCGATTATCTGGCGTTGCCTAAAGTAACATCGGCATCAATGGATTTGTCACGTACCCTTAGACAAAATGCTTTGCTTTCATTTGGCAGACCTGACCTATGGGCTAAAGGCGTGGTGAATGATGTTAGGTTATTCGCTTCTGATGAAAAAGTAGCACGAACACTTGAAAACAATCTGTATATTGAATTATCAAACTCCGGTGACTTAATCAATAAGACTGGATTGAGGATAAACAAATGGGGAGAAAAGGTAGGATATAAAGAAGGTGCGGAGCGATTTGGCTCTAAACTTGCCAAATTGATTCCAGGGATTAAGCGTTCCGAACAGGCTTATTCTGCCGGTGGAAATCTAATAAGGATGCAGTATCTAAAACAAATAGCCCGTAATAGACAGGGTGTACCGACTACAGATAAACAGTGGGCTGATATTGGTCATGTCTTGAATATCATAACAGGTGAAGGTGATCCAAAAACATTTGGCAGATATGCTCCTACACTTAATGCAATTTTCTTTGCGCCGAGGTTATTACAGGCACGCGTAAGAGCGTTTACGGATTTATTCAATCCTAATCTGTCATGGGCAGCACGAAAGATACTGGCCTATCATGTTGTATCTTTTATCGCCGGAAACATGGCCATACTTGCCATGATGTCTGCCGTTCCTGGGGTAGAAGTCGAGCGCGACTATCGCTCTACCGACTTCGGCAAGATTAAAATTGGAAAACAGAGAATAGATTTTTGGGCTGGTTATTTGCCATTAGTTCGTTTTGTTCTAAGAATGGTTGATCCAAAAATTAAAACCCAATCAGGTAGAATAATTGAAAGTGAAAGGCAAGATACAATATGGTCTTTTCTGCAAAGCAAATTAGGGCCGGTTCCGGCATTTGCGCTTGACTTGATGAGAGGACAGACGTTCTATGGTGATTATGTTGGTTTGGACGCTGACAGTTTAAGCCAACAGTTCTATCAAAGATTCACGCCGTTTTTTATTCAGGATGTTGTTGACGCTTTACATTATCAGGGACTATATGCTGGCATGAGAGCAGCGCCATTGGCGTTCTTCGGTGCTGGTGTTCAGACATACCCAACCAGTAAATCAACTGAAGTTTTGCAGAAAAAGAATATTTTAAGTATGCAGGTGTTAGGCCGGAAGTGGGATGACTTAGGGCCGGAAGTTCAGAAATACATGAGAGATGAGTTTCCAGAGATAGAACAGGCTGAACGACAAGCGGATTATGACAGAAGTAATTTTTCATTCATGGAAAAAATCGGGAACGAAAGAGATAATACTGTTAAGCGGATGACTAAAGCACTGCCATCTGACGTTAGAGATGAATTGGAGCTACTAAATCTAAAGCCTTCTGGTATATCAAGAGTAATTGCTTCTGATTGGTATCTGAATAACAAGAGATATAAAATGTATGAAGCTAAAGTTACTTTGGCCTATAAGAAAATCCTGACTAAAATGGTGCGCTCTCCCAAGTGGGACAGAGTGCCGTCACCTATAAAAGTTAAGTTATTGACTGAAGTAATGAACGAAATAAAAAATGCTGTTAGGGAAGATATAGTTGCAACAGCTAATAAGGAAGATATACTTAGAATAAAAAGGCCATAGCTAACTTCC
>Ga0209427_10006875_pt1 | contig 12931 bp, 13 predicted proteins | sample DeeMarSWOR136_30_FD_187465 | JGI IMG/M metagenome (GOLD analysis project Ga0209427, IMG submission 187465) | Marine sediment microbial communities from White Oak River estuary, North Carolina - WOR-1-36_30 (SPAdes) (version 2) | ecosystem: Environmental > Aquatic > Marine > Intertidal zone >... | reverse complement strand
ACCCCTTGGTCATTGCAACCGCAGCCCGGCAATCTCTAAAGATAATCAATCATCACTCATCAATTATCATTTGTAAGGTCATTCTTCCTTAATCATTTATACGGCAAGATTGTTAGCCCCTTGCACTGCAATGGGTTTCTCCAAAAGCCCCGCCACTTGTTGGCGGGGTTGTCTTTTCGTTTAGCCCCCAAATTTATTTGGGGGTCATCGTTGGAATTTTTGATTTTTACATTGTATTTTTTATATTTGCATTATGATATTTGATTTGTTTTATGCTATGTTATCCCCGCAACCTTGCGGAACCAACAACTGTTGATGTTAGAAAAAAACGCCGTATAAATTCCGGCCTCTGACAACCGTCAACTGGAAACTGGCGATGTTTTTATTTTTCGCCATAGTTCACGAAAGGCCTCGATTGCATGATAGCACGTTGTATATTAAAGGTCATCGGCGTGCTCACCCTGGTGAGCATCTCAATTGTGGCGCTGGCGGTAATTTTACTCGTTGGCTGGTTCCTTCTGGCCATGATTTTCCCGAATCGCATGAACGTTACAGGCCGGGTAACCGACAGTGCAGGCCGGCCGATCAGGGCGGCGCAGGTACGTGCTGTTCCCTTACCTGTAAATACCCCTGTCCTGGAACACTCAATGGAACCCAAAGACAAAGCCCGCATTGCGGTTACAGACGAGAACGGCCGATTCCGCTTCGAAAGGCTCATCGCAAGCGGCGGCGTAAAGGAGGGTATGTGGCTGCAGGAATATGATATCAGCATAAAAGCCGTTGGCTACAGGCCCGCACTGATACGCGTCCGCAACAACTGCGACAGGCACATGGACCTTATTACACTCGAAGATGTCGTCCTTGAAAAAGAAAAACCAGTTTCTGCCAACTGGAAACTTAAAACTGGCCCGTATTCTTTGAAAAAAACGCCGGATTTCCCGGCCACATACGGCGATTTGCAATTAGCGATACGCGATAAGCAAAATGTTATCAACATTCACCACCCCAGTGACGGCTATATATAGAATTGATGGACTTAGAAATCTCATAAATAATAAGACATTGCTTTAATTTATTAAAAACTTTATTATTTTTTTGATCTATAAAGTTCTATTTAATGGAAATTTGTATGGTAATAATATAATTTAATAATAATATAAATAAACAACTTTTATCTTAAAAATAGGGAAGATGGAACTAGAGGAACTTGATTTAAACACTTTGAAAAATGGTACACCAGGAATCACGCCAGAGTTTGGATCTTGTCTGGCCCAAGCGGCGTCAGTATGTCTTGAGGATCAAGGCCATTCGACTGGCGTAGTAATGAAAATTGATGGTGATTTTAAAACTTCTTTTTCTGTTTCTTGGGAACCTACTACAGAACAAACACGCAGGTGCTGGGGCGATAAAGAGGTTACTACAGAAAATGGAGCTTATGGTTGTGCAATTATCCTTATACTAAGACTTACTAAACATACTGTGATTCAAAGGTCTTGTAAGGGAACAGGTTTTGACTTTTGGCTTGGTGATCCCGATTCTACTGAACCGCTATTTCAAGGAAAATCAAGGCTAGAGGTATCGGGCATACGAAAGGGTGATCAAAATACAATAAGAAGTAGAATTAGAGGAAAAATAAATCAGGTCGGTAGATTCAATAGCACACTTCCTGCAATAATTATTGTTGTCGAATTCAGCGAACCTAGCTCACGAATTGAGAATAGATGAAGAAAATAAGTAAAATACACGAGATGGCTATGGAGCTTGCTGACAAAGCTCTTATTGCTAGGTTGCATGGTGATCTAAATTCGGCGAATACGCTTACTCAAAAAGCTTTTGAGAAAGAACGAGAAGCAGCTTCTTACCTTGTCGACAATTTCAATTGCGAACCGACTCGGTCTGTACTTTATAGAAGTGCTGCTTCATTGGCTCTTGAATGTGGTGATCAAAGAGAGGCCGAACGTCTGATTGGTTTTGCACTATCTGGTAATCCAACAGATGAAATAGCTGAAGAACTTCGTGATCTTTTGGAAAAGGTCAACTTTGAAAGGCACCTCTCTCTGCGAGGTTTAAAGCTCGGACCGAACGAATTTCAGTTTTCAATATGGGGGAAGCTCGTCGGTTACGGCATGGCTCAAAGTGAAGAGTTCATAAGCAGGGTACAAAATATAGAGAGATTGATTTATCGAACAGCAGAAAGGGAGCTAAAAAAGCCATTTCGTGAAGCCGGTCGAAAAAAGAAGGAACTGGAAAAAGAACTTGAGCTTTATGTTTCCGTTCCGCGTGCCGCAAGCTTTGCTGTTTCATTTCGATTAGGAAGTAGTAAGGAACCCAAGTTTCCAGTTATGGATTTGTCTGGGGATGTTATAAATGAAATGTTCGAATGTTTTGATCTGTTCAATTCTTCTAGTGTAGATCCTCTTGAGAGAAAATTTATAGATATAGATAAGGCTTATTACATTAATTTTATAAAGCTAGCTCAAAAGATCGCTCCTGATGGTGAAAACATAAAGTCAGTTGGTTTTACGAGATTTAAAGACAATAAAGAAAAAAAAGTCATCCTGTCTACTCCAAGAAGTCAAGTTTTTAGACCAAAAACAATTGAAGAAGTAATTAAACCAACTCAGAGAATTGAAGTCAAAGGTTACCTTCGTTATGCTGATGATACTAAAAAAGAGGGTATTATTAAGATCATCGATGAAAATGGTAAGGCGCATAGAGTCAAGGTACCTAGTGGTATGATGGCTGATATTGTAAGACCAATGTTTGATTTTGAAGTCATCGTCTCTGGATATAGAAAAAGGCAGATTATAATTCTAGAGGATGTTGAGCGAGCATCAGATTAGCCTGTTAGGTTATCCAACTTGTTTGTACACACGCGGAATTATTAGATGAAAGAGGTTGAGGATAAAAGAAAGAGGCAAGGACAAATAAGAATATTTATAATGTCAGCATGAAATCAGTGGAAATCGTTTTGGGTATTATTATGTTGGTCAAATCACTTTTTTCATTATGGAGGCCTCTCGATGTGCGGAAAAAATTATTAGAAGCAAATATACTGACGACTCAAGGAGGTGTGGGATCTTGCACGCGAGATGATTCAAGCCACGAAGAGAGAGTTCATACCGAATTACAAATCGAAAGAGATAATTTGGGAGTGGAGATATCCTGAGTTATAAAGGAAATGAAATATAATAGCGATGAATTATAGTATTACCAACTCTTGCTTACCATCCTCATCCTCAACAAATATTCTTGCTCCCTCCTTTCTCCGGCTTAATAGAAAGTCATAAACAGCAAGAGAGCGTCTTATTACATCTGTCACACTACTTTTATCAGTCTCAATTCGTAAGTCCTCTATTCTTCTATAGACATTAATCCCTAATATTAGATTTAGGCGTTTCTTTTTGTCTTTCCCTACTTTCTTTGACATTGGCTTGTTTCACCGTCTTGCATATAGTCATCAATGCTATTGCAAGAATCATCGTTGCTATTACAAGGCAACCAAAAAAATTTACTAAATCACAACATGAATCCCTCTGAACAAGCTCATGTGCAATTCGCCATAGAGCTAAAATAGCTCCAAGCACAATCAGTTCATAAGAATTCCTAGATTTTAGGAAAGCTAAGCCTGTATTGATCCAACCTTTCTTACCTTCATAAATTCCATCAGCCCAAAATTCGTAATCTGGGCGCAGTCTCTTAACAGGGTAATTCTTTCCATTTTTTTCGTTCATACCAGCCGTGCTCCCAGTTAGGGAGCCGACTACATGAACGCATATTATTGAGACTCACGAACATTTTCGTGGCTCCCTTATGCGCTCCTGCGCGGCTACTCACAGAAATACCATCCCCTGATGATGATAAACGGCAAAAGTAACACATTCCACAAGAACAAAAAAACTCATAATTTAGAAGAGGCGACATACTACACTTCTGACGCATTTGCTCTTCTCTGCGCTTCAGCTCGTCACGTGTGAACATATAACTCAGCCTATTTACCATATCGGGGATGATATGGTGCGCAGTCTGGGATTTTATTCCTCCTTGATTATCCCTTTTTGGTATGCTACAGCCTAACTGCTTCCTTATCAGGGTCAGAAATTTACGCAAAGTCATCATGACCATGCTAGCTATGGCTAAGGTGTACATGTGTATATTTTACATAATATATACATATAGTCAAGCATAAAATACAAAATTTTTTAATATTTTTTTACATCTGTACGGTCTTATATCGTTGTCGCCGTGTAGCGTGTGCAATAAGCTTGCATGTGCCTCATGTAATTGTTTGTACACGCGGAATCTGCGTTATTTATGTGCTCAAAAAGCACTTTTTTGACAATTTTTTGCTCTCTTTTGCACATTTTTTGCCGTCTAAATCCCTTTATTCTCTCTATGTCCTGCGTAGCTCCAAAGGAGCGAAGCATGGATGTGCCTTGCATCTTTTCTATCCGCTATACGCAGTACGCTATACGCTATACGAGACGAGATACGCTTCCCGCATTTACGCATACACTCATTTACTCATTCTCGATTTTTTTTGTTGAAAAATTTCAATTTTCATTGAACATTCCAGCCAGGTTTGGTATAATACTAATCGCCATAGAAATGGCAGATTAGCGGAGTCCCGCAAGATAAGCCCGGAAGGGCACGTCATAAGCCACATAGTGGCAAGGTCTTAGGGCTGGCAGGCTTAAGTTTTGAACATTTTTATTTTGGTAATTAGAGTTTGTTTAGAAATTAGAGCTTAGAATTTAGGATTTCAGATGCTTAGCTGCGAACAACGAACTATGAACTACCAACTTTATTCGACAAGTGTCGAATGTTCTCTACAAATTCACACTTTTTTAACAAACAAAGCCAATTTCCAAAAAAGTCAAATGAACGTAACTAACTTATTAGCAAGGGATTATGAACAAATGGGCACTTGGTCACGTGGGAAAAACAAAGCCAATTCAAAGCCAATACAAAGCCAATACAAAGCCAATTCAAACCCAATTTATCCTGTCGAAGCCTCTGGCGAAGCAGGAACAAACCCAATTTCGAAGGCCCTGATATAAGCAAATGACTAATCAATCATTAACAGAACTGTTCGTTGATTTGCCCTTGTTCCTGCTGCCCCCAAGCAAAAGGAAAAGCATCTCGGTACGCAGTAATCTCACACCCAGAAAGTATGCCAGCGCCGCCGAAGGAACAATCAGCAGCAGTTTGAATATATTAGGCCAGCCTTGCGAAAGCCATTTAGCAGCCAAAATTGCCCCGGCCATAAACAGACTGGCAGTAATAGTTTTGAATAACGTCAACCCGAGACCGTCAATTATCGAGGCCTCCGCCCCTTTATATAGCAGCGTCCGCCGAAGGAACACAATAAGAATCACAACCTGCACATACGAGCAGATGGCCGTTGAAAGTGCCAATCCTCCCGTCCCAAGAAACCATATAAGAGTAAGGTTCAGGGCGATGTTGGCCATAACTGCTATTAGTGCGCTGTGCATAGGAGTTTTTGAGTCCTGCATGGAATAAAAAGCGCGGGTGAGAACCTGTTGGGCAAAATACCCGCACAATCCAATTGAATAAAACATCAATGTCAAGGCAACCATATTGGTGTCATCACGAAACTTGCCGAACTGGCCGTGCTCAAAGGCCACCGCAATTAACGGCCGGGCTATCGCGGCAAGACCTATGGTTGCAGGAATGGCGATAAAGGCAGCGCTGCGCAGGCCATGTGAAACAGTCCTGCAAAGACCCTGCAAATCCTTTTTCGCGGCGTAGGAACTCATAACCGGAAAAATAGCGGTTGCCAAAGATATACCGAATATGCCCAAAGGCAGTTGATACAACCGCTGGGAATAATAAAGGTGCGATACGGAACCTCGTTGAAGGGGAAATAAGATTTCTTTACCAAGCAAAACAAAAGATGTGCCTTTTTCTGCTGAGCTGGAAAACCACCAGGCAATCAGGTCGTCGGCCAAAGTATTTATCTGTGTAACTGTCAGGCCGAGTATCATCGGACCCATCAGAATTATGATTTTCTTAAATGCTTCCGAGCGAATCTGCCAGCCGGGCCTTATGGAAACAGCCGCAGAGCGAAGTGATGGAACCTGTATCGCTATCTGCGCTACGCCTGCTATAAGAACTGCAAGGGCCACGAAAAAAACCTGCTGCTCGGCCTTGATTTTGAACGCCCATCCGGTGAGCAGGATGCTGGTGATAATGAATATATTTAGCACGATTGGCGCAGCAGCCGGTGTGGCAAAATGTCTGTGCACCTGGAGAATCCCGGCAAGTATGGCAACCAGACAGATAAAAAGCATGTATGGCAGCATTATCGAACTCAGGGACAAAATCAGTTTGGTGTCGCCGGTAGAGCTGAAGAATTTATAATAAGCCCATATTATCCCCTCGCCAATGAGGACCAACGCCGCCAATATGACGAACACAACGGTTACAACTGTGTTGATCAGTTGTTTTGCCTGTTGGGGATTCTTGTGAAGTTCTTCACTGTATATGGGAATCAGTGAAGCCGAGGCAGCTCCTTCGCCGAATAATCTCCTGGCGAGATTAGGGATTTTGAACGCGATGGTCCAGGCATCCAGAAGGGCACTTGCACCGAAGAAATGGCTGTATGCGACATCGCGTATGAATCCGAAAATTCTGCTAACGGCAGTAAGAGAAGCAATTTGTCTAAAACCTTTTATCATTGTTTATTACTGTTGTAGGTAACTCATTGAGGATACGTATTATTTATGATCATTCATCGTTTGCCGCCGGTTTCTTATTGCAGTTTCGTATTACCTATCATTAGTTCATTGCTTATCGTCGGTTTCTTGTTGCTGACACGTGTTACGTCTTTCTTGCGAAGCTGTACGGGCGGCACCGCCCAACATTGTTTAATAGACCGATAGCCGTCATATTGACAAGCAGGCTTGAGCCTCCATAGCTTACGAACGGCAGGGTCAGGCCCGTAATCGGCATCAATCCGACTGTCATACTGACATTGACTATAACCTGAACAGAGAACATCGACACAATACCAATTGCAAGCAATCTTCCGAATGGATCGGTGTTGTTTACAGCTATTTCCAATCCACAGCCAATAATAACCACATAAAGTCCCAGCAATGTCACACAGCCCCAAAAACCCCATTGCTCTGCGATGATGGCAAAAATGAAGTCGTTGTGCCTTGCTGCGAGAAAATCGTATTTGACAAAAGGACCGCGCCGGAAGCCGTACCCACTGGCACCGCCGGATGCGACGGCATATTTTGAACGAATGAGCTGCCAGCCCCAGTCGCTTTTCCATTTCTTTTCGCTAAACTTGGTTCCCACAAGTACCCGGCCGATTGTTGGGTTTTGCTCGGCCTTTTGTCGAACCCAGCTATTTTGCAGCAGGACACTGCTTATTCTGGTTCGCTGATAATCCTGCATCTTGCCCCAAAAGAGAGGACTAACCAGAATCGCCATAAATACTACTATGAGCAGATGTCTGACCTTTGCACCCGCGACAAAAAGCATCGCGAACATAATGGGCATCATTAGCATTACTGTCCCGAGGTCCGGTTCGAGGAGAATCAGTACCATTGGAAGTACCGTTAGTGCAAAGGGCCCTAAAAGGGCGGTGAAGTTACGATAGTTGCTGCGGTATCTCAGATACCAGGCAAGAGCCAAAATATATGCCAGTTTACAGAGTTCGGAAGGCTGTATTGCGGGTAGTTCTCGTCCAGCTATTTTGAATCTAATCCATCTGTATGTCCCGGTAATCTTTGGAGCGAAGGGCAGTTGTATGACATATTTGCTTACCAATAAGATGGCTAAAAGTAACAGTACAACTGCGAATATCCAGTAGCTGATTGCCCCAAGGCGGCGGTAATTTACCATATTGGCTGCAATAAAGGCAAAAACAGCAACTCCGGTGAAAACGACCTGTTTTTTCCAGTAATTTGACAAATCTTCGGCATGTCCGGCCGGGCTGGATTCTGCCGGATGTCCAACTGAGTAAATAGTGGCTATACCGATGGCAATCAGGGCCAAAGTGGCAGCCAAAAGGCATAATCTTACAACTTTAAGATGTCCTTTTAAGAAGTTATACATAAAGGCAAAAATAACAAAAGACTGTTAAAATTGCATATACGAACTGAAAAATCGTATAAAATATTTTTCTTCAGCAAAATACCTCGCTGAGGCAAAATTGGCGTCAAAAGCGGCACAAACGGCCTTTTTTACCTAATTTAACAGTTATAAGCTTCTGTCGGCCTTTCTTTTTATCCTGCTATAATTTTTTCAAAAATTTACGAAAATTTTTAGATTTTTTCCTTGATTTGGTTGTGAGTTTATGGTAACTTACATTTAATCTTCACCAATAATAACCTGTGCGTATAGTATTTAGCACACATTTTTCGCCAAATGGCGGGAAAGGAGGGTGCGTAGGAAAAAATAGTAAGTATTTTTTTCTGGCCGGTTCATCCTGCCGAACGGTTCGCTTGTTTTTAACACAAGAGATACTTTTTTAATTGATGTTGAGCAAGCATAAATACATGGAATACAATTTTTTTAGGCAGGAAAATGTTAAGAAAAGACCAAGATGGAGTGGAGTGTGTAGCTCCACAAAAGAAGAAAAGAAAGGAAGGTAAGTTATGAAAAAGATTTTATTTGTTTTGGTCGCACTTCTGTTTGCCGCACCGGCATGGGCGGACGTGGATATCACAATTGACCCAGGTACCTGTGGGGCTGTAATCAGCTTCGATGCAAGGTCAGAGCCCAATCTGGTCCGGGCCTTTTCTCTGGATATTCAGGCTGATAACGATGCAAATATCATCGATGTGACTCTCCTGAGTGACGACTACATCATTCACCCGGGCACAATCACGATAGATACGGAGGGCACAGTGCAGGACTATGGCTCACCGGTCGCTCCACAAAGCGACCTTCCGAGCGACACAAAGCCCGGTCTTGACAGCAATGGCGTGACCATTGAGATGGGTTCGCTTTATGCACCCGTTGGTATACCCGGGCCTAACCAGCCGGATCCCTGCGGTCCACTCGTATCGATCACGGTAGACAAAGACTGTACGATCACAATTACGGCGAACGTGTCACGTGCGGGACCCAGCGGTTTGGTAATGGAAAGTCCTGATGAAGCTGTTACCGTCAATTTACCCGGGCCCACTGCTATTTCGTGTGTGACCGAATGTATGAAGGATTCGAACCCGGCTTACAATGATTGGGTGGCCTGGGGCAGGCCTGACTGCTGGTGCTATGCCAGACAGTGCCGCGGCGACATTAACGGTCTTAAGCACGGGCCGTTCTGGGTACAGATTTTAGACCTGGATCTCTTTAAGGCCGCGTTTAACAAGATCGATACCGCGTTGCCGGCGGGAGGTATATGTGCCGACCTGAACCATATTAAGCATGGCCCATTCCGTGTTCAGGTTTTAGATCTCGACATATTCAAGACATATTTCAACAAGATCGAGACCTTGGTGCCGGAGTGCGACCCCACGCATTATAACATGCCGTGGAAAACACCGTAACTACAGGGAAAAGCGTAAAGTTTTTTGTGAAAATTTTAGTTAAAATGTAGTTTCTTTGAAAGGAGACTGTGATGAAGAAGTTAGTGGTTTTACTTTTGATTCTTGGAATGACCTCGTGGGCGAGTGCAGCTATTGTGTCACCAATAGAAATTGTTGACACTAATCCTACCGGCGGCGGCCCCTATACCATTCATTTGCCAAGTGGCATGTCAGAAGCTGTGGACGGAAGCGGTGGCTATTTTGCAATAGTCGGCGATGCGGCAAATCCTATCCTTGGTGGTAACGTAATATTGCCCCCTGCTCCTGATGCCTCGGGTCTATATGGCGATTCTGCGGGCGCTGGTGTTGGTTTGCCCTATGGTATTTACGGCTTTTTGGGTAGCTATGGCGTTGGATGGTCTTCAGCGGCTGGCGATTATGTTATTGATTTAACATCAACCATGCCAGTTGGAGGCTTTATCACATTGTGGTCGATCGCAGATGACTTCGACCCTGATAAAAACGCGGTGCTCGCTGAGTATCAAGTAATACCAGAGCCGATGACAGTCGTGCTGTTAGGCCTTGGCGGCCTGTTGATGCTTCGTCGTCGTAAATAAGACGAGGTCGAAACTGAAGACTTTAACATTCGAGAGGCAAGTCTTTTGACTTGCCTCTTTTTTTATCTTGCAAGCTCCTGTTGACTGGTTTAAGATATCAAGACGCTATTTAGATGTGCTGGAGTTAGATTATGAAGCAGTTTATGGTTTTGGCCTTATATTCTATTGTTATAGCCGGACTTGCGGGCTGCCAAAATGACAACAAAGTCAATGGGCCAGTTGTTAATGGCGGCGGCGATTATCCAGAATTTTTGGCCGGTACGTGGAAGGCCGACAAATATAATTGGCAAATACGTTTTGAGAAGGATGGCCGCATATCAGCTATAGTCCATAATATATGGGCCCTGCCCATAGACATAAACGAAGGGGGATTTTTCACCGAGGGACCTGATGAGGGAACGCATGCTCTATTCGTCCTTGGCCCCTGTGAAGCTGAATATGATGCGAACACATGTGAATTATATGTAAAGATTGTTCTTGATCATTTTTCTATAAAACTGCCTCAAGGGTCGTTAGAGGGCAGAAGTGAGGACTTCTTTGAAGGACCGATTTCTGAGGATGGTACTACCTGGGAAGCTGGATGGAAAAATTACGGCTGGCTTGAAGGGGCAGACCCACCTGATGCCAATGTAATAGAAGCCAATCCTATATCGCTGGTCTTTACAAAGGTCGAAGCCACATCATCAGAGCCGCCGGATTCTTAAAAGGATTTTTGTTCGGTTCTGGCAATGATTTCGTTCTGCAGGTCCCTGCCCACATCTACAAAGTAATCGCTATAACCGGCCACCCTCACGATAAGGTCGCGGTGCTGTTGAGGATTTTTCTGTGCCCGGCGAAGTGTTTCGGCATTAATAACGTTGAACTGGATATGGTGGCCGTCGAGCTTGAAGTAGGACCTTATCAGGGGAACAAGCTTGTCGAGACCGTCACCGGCGAGCACCTGTGGATTAAATTTCATATTCAACAGGGTTCCTCCAGTGCGAACATGGTCAATTCTGGCTGCGGACTTGAGAACAGCGGTAGGGCCTTTTGTGTCGCAGCCCTGGCTTGGTGAAATGCCCTCGGAGACCGGCTCTCCGGCTTTTCTGCCGTTGGGCAGAGCGCCGATTACCGTGCCGAAATATATGTGGACCGTAGTGGGGAGGAGGTTGACACAATACTTTCCGCCCTTTGTGTTAGGTCGGCCATTGAGCAGCTCGTAGTAGACATCGAATACCTCTTCGGTGATGCTGTCTGCATAATCATCGTCGTTGCCATACTTGGGTGTGTGCTCGAGAAGTTTGTGATGCAGGTGTTCATATCCCACAAAGTCAGCATTCATCGCGGCCAGTAATTCATCGAAAGTATTGTTCTGCCGGTCAAATATATGGTATTTGACCGCCGCCAGCGCATCGGTAACCGTCCCAATACCAACGCCCTGGATGTATGTTGTATTGTACCTTGGGCCACCGTTGTGATAATCTAATCCGCGAGTGATGCAGTCATTTATCATGATTGACATAAAGGGGGCCGGCATATAATCGGCAAAGAGCCGTTCGATAACATTGTTGGCTTTGGTTTTCAGGTCAATGAAATAGCGGAGCTGTTCCCTGTAAGCATCGAACAATTGCTGATAGATGGTGAATTCACTAACATTGCCGGTTTGAGGGCCAATCTGCTCGCCCGAGTTGGGATCGACGCCATTGTTACATGCCAGTTCGAAAATCTTGGGCCAGTTTATGTAGCCGGTCAGGGTGCAGCTTTCCTTGCCGAACGAACTGATTGTTACACAGCCGCTTGGGCCTCCGGTGCGGGCATCTGTTAAGCTCTTGCCATGAGCAAGCATTTCCCTGATTATGACGTCGGTGTTAAAGACAGACGGCTGACCGAAGCCTGTTCGTATGACCTCGCAGGCACGCCGGACAAACCGGTCCGGATTCTTCTCGCTAATTTGAATACAGGAACTGGGCTGAGTCAAACGCATCTCTTCGACTACATCCAGTATCATGTACGAAAGGTCGTTGACGGCATCTTCGCCTTCGTCCGGTGTTACACCGCCGACATTGATAAGCGCAAAGTCGGTGTAGGTTCCGCTTTGTTCTTCAGTGACACCGACCTTGGGTGGAGCGGGTTGGTTATTAAACTTTATCCAGAAACACTGCAACAGCTCTTTGGCCTGTTCGGGTGTTAAGTTTCCTTCTTGTAAGCCCTTTTCGTAGAACGGCAGCAGGTGCTGGTCAAGACGGCCGGGATTGAACGAGTCCCATGTGTTGAGCTCTGTAATAACGGACAAGTGTACAAACCAGTATGCCTGTAGTGCTTCCCAGAAGTTGCGTGGTGCGTTGGCCGGTACGTGTGAACAGACATCGGCGATTTGCTCTAATTCTTTTTGTCGGGCAGGGTCTGACTCCTGCTTAGCCAGTTCCATTGCCTTGTCGGCATGCCGTTGTGCAAAGGTGATGACGGCGTCTGCGCAGATGTCCATGGCCTGGTATTCCTGGTCTTTTTCATAGGCGCATGGGTCGTTGAAATAATCGAGATTCTTTCGATTTTCTGCAATGTCACGCTTAAAGTCGAGCATGCCCTTGTGATAAATCTTGTCATCAAGGATGGCGTGTCCGGGCGCACGCTGTTCCATAAACTCGGTGAAAACACCCGCGTTGAAGGCCTGGTGCCACTTTTGTTCCATCGCGCTAAAGAGTTTCTCCCTCATGGTTTTGCCTGACCAAAATGGGATTATTTTCTCTGTGTAAATTCTTGTAACCTCTTCTGTGACGACGAATGACGTTTTTTCCCGACTGCTGAGTATTCGCAGGTCTTCAAGGC
>Ga0209427_10006874_pt1 | contig 12931 bp, 13 predicted proteins | sample DeeMarSWOR136_30_FD_187465 | JGI IMG/M metagenome (GOLD analysis project Ga0209427, IMG submission 187465) | Marine sediment microbial communities from White Oak River estuary, North Carolina - WOR-1-36_30 (SPAdes) (version 2) | ecosystem: Environmental > Aquatic > Marine > Intertidal zone >... | reverse complement strand
CCAAAACTCAATCAGTGGAATTCAACTTACAGCTTCACTAAATATCACAGTTACACAAAGCAATTGCAGCAGCAACTATTATGGTATCAATGTTATCGATCTCGTTGGTCAAAGTGGGTATAGTGGAGATCATATTATTGTTAGCAATTTTTGTTACAATAACACTTATGGTATCAGTCTTGGAGACTTCAATATTGAAGACATAGGACCTCTGTTCAATGCTGTGGTGAATAATAACTGCAGCTCCAATTATGCTGATGGTATTCGGATTCTCACTCCTGGCTACCATGCAATCTCAGAAAACGATTGTAGTAGAAACGGTGCATCTGGTATACTGCTAAGAATGATGACCATGAACAACACCCTAGTTGAAAACTACTGCAATGATAATAACCAGTCTGGAATATACCTATACGGAAGTTCAAATCTCAACAATTTAACTGGCAACATTTGCAGTGGAAACGGAGAGTATGGTCTCTATATCAGACCTGTCGATAATTTTGAAAATGTTTTCCAATGGAATATTTTTGACAATAACCTAATTGGTTCTGCCTTTGATGGATCTGGGAACAATAACTTCGATTATAACTACTGGTCGGATTACTTAGGCTCTGATGCTGATGAGGATGGTTTTGGTGATACCGCGTATACTTCCGGGATCATCATTGATAATCATCCATTGATGTTCGCACCAACACGACCTAGGTGGATTGAAATTCCCAAAGATCAGACTATCGAGTTTGGTACACACTTTATCTATGACCTCAATGCTACAGCACCAGCACCAATCTTCTGGTCTGTGATATGGGACTCTTGGACAGCTCAGTTCACAATCGATAGCCAAGGAGTTTTAGAATCGATTGGAACTCTCTCTCCAGGCGACTACGAAATACAAGTTGCAGTAACCAACCTTTACGGTTTTAGCATTCTCGCCAGATTTGAAGTGGATGTAGTGCTAACTCTCGATACCACTGCTCCAAGCTGGGTCGTCACACCAATGGATCTCACGATTGATTATGGTGTTGGAGTAAATCTACTGATTCAAGCTCTTGACCGTTCAGGCATCTCCCGCTGGACTATCAATGATACTGAACACTTCTCACTGAATGCTACTTACTATGATTTGGGTAGTACTGTTCGGATTACAAATAATTCAGTTTTGGAACCAGCGTTATATGGTCTGAACATTACCGCGTATGATCTTTTTGATAATTCCTGTTCTGCTACGTTTGTTGTCACGGTTCTTGAAGTTCCGATTATTACAACAACTACATCGACGTCTACTACTACAGTTGTTGAGGAAATGGATTCACTCCTAGCTTTTGGTCTAGGCACAGGAATAGGAGCTGCAATAGTACTAGCTATTGTTATTGTTTTTCTAAAGAAGAAACCTTGAATATAAGAAATCCCTCGTCAGCAAATATCAACAAACGCTCACGAGTTTCAATCCTGTGAAGCAACAGGAATTCCTTGATAGAGACAGGTGCTCACTATACACTACATTCACTCGAAATCATCAAGTGAAGACAGTTTAATCCCTTGATTTGATAACCTACCCACTCTTGCATCCTGACCTCTCCCATTTACTGGTCATATCTGATTGCTTGACTGATACTCAGAGGTAACATGAGAGGTATCACACAAAGTCTTCACAATCTCGATAGTGTGACAAGCGACTAATGCAATTATGAGTAGAAAGACCATGATGTATGAGTTCGATGGAATGCAACCTGCAAGGTATACTAGTATCTGATGAGGGAAATCACTGGGCGTGGGACTTTCCGCTTCTGGATAATGTTCACTCATAAGTTAGGTGTTTGCCAGCAAGGTACTTGGAATTCTCAGAATTAGAAATGAACACTAATTTCAGTCTGACTCTGTCTTCCTTCTGAAAATGTTCCACCTTGACTCTCTGAGTCGAGAGAGAAGCGTATATGTGATCGATACACGGACATCCGGGATATCAACAGTATTTTCAGGTTGTTTCACCTGAATTAGTTTCTTCCATTTTCTCTCCTTTCTTCTGTCCATTAGCAAGGCTATAGTTGCAATAAACAGTCCGGTTGCTAATACAAATACAGAGAGAGAAAAGGCTCGAGCCATCAAGATGCTCACTGGGGTCTTGGAAAGAACCTCTAAGATTTCTTGTGCCAGAGCAATGAGCTCATCTCCATTACTAACTGGTAAATCCAAAGCACTAACTTGCTCAATGAAGACGTTCAGCTGTTGAGCGGCTCCTAATAGATCGCCCATGTCCATGAGGTAAATGGAACTCCCTAGTTTATAGGTCAAAGAATCCCCCGCATCAGATAGCATGATACCATTATTGACAAGATTCTCAACATGCGCAATAATGTTCCTCGCTGCGTCCATGTATGTACCCTTCAACATCTCATAGAAGTTCATTCCAGCAGCTGGGTTGTAATACCATCCCCAGACCCAGTCGCGCTGATAGTGACGAGTGAGCGGCTGGACAAGTGGAATGCCTAAGACGTCCTCATGATAGATCCTCTGAAGCTCATAGTAAATAGCCTGCCTCTCTGCAGAGTCAACAGTATTCATCCCCGCCTCAATTAGACTATCGTAACTAGTGTCAACATATCCCTGATGAGGGAAATATATTAGTCCCGGATCAGTTTCGAGTCTTTCGCCCTCGATAGAGAGCGCAATCAAATTCCTATACCACCAATATAGGGGTTGTATGTTCACATGGAAGTTTGTGTTTATCGATTCAATACTGTTCTTGAGTGTTTCTACAATCATGAAATTACGTGGGTTTGTTTCAACCCCCCCCGTTGGTGAAAAGCCTTTAAAGACTAGCGTGAGATTGAATCCCTTATTCCACACCTCGCCGCCCCAAGCCTGCTGGAAATGCTGTCGGGCTCTGTCAAGGTCGTAAGTGTAGCATTCTTGATCTGGATTGTGGAAGGAAAGTCCTTCTATCACAGGACTGACTGGTTGCATTGCTTCACCCGCATAGATCTTATTGATGATGGTATCATAGTCGATCGAATATGCAAAGGCCTTTCTAGTGTCAATGTCGCTGAAGAAGTCTGGCGGGACACCATTTCCGTCTAAATCACCACTCCCTATGTAGGGGCTGTCTTCTTCAATCGCAAAGTTGAAGCTCAGTGTAAGGTACTCCAGTGTTGGCAGTTTCGTATAGACCCGTATTCCTTCGACACCCTCAAGCTCCGAGTAGTTCCCATCCATTACCCAACAGATATCTGCTGTACCCAACAGCTCCCAGTACTGCCCCTCCTCCAAGAACATCTGTTTCCTTATCTCCCAATTGTCAGAGAATCTGAATACGACTCTCTCCAGTCTAGCTGGTCCTCTCCAGTAATCTTCGTTTCTGACAAGCTCGATACTCCAGTCTGCCATGCTCTCAAGAATGAACGGTCCATACCCTTGGGTTTCACTATCAAGTGGAGAGTCTTCCCGATCGATATAGTCTACCCATGTTTCTTCTGTCCCTGGCCAGTCGTCATGCTCGACACACCATGCTTTGCTGACTATGGAAGAACAGCTCGACACCAGAATATGCATGAATGGAGGATATATCTCTGCAAGATGAAACACAACATCATTGCCCTCAACTTCGACTGCATTGTCTATGTCCTTAAAACTATAGGGGAGGTCTTCAAAACTGTAGGGTGGAGATCCATTCCAACTTTCTGAGTTTTCCCCTAGTAGACGTTCTCTTAGCAATGCCGCCATACTCCATCGGCCTCCTCGTACCATAACTCTCTCAAAGGAGTATTCAACATCCTCAGGCGTCAAAGGCGAGTCGCTCCTGATTGTGAAACAGTAAGTCAGACCATCAGCACTGATTCTTCTATTCTCCAGACTAGGAACCTCTGTCACGAGTAATGGTCGAAACCTATCCACTCTCTCTCTATCGTAGGACACCAAAGTGTCATAACAGTTAGATAGAACCATAGAATCCCACACCAATGCTGGATCAAGTGTGTGCAAATAACCCTCATTGGTGGTGTAGACCATCGTATTCGGATTTGGGATGGAGGGATTTGTGTTAGCCTCTACCTGATGTAATGGCAACAAAAAGAACATACTAGAGAAGATCAGAGCAGCTATCACTGATGATTCTGGCTTCATTCTCAGTCTGTTCTCTTGTTTTTTCATTATTACTCCTCCATAATTCATGATGCTTATCATATGAAGAAGGTGGTACTGTGTGGATTGACCTGAATCGGTCGAACAAATTCTATGAAAGTTGATGAAACCACAGACTCGTTTTTCGTAATTATGAGGCAGAGCATAGCTTTGTCTTAAAGCTACCATTAGCGTGCGAGTGCACGAAGGAGGTGTAATTAATTATGCACAAACATGTATTTTTTTGATAGTCTTAGATATCAACGCTGGGGATTACAACTAGATCAATTATTGTATCTACTAGAATCTCTACGAGAAAATACCCCAGGAAACACCGTACAGGTGTTCTTTATCCTTCAAGGGAATGAATCCAGACCAGCGAACTACCATGCCTTTTTCCTCAGCCCTGCTTTGAAGGAATCTTGGTGTCACTTTAGCAATATAGTCCAGCTTCTCTTGAAGCATTCCCTGTCCCTTTTTTGGAAATCCTTCTCTGGCAATGCACCCATCACACCAGCCCTCCAACCACAAGATCCTGTCTTTGGCCTTTATCTCAGCAAAAAGATCACTAGGTATAGGAACATCCGGTACGAGCTCAGCAACGAGCGAGATTATCTCGTCAATAGATGGATAATTTGATTCGGTCATTGTCAGACAACGAAATATTGGATAACCAATATTATGGTTATGTTCTAAGCAAATTATAATGAGATTCTAAATTTCAAAGTAAAAATGTTTGAATGAGCACAGTTAATACAATAATACCACAACTGCGTTTCACTATGCCAAACATATTCAGAAAGCAAACACTCGATAAATTCGCAAAACAAGTGCCCGAGCTTGAAGCTCCATTAAGGAAGGCAAAGATGAAGCTTGAACCAACGTTCAATCCGCCCTTTGATATGCTCATAAGATCAATCATGTATCAACAACTTGCATATCCAGCAGCACGAACCATCCATGACCGATTTATTGGACTTGTTGGCAAACTCACTCCAAGTAGAGTTCTGTCCAAAACGATTGAAGAACTTCGTAGTGTTGGGCTATCTAGACAAAAAGCATCTTACATACATAACGTGGCTGAAGCATTTGGAAAGGGAGGATTCCTCTGGAAATATCGTACAATTGAATCACTCTCAAATCTCCCTTCAAAGGAGATAACTCAACTTTTTACTCAAATCAAAGGTGTGGGAGAGTGGACAGTCCATATGTATCTGATATTCTCTTTAGGACGTTTGGATGTCTTGTCTTCCGGAGACCTAGGTGTGAGGAAAGGTGTCATGAAACTCTATAGACTTGCAAAGATACCCACACAGAAAGAGGTTGAGAAACTCGCTGAACCATGGCACCCTCTAGAAACTGTAGGTACATATCTTGCCTGGCGGTCACTTGATGATGAATGATTCACTAAAAGATGTCAATAAATGCATGGCTAGATTGCCACCAACTGCAATTTAATATAGTTAATTATTCTCATCAATTTGAATGCAAATGACAGAATATACTATTCAATCAACAATAGACTTGCGAGCTTTGGATGAGTGTATCTGTGGCCATAATCGACAAGGACACGAAGAAAGAAGTAGAAATTGTGTTTCGTGCGGTTGCAGTATGTTTACCAAGACGGTCTATAGGTATAGCAAACTAGAGAATCCCTCGCATAGTCACCACGATGCAAAATGATCTAAGGATTTGAGAAATTTACTCTACTTATCCTCTTAATCCAATGTAGCTATAAATGTTTAAAATCGCTGATATTGTAAAGAATCCGGTGTCATAATGGCTGAGATTCCAACACCTGATGATTATCCTGGTGTAAGGAGTTCGGGATTATACCGTTCTAGGGATGACAGAATTATCTTGGGTGTGTGCGGTGGGATAGCTAAGCATTACAATATGGATCCAACTCTTGTCCGAGTTCTCATGTTTCTATTCACACTCACAGTCATCGGAATTCTGGGGTACATTATCATAGGTCTAGTTATTCCAGAAGAACCATATTAAAATCAATATTCTTTGCCAGTTTACGTTCATCTATAAATCTCGAGTGATATGCCAATCTATATTCTATTGTATCATTTTGGGGTGTAAACAATGACCACTAGAAAGAGAAAACCATCCACTCTTTGTGTTCAAGGTGAACACACACAGACGTCTGGACCAGCAGTGGTGCCAATAATGCAGACTTCCACCTTTGTATTTGAAGACCAGCAGCAGATGCTTGATTCGGTGCAAGGGAAGACAGGAAAGGATGTCTACACACGTTGGAGCAATCCCACTACAAAGAATGTGGAGGAAAAAATGAATGCTCTTGAAGGTACTGAAGACACTCATGTTCTAGCCTCAGGGATGGCTGCCATTTCTTCAGCAATAATCGGTTTAGTAAAAAATGGGGAAACAATCCTCTCTAGTGACTCGATTTATGGTGGAACTGTTCATCTCTTCAATAAGATACTCTCACAAAGTTGCATCGAGGTTGATTATGTCGATACTGATGAACTAGCTAATCGACTCTTAGATTCTGGAACAGCCTACAAACTCTGCTTCTTCGAAACCCCAACCAATCCAACCTTGAAGATTGTCGATATCAAAAAAGTAGCTGACGCAGCGCGTGCTAAAGGGACCATTAGCATGATTGACAGCACCTTTGGTTCACCTATCAATCAGAAACCTCATGAATTGGGTGTGGACCTAGTTATGCATAGCGCAACGAAATATCTTGGTGGTCACAGTGACATAATCGCTGGGACTATCTCGGGTCCAAAAGATTTGATGGCTGATGTGCGAGGAGCTGCGAAGCTTCTTGGGGGAACTATGGACCCATTTGCCTCCTTCCTTTTAGATCGAGGTATCAAAACTCTTGGTGTTAGGATGGAGAAACACAATTCGAATGCAAGTTATCTTGCTGAAAAGTTGTCCCGAAACCCGCGAATCAGAAAAGTTCACTATCCAGGTCTCTCAAGTCATCCGCATCATGATATTGCACGAAAACAGATGTCCGGATTTGGAGGCATGCTCTCTATTGAACTTGAGTCTGATTTGGCTGGCACAAGCAAGTTTGTGGACTCACTCGAAGTCTTCCTAAATGCTGTCTCACTTGGTGGGGTTGAGAGCTTGGCAAGTATTCCCGCATTATCGACACACTATGGTATTGACGAGCGAGCCCTCAATGAGATGGACATATCCAGCTCTACAGTACGATTGTCAATAGGAATCGAAGACCCTGAAGATCTCTTGGATGACTTGATGTATAGCCTTGATGCAATGTAATATCTTGGTATTATCTCCACATCATGGCCAATTGTTAAGACGTTCGTTTTAGACATTTCAGTGCCGACCGTCTACGTGATTATGAAAAGCATTTTTTTTCTGAATAGAAAAGCACAACCCTCTAGAATCAAGCTATCAGGCGTTTTGACGCATTCTACACATGGTGATTTTACTCAGACTGGTTATATTCAGATTTTGCTAATTTTCGTCTGATTGGAGATGACAGTAGCATACAACACAACAACACAACAACGACGTGAAACTAAGAAGACGGAGTGTGGAAGATGCAGCTGCATCATTATCTACTCTAGTGAACAATGCGTTCTTTGCAATGCCGCTCTGGAACTCATGTATAACGTCATTTCTGACTTTGGCCTTTCACCATCAGTGATCCGTCAAGTGGATGTAATGAGTGATATTGATGATGGATGTGAAATTCCAGCCCCCCTTGGACTCCCAACAATTCGAATCTGTGAGGAGCTCATAAGTGGTCTCCCTGATACGGATGATGCTCGAGGTGTGGTCATGCATGCTGTACTGAAGAATTGCTTTTCTATCAATACTGACTTTTCTGAGGTTTGAAAAGCTACTATCTTGTTAATTGAATCACAATGGCCAAATTTGCAGTTGATTATCTGATGACGTGAATATGAGCCATGGAGCGCCAGATCTCAGCGTTTCGTCGGAGTTCCATGACCCGCTCTTGATTAGCATAGTAGAGCGGTTTCCTCATATCCTGAAGATTAGGTGTCCTTTTACAGAATTTGCCAAGTAACAAAGTCTTGAGAGCCAATGTGACTGTTCTCATTGCAAGACCGGAAGACTTTGCTAAGTCCTGTGGAGACATTGGTCCTTCTTTATCTAACTTATCGAGTACTATCAATGTGCTCTTCGTCAGGTTGATTGGTGCGCTCATTCTAACCACGTATAATCCAAATACATGAAATGGCCATTTACTCTCTAAATGTTGCCAATATATCATGTACTGATGATTTTATGGCAAGTGTTTTTATATAAAGATTGCCAATGACGTAATAATGCAATTGCTCAGAAACGAACCTTAATTGTATAATAGCGCAATTAGTATAGCAAGGTGAATTTCAACGTCGCGAATAGACCCGAAGGATGTAGAAATTATCGGCGCCATAGATAAGCTTGGTCCTAAGGTTTCAACCGAAGAAGTAAGTGATCTATTGAATATACCCGCAAGGACTGTCAGATATCGTTTGAAAAGGCTCAGAGAAACTGGTGTTGTGGGTCCTACCAGTGTTTTAACCTTGGAACGCAAATTGGGTCTCGGTGAGAATATTTTTCTTGTGGATGCCACCCCCAAAGGCATTAAGTTCCTTCCTGATGTTTTTCATGCGATTGATACTATATATTTCAACAGCCCAACTTATGGGACTTACAATGGCTATCTCGCATTTTCACTGTATTCACTCTCTTCTCCAAGGATAACGCATCGGATTCTTGAAGAAATGCAGAAGACTGATCTGGTTTCAGACTTCTTCATCTTTGACATCACTGATTTTAATTACAAGTCTGCAGATTATAGCTATTTCAACTCAGCACTAGGATGGGTTTGGGATTGGAGTAAGTGGAAAGATCAGATTCAAGATATTCTTAGGTCAAAGAAGAAATTCGACATTCGCTTGGAAGAGGTGCAGTCGATTGCGGAATTTGACAAATATGATATCCTCATTTTGAAGCATATGTTTGATGATGGTGAGATAACACAGAAGAAACTAGCAAAAATATTAGGTCTTTCAGAAACATTGGTGAATAAACGGATTCATCGATTGGAAGATGAAGGGATCATCAAGGGCTACAAATCGACTGTTTGCACCACAGAAAATGAACTTAATCTCATTTGTTTCATAGAGCTGGACCGACCAGAAAATCCAGCGCTCGCTGCTTTTTATAAACTACCATATCCTGCAACCATAACAATGGAATCAAGAACAAGATTTGGTATTCAACTCTCTCTCAATGCCAAAGACATGTCTGGCTTTCTGAAAGGATTGGATGTTCTTCGCTCTCATCTAACATCATGCTTTTTACAAACAGTCCATGATGCGAAGATGAGTATGGACTCTCATCCGTATAATCTTTACAGTGAAAAGACAAACCGATGGGAAACACCTGGGAGTGAATACATTCAGGATATCCAAAATGTCTTGAGAGGTAAATAGCAATAGGTCAAATCAGACGACTTCGTGAAGAATTGCATTACCCGATTTGCCTACTTTTTTCAGAACATTCATCTTTCTCAAGCAGTAAGTAAGACGTTGAGCAAGTTGTTTTGAAAATCCTAAAGCTTCGACTAAATCTGAGGTAGTAAAGGGTCTTGCGAGTGAGTCTGGAATGAAATGGAGAAAGTCAGAGGGTTTTTCATACACGCGCCTATCAATCACATTGACCAGTCTTCTATCCACTATACTCCAACCTCTCCTACGCCAACTTCCCAACCCATCTTGACGACGAATCTCTTCTTCTTCTATTAATATTGACTCCAGGGAGAAATTTGGATGTGAAATTAAACTAGGAATTCGTACTAGCTCATCGAATATATCTTCAAAACCGCATTTCTTTGGTGATAATCTACGACTCAATTGTTCTGTTCCATCTAGTGACTGTTTCACAATCCATTTTTTCTGGGATAATGGATGTACTAACCTCACTGGATGATTTGCAAAGAGTGAGAGTAACTTGTTCTTGATTTGTGCAAAATTACTTGTTTGAATTTCTATTAACAATCCATCTTTGACAATATCAACTACGTATCCATCAACCAATACTTCCGCTTTGGCGTTTCTATCCAAATACAGCTCTTTTAGACTAGAATGGAGGGATCCCTCTTGCAAGGTTCCTATGATGGGTTCTTTAGACATACGAATTCACCCAAGTATGAATCAGAGATGTCGTATCAAGATAGATGCATCATCATGTGGATATAGTGAAGGTATTACACTAACCTCATTGAATCTGTTTGCTAAGTAGAACTCTCGTGCAACTTCATTTGTACTTTCCATGAACAATAGAATCACTCTCAATGAATAACCATTACTTGAATAGAATTGGACTGCACTCTCAATCATGGCGCTAACTAACTTTGTTGCTATACCCTGACGTTTGAACTCTTCATTTACTCCCAATCCTATTATCTCAACAATCCCATCATCGAGCCCGCCACGAGACTCCCATGAAATGGTTCCACACACTAAATCATCATTGAAAGCTAGAAGCGTTTTGTATCTCAGAACCAAGTCTTCAGCAAATTTCTTGGCACGTTCAGAGTGATCTTCCACTTGCTGCCTGTATAATTCCTCCAGTACTGAAATATCAGATGAAGTAGTCGTCCTGATGGTTATCATGACATCTTTCGATAGGTTGTTGAATTCATTTGTACCTGTCGTTCTAAACCTACTACTCAATGATTACAACTGCATCAACGAAGAGCTCATACTCCTCGTCTTCATCAATATTTAATATCAGTACCTTCTCTACCTCAAACTCTCCACGTACCTCAAGAAGTTTCGATTGATACAGGACCTTTACACTTGAACTTGCTAGTCTCTCTGCAAGTTCTGGATTGATTACAACAGTTTCATCCGGGGTGAGAAGAATGACTCTATCAGTGACCTCTGTAAGTTCTATTGCAGTTTCTACAGATTCATCACCTGAATAGAGTACTAGCGTTCTGAGATCTTTGAACTCATTTCTATCTTCTACATTGAGATATACGCCTTTATCGAGAAATTCGTCTTTTCCTACTAGACACTCAATCTCATCTTTTACCTTCTCATCTTCATCGGGAACTTCTTCACCTTTGCCTCTACGATAGCTTTTGATAGCTTCGTGCAAAGCATCAGCTGCAAGGTTTGAGCAGTGCATTTTGATTGGTGGTAACCCGTCCAATTCATCAGCAACATCTTGACGTGTTAACTTCATTGCCTCATCAAGCGTCATTCCCTTGACCATCTCAGTTGTCATACTAGTAGTGGCTATTGCTGAACCACACCCAAAGGTCCTGAATTTAGCATCAGTGATGACATTGCCATCAATGCGAATATAGACCTCCATAATATCTCCACATGTTGGATTTCCAACCTTGCCTACTGCAACATCCTCTCCCTCAAGAGTTCCTACATTTCTTGGATTACGGAAGTGATCCAGAACTTTTTCGCTATATTTGGTTGATTTCATTTTCAATCACCCTGCTTCGGTTTTGTAAATTGGAGATAGTTCTCTTAGTCGTGAAACCACATTTGGCACGGCTTCAAGTACTATATCAATGTCTTCATCTGTGTTGAATCTGCCTGTTGTTAGTTGAAGCGAACCATGCGCTTCTTCATGCAAAAGTCCAGTCGCTATCAGTGTATGCGATGGCTCAAGCGTTTTCGATGTGCATGCTGATCCTGTCGACACCGAGATTCCTAAATCTTTGAATGAGAGCAGAATAGACTCACCCTCGATACCATCAAATCTAAAATGGGCATTGGACGCGAGTCTGTCAATTGGATGTCCATTGAGGTGACTATCTGGCACCTCATCTAAGATTTGTTTTATCATTCCATCTCGATAACCTAGGAATCGCTTGACTTCAGTATTCATTTCCTTCTGCAATATTTCTACTGCAATACTCATTCCCACAATTCCAGGTATGTCTTCACTTCCAGACCGTAAACCCTTCTCTTGTCCTCCTCCGATAATAATTGGGTTGACTCTGAATCTTTTTTGCATATACATGACTCCCACACCGCGGGGTCCATAGATATCATTCGATGAAAGGGCCATGAGATTGATGTTATCTTTTTTCACATCAATCGGAACGAGACCTTCAGCTGCTACAGCATCTGTATGAAATGCTATTCCTCTCTCAGCAGCTAGTTTCCCAATCTCATTGATTGGCTGAATCGTACCAATTTCATTACTTGCCATCCCTATTGAGATTAGAATTGTTTTATCTTTGATACGACGCTCAAGTTTCTGTAGACTCACTTTTCCATATTGGTCGACAGGAACTTTCGAAATCTCAAACCCTTCTCTCTCCAGATACTTTACTATATTGTGAATCGATATATGTTCTATCTCAGCAATTATGATGTGATTTCCCTTGTTTTTGTTCCTGAGGGCATATCCGATAATACCCAGATTGATTGCCTCTGTTGCACCGGATGTAAAGATGATCTCGTCATCATCAGCATTGATGAAATCAGCTATCTTCTTTCTACTATCCTCTAATGCTTCTGTTGCCACATCTCCAACATGATGTAGTGATGATGGATTGCCAAAATCCTCATGGAAATACTTCATCATTCCTTCAATGACTCTGGAGTCAACTGGTTTTGCGCTGTGATAATCGAGATAGACTTCTTTCATTTCTGTATCAACCTTAATCTAGAACCACATCGTTGCATCTGCTTCTAGTGCAAGGTCATTGAGTGTTGCAGCTCCAACAATCTTTAGATCTGGGTCAAGTTCCACATTATCCCATCCAAGCATCTGCTTAGATGCTTCACACACATAGATAGGAATACCCATT
>Ga0209427_10006871_pt1 | contig 12934 bp, 10 predicted proteins | sample DeeMarSWOR136_30_FD_187465 | JGI IMG/M metagenome (GOLD analysis project Ga0209427, IMG submission 187465) | Marine sediment microbial communities from White Oak River estuary, North Carolina - WOR-1-36_30 (SPAdes) (version 2) | ecosystem: Environmental > Aquatic > Marine > Intertidal zone >... | reverse complement strand
CCATGTACCTGGGTCTGGCAAAAAGACAGCGATTCCCTGTAGCGGATTGGCTGGCTACTCAGGGGTTTAATCTGCCATCTTCGGCCACCCTCACTGAGCACGATGTGGGGTTTGTCTGTGATGAGCTGTGTCGGATCTTGGAGGAAAGTGAAGGGTAGTAGAATAATCATGCCGCACCAAAACATAAATGAGAAAGGTGAAGTTGAGAGCTTGCGTGAGAACTTTCCCCTTATATCCATTGTTACCCCATCTCTAAATCAAGGAGCATACATAGAGGAGAACATCAAAAGCGTCCTCAACCAAAACTATCCAAATTTCGAACACATCATCATTGATGGTGGCTCTACTGATGAGACAATGGATATTTTGAAGAAATACAAGCATTTAATTTGGGTTTCGGAAAAAGACGGGGGTCAGTCTGAGGCCATAAATAAAGGCTTCAAAAAAGCTCGTGGTGAAATCATTGGCTGGTTGAATTCGGATGATTGCTATGAGCCTGGGGCTTTTTTTACCGTAGTCGCAGAGTTACATAAAGTTCATGGGAAGTATATTGTTTCCGGCGATTGTAGTGTGATAGATGACAGGGGAAATAGGATTGGCTATTGTAAAGGGACATTTTCGGACCACAAGGATTTGATCAAATATTGGGATAGGGATTACACGATACCTCAACCATCGGTCTTCTTTTACAGGGATATCCTTAATGAATTTGGGTATTTGGATGAAAGTCTGCATTATGGAATGGATTATGAATTCTGGTTGAGGATCAGTAAACATCGCCAAATTCACTATATTGAGAAACCCCTCGCAAAGATGAGGGTTCACGGCCGTGCCAAATCGAGTCCAGGTTACGAAGTGTTTGAAGGCGAATGGTTCCGGGTTTCGAAAAAATATTGGGGCAGTTTGCTTTCGGTCAATTACTACAGAAACCTATTCATGGCCCTCTGTTTCAGATCTCATTTAATGAGAGTAAGTGCCTATTCGAGAATGGAAGAGCTCTCCCTTAAGGAGTTCAGGAAAAGAATTATGCTGTCAATAGTGAGCAATCCTCTGAATTTATTCAACAGAAAATTGCTTTCGGCCCTTTTACGAGCAACTCTCGGCCATGATGATATTAATCGATTTAAACATTTCATTGATTGAAAAAACTCCTTAATCAAACTCCCCTAAGAGTCTCGTAGAGTCAGGTAAATAAGGGGAAGACAGATAATAGAGGCTGGAAGAATGAGAATCACATTTTTGACCCCTCACATCAATATTAGTGGTGGTGTAAAGGCAGTACTTGGGTATGCTCACCGACTGGCTAGGAGAGGGCATGAGGTAACCGTAATTTGTCCACAACCGATTCTTGCCGTGGTAAGGATCAAGGGCATACCGGTTGTTTACCCGAAAAGACCTCTCATGAATTTGTTGCGCGTGAAACCGCGCTGGACTGATGTTGCCGCGCAAATAAGATACGTTTCCTCCTATGCGGAAAAGGATATCCCTGATGGGGATATAGTTGTAGCGACCGCTTGGCAAACGGCAGCTTACGTTAAGGACTACTCGCCGAAGAAGGGGAGAAAGTTTTATCTCATTCAGCACTACGAAGCGCTTTTTCATTCACCTAACGGTGAGGGAAAGGCGGACAAGACGTATACCTATCCCCTTAGAAGAATTGTGATTTCAACCTGGCTTAAAGAAATTATGCATGGAAAGTTCAATGCTGAGGCAGAATTGTTAATAACTCCTGTGGATTTCGACGTATTCTACCCTATGAGAAATGGGTATAACGAGAAAAAGCGAATTTGTATGCTTCACCATTTTTACAATTGGAAGGGCATTGATGACGGAATTAAAGCGTTCGAAATAGCAAAAAAGAAATATCCAGACATAGAATTGGTGATGTTTGGTGCGCACTTGAAGAAGGGTGATGTTGATAGTGATTACTATCGTAGTCCATGGGGCAGTAGATTGAATGAAATATATAACTCCTGTGACATATTCTTATGCCCGAGCTGGAGAGAGGGGCTAGCAATGTGCTCAATGGAAGCTATGGCGTGTAAGTGCGCTTTGGTTACTACGAATAACGGTGGATGTCGTGACTATGCAATTCATGGGAGGACGGCCTTAGTTTCTCCACCTAAAAGACCCGAAGAATTGGCCGAGAATTTGATCAGGCTGTTGGAAAGTGAAACCTTATTAAAAACCATCGCTGAAAATGGATATCAGTATGTAAGACAATTTACATGGGACAAAACGGTTAACCAAATGGAAGAACTATTTGAGGCAGAGCTTAACAAAAATAAATGACAAAGAACGTTAAACGAAGAATAGCAGGGTTTGTTGCGCTCCTCTTAAAAGAGCATGGTTAACCGAAAAAAGGGGGATTAGAAAATCAAGGTTTCTCTCCTCGTATCGGATTTTTCCGATAATTGTCTAGGCAGGGTTTATATCCTGGCAAAGATGTTGCGTTCAAGATTTGAAGTTGAAGTCATTGGCCCCCTATTTGGAGAAAATGTATGGCCTCCCTGCGATACGAATGAATTTACCTACAAAGCAGTCCAATGCACTCCCTCCTTGACGCTTTTCGTCAAGAGCATGAAAAAAATGGTAAATCTCATATCGGGAGACATCATTTATGCCTCAAAGCCATGGTTTTCAAGTTTTGGCGTTGGAATTTTGACTAAACTGACAGGTCATAGGCCGTTGATATTAGATATTGATGACTGGGAATTAGGGTGGTTCCTGCCATATAGGTTCAGGAAAATGGCTTCATTGTCAGTGAAGTCCATCTTAGAGGTAAATGGGTTTCTAAATACCTTTTGTATGGAAAAAGTAACATTCATCGCTGATGGAATAACAACTGCTTCCAGATTCTTACAAAATAGATTTGGGGGTGAATATGTTCCCCACGCGAGAGATACGGAATTATTCGATCCATCAAGGTACGACGGAGAGAGAATTAAGAGGGAGTTGGGTTTGAAGGATGAAAAGATCATCATGTTTCTGGGTTCACCGAAACCCCACAAGGGTATAGAAGATCTTTTTGCCGCCACAAGGAGCTTAAAGAGAAAAGATGTAAGGCTCTTAATCATCGGGGCTTCCGATGGATATCCGTCCAGGAGCCTCTTGCTCGACGGTGTAAATCATCTCCCAATAGTTAGGGGAATGGTACCGTTTATGAGAATTCCGGAATACCTGGCCTGTTCTGACCTCGTGGTTCTTCCTCAAAATAACGTCCCTTCTAACCATGCCCAGGTGCCTGCGAAATTATTTGATGCAATGGCAATGGCAAAGCCTATCGTTTCAACGAAAATATCTGATATGCCGGAAATACTAAAGGATTGTGGTTTTATCGTAGAAGTTGATAGCCCCAAAGATCTGGTAGAGAAGATAGATTTCATCCTTAAAAATCCAAACGAAGCAAAAAAAATCGGGCAGAAGGCAAGGGAGAGATGCATTGAGAAGTATAGCCTGAGAGTGGTGGGAGAGAAGTTAAACAATTATATCAGTGAATGTATAAAATGAAGCTTATGCTGCAAAACCACACCTTCTTTCCAGTATTGGGGGGGATCGAGAATTATCTGTATCATGTGTCAAAGGGACTCCAAAAAATGGAGCACCAAACGGTAATTCTCTGTGAGAAACATGATCCCAGTTTGTCAGAATTCGAAATATTTGATGGCATAGACATCATCAGACACCCTTACTATCATGTACCCAAAAGATCGCTATTTATGAAGCCAAAAGTAGTTTCTGAAAGATTGAGGGATTTTATCTCGCAACATGTAGATGGTGTGGACGTCATCATATCGCGGTATGCCCATTATTGTTTTGCGACGTGTTCATTAAATCTAAATATTCCAGTCTTTTATATAGCACCTTCAGTATTTTGGAGACAACTAAACAAGGCATCTTCGAATTCCCCGTTAAAGGTTAAGTTCTTTAATTTGGTTTGGAAGAAATGGATAGACCATTTTGAAAGAGAATCGCTTTTGAAATCCAATAGGGTCATAGTATTTAGCAAGAACATGGAAGAATCCTTGAAAGAGTACTACGGGTTAAAGGAGCTCGAATTTAGCGTCATTCCTCCAGGAGTTAACGTGAAGAAGTTTGCTGGCCCCAAGGATTTAGGTCTTCTTAAAGAGCTACACCTTAGCACGAGAGATATAGTTCTCTTGTATGTTGGGCGTTTATCTCCGGAGAAGAACGTGGAGAGGGCGATAAGGGAATTTAAGCTTATTCGAAGAGATAACCTGAAATTTCTCATAGTCGGTTATGGTTCAGATAGAGAGAGATTGGAAAAGATAAGAGACGCGAATCGGTTAGATAAACAAATACTATTTATGGGGCCGAGAACTGATGTGGAGAGATTCTATTCAATAGCAGATATATTTATCTCTCCATCTAAACATGAACCCTTTGGGCAAGTCATTTTAGAGGCCATGGCAGCGGGCCTGCCGTGCATTGCGTTCAAAAGAGTATGGCCTGAATATGAAGTGGCCGCTGAGGAAATGATAGAAGACGGTGTCACTGGTTATTGCGTAGATCCTTATATTCAAGATGAATTTCGGGAACGACTACTTTATCTAATTGACCACGGAGATATTCGGAGAGCAATGGGAAAAGCAGCTAGAGAAGTCTGTGCAAAGGATTTCACGTGGGAAGCTCATGTTAAGAGATTACTGGACCTTGTTAATAATTAGCATTCCGATTTTGAATTTAAGTCAATTTAATTCGAGTCGTTGGTCAAACGAGGAATAGGTGGAATCAGCCCGTGATTAAGGATCATTTGATTATCCTCTTCCCACTGGTTGACTGGGACGCACCATTTCAGCGTTATCAATATTTGGCTAAGGAACTTTCGAGGACCAATAAGGTTATCTATTTTGAACCGGTTTTGTCGGTCATATATTTCTTAAGGAAACCGGGGCTATTACGGAGGAAATTGCTAAAGGCTTCCAGGGTTAAGAAAGAGGTCGCTCGAAATCTCTTCACGCTAAACGCACCGCCAATTCTTCCCTATGGAAACATAACTCGGTTCATCAACTACGTAAATCAATTTTTCATCTTCCTGCTGATCAAAATCTTCACAATAGATTTTAGGGAGAGGAAAAGGGTCTGCCTCTGGATCAGTGACGCTGCTCATTACCCCCTGACAAAATGGCTCAAACCGAAGATATCGGTATATGACTGCACCGATGCTATCGTCTTTCGAGATTCAAGAAAACAAGGTTATCACAATGGGCTGAGGTATAGAACTATTAGGGATAGCAGTGTCTCTTTTTTTACCTCCCAACTATATTTCACGGAAGGGCAGGCATATTCCCGTAACTGTCATTACATACCCAATGGCGTTGATATTAAGAATTTCAGGAAAGCTCATTACCGAGTTCCGGAGGAGTTGAAAAAGATAAGACGCCCAATTTTGGGGTTCGTGGGTACCCTGGACGCGAGAATGGATCGAGAGCTGATAGATGCGATTTTGATTGGAAAGCCTGAGGCTTCCCTGGTTTTTGTGGGACCACTAGTGAATAATTCCTGGAAATTCGAAAATGAAGATAGGGTTATTTTGTTAGGGAAAAGGGAGTACGAGGAGATTCCAGATTTTATCAACCAATTTGACGTCGCCTTGATACCATACCGTCTCTATGAGAATACGCAGTACATGTATCCGGTGAAATTGCATGAATATTTGATCCTTGGGAAACCCGTTGTTGCAACGGATCTGCCAGAGATGAGGCAATTCTCAGACATCGTTTATATAGCCAGAAGTCCAGGTGACTTCGTTACAAAAATCGAGAAAGCCCTCAAGGCAACGGATGAAGGAAGTAAGAAGAAGAGAATTGAAACCGCTCTTGCGAATACGTGGGATCATAGACTGGAGATGATGGAGAGAGCGATGGAGAAGGTAAGCGGAGGGAATCCTTAGGATCGAATTCGATAACGATGAGGTTGTTTTTTAACCACGCTACAAGTCCTCTGTCGAAGGTCCTACACTTGGGGGGTCCGAAGAATTGGTACGCCAAATCGAAGCTGAGATGGCCATGGTTTTTTCCAGTTGAGGCAGCCCCGATGAGCTTAGGAATCGAGGTGACCAACGCATGTAACCTCAAGTGTATTATGTGCCATCGCCAAGTGATGACCAGGAAAGTTGGTTTCATGGATTTCGAGCTGTTCAGGGAGTGCGCTCGTCAGGGTATTGAAATGGGCGCAAAAATGATCGTTCCCTTCAATTATGGGGAAGCCCTGCTTCATCCGAGGCTGACTGACATGGTTGAATACATCAAGTCCCGATCGAAGGAGACAATAGTCAAGGTGAATACCAACGGGATGCTATTGGCAAAGGATTATGCGAGAAATTTGATTGGAGCCGGAATAGATGAAATAACATTTTCCCTTGAGGGTTACACAAAGGAGAGCCATGAGAGAATTGCCATAGGGTCCGATTATGACACGATATTAGCCAACTTAACTGATTTGATTGATATGAGAAAGGGGAATGCTAAGCCTCAGATCAGGGTTTGTATGGTGAGAATGGAAGAGACGGAATCCGAGATGGAACAATTCGTAAAGAAATGGCGGCCCATCGTGGACAGCATAACCATACATGACATGAATACTGGGTATGGGACTTTAAGGGATAGAAGAGTTAGAAAAATCCCCTTGAAGAGGAAGGTCCCTTGTAGGGAACTGTGGTTGAAATTGCAAGTACTTTGGGACGGAACCGTCACAGTTTGCTGCATAGATTATGATGGAAGGCTGAGAATTGGAAATGTGGAGAAGGATTTCTTGCACGATCTGTGGTTTGGTCCGCGAATGAACGAGATGAGGGAAATCCATAGGCTAAGGGATTTTGCTAAAATCCCCATTTGCAGTAAATGTGACAGCGATAATATGCTTTAGTCAGGAATACGATAACCCCGTTAGGGCTCAGGGGGGTTTGAAGTCTAAAGTATGAAGATTCTTCATGTGGATATAAACGGATGGGTGTATGGGGTGCAGAAGTATGTGATTAATTTCTGTAAGGAACTGAACAAGAGAGATGGCTACCGATCCATTGTCGTAGGAGCTTCTGGAATATATCTCAAAATATTAAAAGCAGAGAATATCGAAGTCATTCCCCTCAGGGGGGAATGGGGAAAAATCGATTTGGATCCTAGAGGATGGATAAGGCTATTTGGAATAATCGAAAAGGTACGTCCCAATATTATCCATTCGCATGGAACAAAGGAACATATCATCTCCAAAATTATCGGGAGATTATTGGGTATTTCCAGTATTCCCATCTATCACTGTATACATAAGATATCCGGGAGCGCTAATCCCAGGCTGGGCCTAAAGAGGAGAATATATCAAACGCTCTATCTTGATCTTCTCGAGAGGTTCACTTCCCATTTTGCATATAAGAACATCGCAGTTTCTAATTCAGTCAAAAACAACATCACACGATTCGGAATTCCTGCGGAAAAGATAGAAGTGATATACTCTGGCGTCGAATTGGACGATTCTTTACTTCGAAAAGAGAAGGTAGATGGGGCGAATGGTAGAATAAAGATCGTTTCAGTCGGCAGAATTGATAAGAACAAGGGCATTGCCGATATAATTCGCGTGGGGAAAATCCTGAAGGAAAGAGGTTATGACTTTGAGATTACCTTTGTCGGAGATGGCCCCTTACTGGGGGAAAGTACACGGTTGGTAGAAAGGTATCGGCTCAAGCAGCAGATCAAGTTCTCAGGATATCGGAAGGACATACAGGAAGTGCTCTCATCTTCAGATATTTTCGTATCGGCAAGTTACAGCGAAGGCCTACCTTTAAATATTATTGAGGCGATGACATGTGGGCTGCCCGTTGTGGTGACTGACGCCGGCGGAGTAACAGAAATAGTGGATGATAAAGTGAACGGCCTTGTCGTAAAGAAAGGGAGTCCTCAACAGCTTAAAGAGGCGTTATTGCTAATGATGAAAAATTCTAAATTGAGGCGGGAATATGGCCGGAAAGGAAGGGAAAAGGTACTGAGAGAATTTAGCATAGACAGAATGATTGCCCAATATTTAAGTCTTTACGATACGATACTGAAAAGAACGGTAAGCTGAGATCTTGTAACAATGAAAAAATTGAAATTGCTATCGATATCTCATTCGTGCGTGGTTGGGGAATACCAGACGAGGATGGAGGCAGTGGCCAACTATTCGGATGTAGATCTAACGTTGCTCGTGCCGAAATATTGGTTTCAATTCAATAAGAAGGTGAAATTAGAGAAGAATAGCGATTTCCGGTATCGAATATTATCCGTTCAGCCGATAACTTGGGGATGGAAGAAAAATAGCCTACAGAACGTAACCCACATGTATCCGGGTATCAGGAAAATATTGAAAAGCTTAGAGCCCGATATTATTGAACTCTGGGAAGAACCATTTTCGGTTGTGACTGCGCATACGATTTTCTGGAGAAAGAGAGTTGTTCCAAATGCCAAGATCATATTCTTTTCCGCCCAAAATGTTTTCAAACAGTATCCTTATCCTTTCTCCGCATTTGAGAAATATACTTATAGGAATGCAGATTATGCCTTCTTGATGAATCGTGTGGTCGCTGAAATCTTATGGGAAAAGGGGTACAAAAAACAATTTGCTATTTTGCCGCTGGGTGTTGATCCCGAGACTTTTCGCAGAAAAGAGGTTTATTCCTTAAAGAAGCGATTGGGGATTAGGGATTTTGTTGTTGGATTCGTTGGAAAGATTACAAGACAAAAAGGGGTCTTAGATTTAATCGAGGCAGTTTCTCAAATTAATAAAAAAATTCAACTTTTTATTATTGGGAATGGCGATTTAAGGGAAAAGGTAGAAAGTCGTGTAGAAGCATTGGGTTTCGGACAAAGAGCCATCATTATTGATGCTGTTCCTCATTCACAGATCCCCGATTATCTCAATTGCATGGATCTGTTAATTTTTCCATCCGTTAGTTTGCCTAATATCAGGGAGCAGTTTGGAAGGGTAATTATTGAGGGCATGGCGTGTGAGGTTCCAGTGATAGGGTCTGATTCCGGTGAAATCCCTGTGACCATTGGTGAAGCAGGACTTATTTTCAAAGAGGGAGACGTTGCTGATCTGAGGGATAAGATTGAGGTCCTAATAAGAAATCGAAGTCTCAGGGCTCTGCTGGCAGGAAAGGGAAGAAAAAGAATACTTGATAAGTTCTCCTGGAAAGTTATTGCCAAGAAACAGCATCAGGTCTACACCGAGTTGATGAGTCGGGGGAAATGACTTGCCTCATTAAGAATCCCTTTAAGCGGCGCGTCGTTTCCCTTGTAGATAGCGTTGGCAAGCTCATTTTCGGAAAAAGAGATGGAGATTGTCCCGAGGCCATTAAATCAATTCTTCTTATCCGCCTCGATCACCTGGGGGATGTTCTCTTGACCACGCCTGCCATTAGATCGCTCAAGAAAACGTTCCCTCAAGCCCGAATTACGATGGTGATCAAAGAATGGTCTTTTGAGGCCATAAAGAACAATCCTCGCATAGATAACATTATTGTCTTTAACCCGTTTTGGACAATTGCGAGTAATGAGGGGAAGAGGCCCGAAGGAGTTGTCGGTATTTATCGCCTCATTCGTCTGCTGCGAAAGGAACGTTTCGATCTTGCCATCGATTTCAAAGGGGATGCAAGGAACATCCTGATCGCGTATCTGTCAGGAGCCAAGAGGAGGCTTAGTTACGGCATCCGGGGAGGGGGATTCCTCCTTACCGATGATATCCCGTATGAATCAGAAATCCACGAAATTGACAAGAATCTGAGACTATTGAATCGGCTCGGAATCAATTCTCAAGATGATGAGATGGAGTTGTACGTAACCGATGAAGACACGGCCAGGGTAGAGCAAATCCTTGAGCACAAAGGGGTTGATCTCAGCCGTGAAACCATTGCGCTTCACTATGGTGGTGCTTCCCAATTTAAGCGCTGGGATGTGGAGAAATTCATTATCCTTGCTGAGAGAATTGTTGAGAATAACTCGGCTAATGTCCTGTTTTTTGGGGGACCTTACGAGAGAGAGACTTTTCAGCTGTCAGAGAGTCCCAAAGAGGGAATCTTTCTCATGCCGGATTTGACCATTTGTCAGATGGCTGCGGCATTTAAGAAATGTGGACTCCTGGTGTGCAATGACTCAGGTCCTATGCACGTGGGTTTTGCAGTTGGGACACCGACTGTAGCCATTTTCGGCCCGACGTTCCCAAATCGATTTGGTCCAAAAGACTTGGAAAAAAATCGAGTGGTTCGCTCAGGGCTATCATGCAGCCCCTGCTGGCACCCGGATAAGGTCATTGGGTGCAAGGAGAGGAATTGCCTCAATAGTATAGAAGTGGGTTCAGTTTTGGCGGCGATTAACGAGTTAAGTATTCGATCAGGAGACCACTGATTCCAGAAGGAACAAAGGCTCTGTAGGCATGTATACTATCTTAACCTACCATACCATTGGAGATTACGGGGAAATGTTGCCCGCGGGTATAAATATCCCGGTCGAGGTCTTTCGGTCTCACATGGATTATCTCTATCGACAACAGTATAGAATTGTCCCCCTTGATCAGATCGTAGATCATATTCTCAAGGGGCAAAAGCTGAATCACAAAACCCTCGCCATAACCTTTGACGATGGCTATGAGGATCATTTCCTCTATGCCTATCCCATTCTCAGAAGGTATGGTTTCCCGGCAACGATCTTTGTGACGGTCAAATACATCGATGGTTATTGGGAGAGCGAGAAGGCTGAGGAAGGGAGGATTAAGGGACTTTCCAACTATCAGATAGTGGAAATGCACAATGGAGGGCTCATTCAATTTGGTTCACATTGTTACTCCCACAGGAATCTTCTCACTGCCGATGAGAAACAGAGGGTTTTTGAGATAAGGGATTCCAAATTACTGTTAGAGAAATTGGTGGGCGGAGATATTTTCTTCATATCCTATCCTTTCGGGGCTTGTGATGAGGGAATAAAGAACATCGCAGGTGAAGTTGGATATAGGGCGGGATTTTCCGTATGGAATAGGGGACCTGATACGTATTCCATACGGCGGGTTCCATTGCATACCCACGACGGCCTCATTAGGTTTAGATTTAAGATCTCACCCTTATACCCTGTCATGAGAGGGCTTCTCAGATCCAGTTGATATTCAAATTCGTTTTTCTCCATTCTTAGGGATTCGTTTACTCGAAGGCTTATTAAGTTGAGGATCTTACAAGTCGCATATAAATCCCAAATATATGGGGGGGAAAGAGTTTTATTCGACCTCACCAGGGGTTTGATGGAGAAGGGGCATCAGCTTTTCGTGGCATGTCCTTCCCATGGCGCATTAACCGAAGCTCTAAGGGCTGAAGGGGCTGAGGTCTTGGTATTTCCAATGAGGAAAACGTATGATCTCCTTGCTATCTACAGGCTATACAAGAACCTGAGAAAATATAAGATTGACGTGATCCATTCTCATGGATTGCTTGTTAATATACTGTCGCGGGTTGCCTCTTGTCTCGCAAACACACGTGTTTCCATTTCAACTGCTCATGTCCCGCTCAATCTGAAGAGCGGAAAACAGGCTCAGAATGTTTTTGAAAAATTGATGGTGCCATATTATCTGATTATGGACAATTTGAGCTCTCTCTTCAATCAAAAAGTCATCGCGGTATCCCATGCCGTCAAAAGGGATTTGATGGAGCAAGGGGTTGATCCCAAGAGGATAGTGGTCGTTCAGAATGGCATGGACTTAAACCATGGCAAGGGAAATAACCAGGGCACAAAGGGCAAATTGAAACGCAACGGAAATCACCCCATTGTAGGTACGATCACGAGGCTATCCCCACAGAAGGACATTCCGACATTTCTGAAGATGGCGAGCCTCATAAGCAAAGATGTGCCGAGAGCTCAGTTCCTCATTGTGGGCGATGGCGAGAAGAGGACGGAGCTGCAGGATTTAGCCGACAAATTGGGGTTAGGGGATCATATAAGGTTCCTCGGTTATAGAAAGGATGTCCTCGATTTATTAAGGACTTTTGATATTTTTGCGCTCTCCTCATTATGGGAGGGATTGCCCATTGTGATATTGGAAGCTATGGCAGCGGAAAAGCCGGTGGTTGCTACGGCCGTTGATGGGGTAGTGGAAGTGGTCGAACACGGCAAGACTGGCCTATTAGTAGAACCCCAGAGACCTGATCTGTTAGCCAAGTCTGTTATCGAATTAATCAGGAATCCCAATCGGGCCAGGGGAATGGGAAAAAGGGGCAGGGAGAGACTCGAGAGATATTTTTCCATAAATAGGGTAATCAATACGGTAGAGCAAATATATCTTTCTCAGATGCTCAACAAAATGCCGAGTAAATATGATTGGCTGAAAATTTACTTAAAAAGAATATATTCGACCCTGCTTTACATTGGTCGACAACGATCTTGGGAAAATGAGGATGGCGTTACGGCGTTATTTTATCATTCATTGGACTCTGGGAAACCCCTGACAAACTTTCTCAAACAAATTGATTATCTGGTGAGAAATGGATACACGGTCGTCTCGATAAACGACGTCGTCTCGTATGTCAGAGGGAAAAAAACGCTACCTCCACGCTCTGTTTGCCTGACATTTGATGACGGATACCACGATAACTATGGAGCGGTTCTTGCCATCCATAAGAAATATGATGTGCCCGTCACAATCTTTCTTTCAACCAAATATGTGGCTTCAGATGATTCCCAGGAGATAGATTTAGGCATTGGTGAAAGATTCTTATCCTGGGGAGAAATTAAGGAGATGGCCCGTAGCGGAGTATGCTTCGGTTCTCACGGGCACAATCATTGTGATTTGACCAGTCTATCCGCGGATAAATCCCTTCAAGAGATTCTCCTATCCAAGGAATTGATAAAGAAAAACCTATCCGGAAGGATTCGCTATTTCTCTTACCCCTACGGAAGATATG
>Ga0209427_10006868_pt1 | contig 12934 bp, 13 predicted proteins | sample DeeMarSWOR136_30_FD_187465 | JGI IMG/M metagenome (GOLD analysis project Ga0209427, IMG submission 187465) | Marine sediment microbial communities from White Oak River estuary, North Carolina - WOR-1-36_30 (SPAdes) (version 2) | ecosystem: Environmental > Aquatic > Marine > Intertidal zone >... | reverse complement strand
CCTAATTGCAGCCTCATCGAAATCTTCTAGCTTTTTCCCAGTTTCGCCAAGCTCCGGAAGAATAAGATGAACCTCGCCATTAATGGACCGCTCCCTAACTCCACGCAGTTTTGGCACCTATTTTCGCCATAAAACATGGCATAACGATAAAGATAAGGTTGTTCGAATGATTAGTCTAAAAATTGCAGACTCGTGTACACGCTATTTAGATTTTCTTGCTCACAAAAGCCTCATTTGTAGAGATTAAAATTTTGGAATATATGCAATCCTTTTAATACCAAGTAATATAAGTAAAAATTAATTCACTCTAATCAAGAACCGAGCTAAGTCTTTATCAAACTGATTTGTCAAAGATTTTACGGCAAACAGAGTTAGGAAAACCTTTTAGCTTAAAACTGCAACCAAAGCAAACACAGGATTTGTAACACATGTTGGGCGGTCTATTCGGAGTAGCCTCAAAAGATAGTTGCACAAGAGACTTGTTTTTCGGAACCGATTATAACACTCACCTTGGAACCGAAGTAGGAGGGTTGGCGCTACTCGATGGCGACATAGAAATTTTTACTCATGACATTAGCAACAGTCAATTCAAGTCAAAATTCAGCAAGTACTATGGAAAACTGAAAGGTAAATTGGGAATAGGCGTTATTAGCGACACAAAAGAGGAGCAACCAATCAAATTCGAAACAAAAATAGGTAACTTTGCCCTCTGCACCGTCGGTTTGATTAAAAACTCCAAGGAACTGTACTCAGAACTCATTGAAAAAGGAGCAACCTTCAAAAAATCAAGTCAAAAAACAAGCAGAAGCATTCTCAACCAGACCGAGATTGTTGGCGAGCTAATATGTACAGGAGAAAGTATAACCGATGGTATAGAAACGATGTATCAGAAGATTGAAGGTTCAATATCTCTTCTTTTGCTTTCGGAAAAGGAAGGCTTCATATATGCAGCTGGAGACACCTTTCCTTTGGTAGTTGGATGTAAGAAACAGAGCTGGGCAGTTGCTACTGAGACTACATGCTTTCCAAACTTGGGTTATAAGGTTACGAAGTTTCTTGATTATCGTGAGATAGTCTCATTTGGAGAAGACGGCTTAAAGACTAGGGAGCCTACCCTTGGCAAAAAGAGGTTTTGCCCTTTTCTGCATATTTACTCGGGTTTTCCAGCATCTGACTTCTACGGCATAAACTCCGAAATCGCTAGAGAACGTTGTGGTGGGTTTTTGGCTGAATGCGATAATGTAATAGCCGATTTGGTATTAGGTGTTGCTGATTCGGGTCTTCCTCACTCAGTGGGATACGTTAAAAGAAAAATCGAAATTGCCAAAGAAAAAGTTCAAGAACTTCTTTTAAAGTTTAACCAAGGAGAGATTAATTCGAAAGAACTTAGGATTAGTATAAACCGAGTTATGAATTTAGTTGCCCCTCTGAGGCGCCCGCTAATCAAATACACACCAGGCTGGGGAAGGAGTTACATACCCCCTGTTCAGCGCCGAAGAGAACTTATCGCAAAGTACAAACAAGTGCCTAATCCTCAGATAATAAAAGACAAGAGCATAATTCTGGTGGACGACTCAATTAGAAGGGGAACCCAGCTGCAAAATCTTCTAAGAGAAAAAATTTGGCCATTTGAACCCAAGGAGATACACGGAAGAATAGCTTCTCCACCACAGCTTCACCCTTGCATTTTTGACCTATCAACCAAGAATAGCGACCTAGCCACTCACAAAAGCCTTGAAAGCTTGGAACAAGACGATAGTGGAATAAAGTATATAGATTCAAAAAACAAAAATTACGAGATGATGGTAGAGGAAATAAGAAAACGCATAGGATTCACCACCTTGCGCTTTCTTACATTGGAAGAAATGATCAAAGCAGTGATTGAAGCTCCAAACAACAAGAACCTTAGAAGAGAAGACTTATGCACTTATTGTTGGACAGGACGCGTCTGACTGGTAGCCTGAGTTATCAATAATGCACCAGACGTGACTTATCCTTCAGATAGTGCGCTTTTCTTGGCTTATACTTGTGCAGCAGAGAGTCTTTCGTTTACAGCTCGATTAATAGCCTTTACGTATCTATTTGTCAAGTTTACTAGTTCTTTCTTTGAAGAGTCAGAGCCTGAATACAGGCGACCGTTTACGCTGCTTCTGAATATTACAGTCATTTCTTTTCCGTCTTTCAATTTGATTTTCAAATAAGTAAGATTAGCGAAGGTCTGCGTTGTGGCATAAGCCTCAGAAATATTCTCGATGGGCGTTTCACCTATTATATTTTCTTGATCCAAAACCAATAGGCGTTTATTTGTTAAGGCTAGGGTTGCTCCCCATCCGGTTTTTCCTTCGCTAATAATTAGTTCTTCGCCAGGTTTCAATTTCATTCGTATGTCCCTTTATAGTGTATTAGCTTCAAAGTTACTATTAATAATTAGTCCATGCGCAAAGATAAGCAGCAGGAATATGCTCACCCAATTGCCAGCTCAATCTTAAAGCTATTCGTTATTTATGAAACTAATAGGTGATTTCTATCCCAAATTGCTGGTGAGCTTGATGGATAGAACCTTGAACAACGAATCTATAAAAAAGTTTGCTAAAACTTTTAAAAGTCTATATTTGAACAAATAAGTTGCTACTGCCAAGTAGATCTAGGCATTATGATCTTATAGGTACTGAAATAGCACATTTGGTAGGCGTTCAAGCACAAAAGATCAAAAGAGCACATTTTCAAAGTTAATAGTGAGCCAATTTTTCATCTGGAAGTGCCACTTGAAAATCAGCGTTAGCGCATTTTACATCATTCGCACTTCTCAAGATAAAATTGCAGTAGGGACAAACGCTCACTAATTGATTCTTGCCACCGCTAAAATCAAGCATAACAAGAGCACGACCAAAGACTTTATTACATTTTGGGCAAGAGATTCCACCACTATTAATACTACCTTTATCGTTTTCGATTTGCTCAGGTCTGGCTATTTGCCGAGACTTCACTTTAACTACCTGCGGTGACCCTGTTTTTTGAGGACCTATGGTCTCTTTTTTTGGAAAATCCTCGATTTTTACAAAACTTGAGAGTAATGCAACACAACTTAAAACCATCGGCAACCCTAAACAAAGAAAAAGTATCCATGTGAAAAGCCGGTAGGGATCAGCCCATACGGGACTGAAAACTAATCCATAATTGTAAAGTTGTCCATGAACTATTTGTTCCATATTCTTGAATACAACAAGAATTGAAATTGCACATACTATCCAGCCACCAAGAACAAGACGAGTAAACCATTTGCCACATAGCATGTGCTTTAAGCCCATATTTTGCACCTATCTAGTGAAATTGGTAGGCATAAAAAAAGTCTTATGTACCAACAATCTTGATTGGAGAATTGCTATTGATTGCCCATTTAGAATATTATTATCAAATCTGTTGAAATTTGATAATAAAGTTATCCAATTTGAGACTACTGCTTAGATGATGACTATTTCTGCAAATTAATATTGAACTCTTTTAATTTTAAGTACCGAAAAATCGCTTCCAAACATAAAAGAAATGGGGACTAAGCTGAAGGAAACCCAAGAATAAGTTGATTTTGTGAGATCCTATTTCTTCGCAAGTTTTATTTCTATTATTGAAACGTTTCTTGACCGATTATCCCCTTCTCTTGCAGGCATCTCTTCTGTTCCAATACCTACCGCTGTAACTCTTAGGTCTTTTATGAAGCGGTTGCTGGTTATTTCCGCCACGTCTACAGCAGTTGTTATTGCTCTACCTCTTGCCTTAAGCGTAATTTCATTGATAGCACCTGAAGATAGCGCAGTAATTACTGCCATTACATAGCTCATGGGTGGTTTATTTCCAATGAAAATTACATCTGGTTTCTTCTCTAGGTGTTTTTTCGTTACTATCTTTGTCTCATTCGCCGCTGTTTCAGTAGAGGATTTTCCTGAGATTCCACTTGCCTGTTTAGAAGTTGATTCTGCTTTTTTGGTTTCTGGTTTTCGTGTTGTTTCTTCCGTCAATTTTTTCACTCCTTTTTTGTTGTTGATTTGGATCTATATAATATTCCGCGCCCAACTTGACACTGAACATCAAGGTTAAAAATTAACAAACAAACTAATAAATACAACAAACGCTACCCCCTTTAGATAGGACAGATAATTTTTGTTTGACAATTTCTTTAGACCTCAATTATCAACAGATTTCGAGACAGCAAACGCGTTCCGTGCGTCAACCAACACCTCCGAGTTTCTCTTTTCATTGTTTCAATTGCCCCATTGAGGAACACTTTGCGAAATCACGATTTTTTTTATGAACGTTTAAAATCTAAGTGCTTAGGACTTATCAAAGCATAGCAGTTAGAGCAAAAGATATTTGTGAAGACTGAATTTCTAATAGACTATATCAAAGTGACTGAATGAAGTCTAAGAATGAAAATTGGCTATCCATGCATCAACACAGAAATAGACTGTTTAAGCAGTCGAACATTTCGCTTGAAATCCTACTCTGAGAAACGTCTAGTTGAAACTGTGGAAAGTAACCTATCCTGTCTCGCCAAAATTCTGAGCTTTAATGTCGAGCACACCCTCTTGTTCTTTAGAATAACATCCGATCTGATCCCCCTCGCTTCTCATCCTATCTGTACATTCAACTGGCAAAAACATTTTGCAGAACAGTTTCAAGAGATTGGATACTTAATTAAGAATCACGGTGTGAGAATTTCCATGCATCCTGATCAATTCACTATTATCAATTCTTTGGATAACAAGGTTCTCAAAAACAGTGTTAGAGAACTATTTTATCATGCGCAAGTCTTGGATTTAATGGAACTTGATAATTCTGCCAAGATTCAAATCCACGTTGGAGGAGTCTACAAAGACAAAAAAAAGAGCATAGCACGATTTACTCAACGATTCAAGAAGCTTGATGAAATTGTTAAAAAGCGTTTGGTTGTCGAAAATGATGATAGTCGTTACAACCTGAGAGACTGTCTTGAAATAAATTCGCTGACTACAATTCCTGTGTTGTTTGATATTTTCCATCATGAAGTAAATACTTCTGGCGAGAGTTTGAAAAAGGCTTTTGAGCTCTTTACAAAAACATGGGAAAATGAAGATGGTTTGCCTATGGTTGATTACAGTTCTCAAAAGATAGGATATAAGATCGGAAGACACGCTGAAACAATCAACTCAAAACACTTCCGAGAATTCTTGGAGGAGACAAGATCTTTTGATTTTGATGTTATGCTGGAAATTAAAGATAAACAGAAGAGTGCGCTTAAAGCAATTGAAATTGCGTCTCAAGATGCCAGGTTCTCAGTTGTCAAGACCTGCGAGTCTTAAAACTGACCAAAGTTTGTACGTGTTAGTTGCAATTCAACTATTGTTTGAGGAGAAGAAGGCTTATTTGGCTATGATAAGCACGAACAAAGTTGGATAAGTAATACTTACTCTACTTAAACAAGAACTATATACGCTTTTGAATCAATTACTTAAAGAATGGCGCGCTAAAGTTATGCATAAGACAGAAGAAGAAAAACAAAAGCATAAAGAAAGCTACTGCTGCCCAAATCCTAATTGTAATAGTGTTTTCTCCAGACCTAAAATAATAAAATACTACGTTTGCCCAACATGTCAAACACTTGTGAAAATGGGTACAGCACTAGGCAAATCGAGAACAAAAAAGAATAGACTAACAGAAGAAGACGTTAAGAAAAAGGAAGCAGAACGACTAAAAGCAGAACAAAAAGCTCAGCAATTAGAGGCAGAATTAAAAGCAGAGCGTTTAGAAACAGAAAGAAAAGAAACACAACGAATGGAAGCAGAGCAACTGAAAGATGAAAAATTGAAAGCGAAACTGCTAGAAGTAGAAAGAATGAAAACACAACGACTAGAGTCGGAACGAAAAGCGAGACAACTAGAAGTAGAACTAATAGAAGCAAAAAGAGAGGCAAAACAACTGGAGACAGAACGAGAAGCAGAGAGGTTGGAAGCAAAAAGAAAAGTAGAAAAATTAGAAACAGAACGACTAGAAACAGAACTAAAAACAGAACAATTAGAGGCAGAATTAAAAGCAGAGCGTTTAGAAACAGAAAGAAAAGAAACACAACGACTAAGAGCGAAACAATTGGAAGCAGAACTACTAGAAGTAGAAAGAAAAGAAACACAACGACTAAGAGCGGAAAGGTTGAAAGCAGAAAGAAAAGAAACAGAAAAGCAACAACAGATCAAGAGCAAAGCATCAAAGCCAATAGAGCTGTTTCAAACTGAGCAGCCAACGGCAATTGCAGAGAAAACTCACAAGCCATCCGATTCTGGATGCAAACACTATTTTGGTTACCTTTGTGAACGTGAAAAAGGAGAACAAATACCCCCCGGTTGTTTAGAATGCCCCAAATCTATAGATTGCATGCTTCACAACTATAAATCAGATAGTGTTGCAGAAATTAAGAAGTGGTATCCCGCTGAACACTAATTTCCGATTGTAGTCGCTGTGTAACTTCTTTCCATTAACTTGGCATATGAATTATGTACAGTATATGTACTAAAATTATTCCAATGCATATTACACGATATTTTGAATGGCCAAAATGCAGAAATCAACCTAACAGGGTAGCAGTCTGCTAGACATTCTCCAATTCTCCAAGAATGCGGCTACAGAACCCTAGCAAAACTTTCAATAATCTCCAATTGTTTATAAAAGGCAAACTTTAGAAAAACGTGTAGCATAAGGAAACTAGCTTTTGAGGATAGTGAATCTAGCTAATTAGTGTTTATCCTAACCCGAAAAAAGCTAATAGAGGTAATTTTTTACTTTTTTTATTAACTCGAGCTCGCTCTGATAGAGGAAAAACATGAAAAAAGGTAAATAATCAATTAATTATTCAATCTAAAAGTAACATTGGTCGAAATATTTAAAGAAACGAAGATAATTGGGGCTATTTTAATTTCACTAAAGTCATTGAACCCTATTTTTGCAAGTCCGCTTTCTAAAGTTCCTCGAGGTCTTCTTCTACTCTGAGACCTTTGCGGCCTTACCACCATTTCCATGTGGAAAAGTGGGTACTGTGTATACATCAGTAACGCCGCTCAGGTTCTTCACTTTTTTCTGAACGAACTCCAGAACTTCTGAACTGTTTTCAGCGTTGATCCAAATGCCTACGTCCCAAGCTCCAAAGATGTTCATGCTGTAACAAAGGTCTACACCGGAAACCGGTTTTTCCTCCATTTTTCTTATGCCATCTAAGGTATCAACGACTTTTCCTGGGTTCAATTTCATCAACACAAGGTATTCAGGCATACTCTTTTTTCCTCCAGTTTTTTGTTATTTTGTTGATGTGCAACGTCTAACTTAAATATTACGATTTAAGAATATTTATTTCGGGTTGAATTTAGCAAAAAACTAGACTTCAAAAAACAAAAATTAGTTAAACTAAAACTACTGACCGTCGCCTAATTTCCTCAGAAAACCAGGCTCAGAATAATCAAATGTCCAAACCTGAGACAGCCAAATCGCCTTAAAGCATTCTTTATGATAATAACTCCCTAATTTTCCGAAAGAACCTTTAAGCACAACTTCTTGACCTTGCTCTATTAGCTTTCCGCACTCGCTACACACCAAGTCTTTTTGTCTTTTTGACTGCGCCTTCTTCAAGGCTTCACATTGCATCCTCAACTCTGAAATTTGGTTTTTCAAAGATTGAAGTTTAGCCAATGAGGCTTCGACCTTCTCCTTTCGCTCGATCCAACTATTGCTGAAGCGAGCATCATTCACCTGCATTTTACAAGCTCATCTCCTTAAGCTATAGCCAACAAAGAAAAGGTAAAAAGAGTACATAATACTTTATTTCGTTAATCAGAATATTTCAATAGCCAACTTAAGAGGTGGCTCATTTCAAAATAGCTTTGTAAGCTGAATGTTCAGAATGAACCGGTTGTTATATGACCAGAAATTGCAGTAAAGAAATTCTTTAGAGAATTTAACTTTGTAAATAGAACATTGTAAGCTGCTTATTTTTTATGTCTCTTTATGCGCTCTTGTCTTTGAGCTTTCTTGCGCCAATCTCTTTTTCTCTGAGTTTGCAATGAAAATCTGTCGTAATATTGATTGTTCCCCATCTTTCTATGATGAGATATGTTCCTGTAAAAAGTTTCACAGTCAATTCTATTCTGTTTCAGAGCTTCAATGTTCCTGTTCAAATCTGCTTTAGCTTCAGCTTCAGTTGCGTTTTCAAATAACTCGGAATAAACAACGTAAGCGGCATGGAACGGAAAATTTGATGGTTCATCAATTAAAAGTTTCTTTGGAATGGGGGTTTCACTTTTGTTTGGTTCTTCAGTCATGTTTCTCCCGCTTTTTGCACTGTAGCAAATGGTTTTTCCCTCTTTTATAGGTGTTCCTATTCAGAACCGTTTTGGAGCTACATTATGTATCAAGAACGCAAACGCACTGCATCTTGTTGATTAGCGGGACATTTTATTTTGAAATGGCGAGGGGGAAAAAATGCTAATTCAAATAAACTTACTTATTCTTTCGGCGTCATCTTTCAGTGCATCAGCAGAACGCATTTGGGCTTGGTGCAATTTTGACCGATTTTTATTCATAGGAATTACATGAACGTGCATGTGGAAAATGACTTGCCCGGCAGCTTCACCGTTATTCTGGACAATTCTGATTCCTTCAGCGTCAACTGCCTTTTGTACGGTATATGCAATTTTTTTCACGATCTTGTATAGGTATGCCACTTCTTCCTCGGGAATCTCGTAGATGTTCTTGTAGTGTTTTTTTGGAACAATAAGGGTGTGACCAATATTTATGGGTCTGATGCTCATGAACGCCAAGACCTTTTCGTCTTCGTAGACTATGCTTGCAGGTGCCTCTTTTCGGGTTATCTTGCAGAATGTACAAGGCGCGGACATGACAATTCCAGTTTTATTATTCCAACACTTTGTGGTTTTTTAGTGTTACGGCTATTTTAAGGGTGCCAGATACTTTAAATGAAGTCTGTAAATAATATGTCATTATGGATGTGTTAGTTGACGATATAGGAAGTTTCCCGTTGCCGCCCGAAGTACACGGTGAAACATTCAATAGAGCATACCAGCTTGCAAGAGAAGCCATAGTTAGCGGAAGCGATATTCGGAAAGACAAGTTTCTGGTGAAGAATTTCTGCGAAGTCACTTTGGATTCGTTCAAGAAAAAACTCGTCTCAGGATTAGATGTGATTACTTATCCGCAGCAATATAATGGGATTAACCAAGTCAACGACGTTATCCACAGTGCAATGGCGAAAGGCTCTTTCCTAGTAGAGGAGAAAGAGGCTGTTCTTCCGGAAGTGCAATTAATCTATGAAGAGGCAAAGGCTCTCAGCGAAATGTACGGCAAGAGGATTCCGTTGCGTGTCGCCATTTTTGGACCATTAGAACAATATCTGAAAGAAGTAGGAACAACTCCTTACAGCGATGTTCTTAATAGTTTCGCGTTTACAATACAGCGTTTCGCCAAAAACTCCATTTTAAATTCCAAATACATCAAAACCGAGGTTGTGTCCATAGACGAGCCAAGCTTTGGTTTCCAAAGCATAGCCGCTGGAAGCGATGTTATACGCGATATTTTGGCGAAAGCCTTTGATTTTCAAGGTGCAGTAAAGCAAATTCATCTTCATTCAGCGTCAAGGCTACCTGAAGTTTTGGAAGTAAAAAACATTGAGGTAGTGTCTTTCGAGTATGCTGCATCGCCGAAAAACATTGAAGGCATTTCACGGAAAATGTTAGAAGATGCAGACAAGCAAATTCGCTTGGGAATCGCAAGGACCGACATAGACTCGCTTGTAGCTGAACTTCATGAAAAAGGCGTGACAAAACCGACTGCGAAACAGCTGGTTGAAGATAAAGAAACGATAAAGAAGCGATATATTGCAGCCAAAGAAAAGTATGGAGAGCTGATGACGTTTACGGGTCCTGACTGTGGGCTTGGAAGTTGGCCCAGTCAAGAGGCAGCGTGCCTGTTGTTGGAGAAAACTGTGAAAGCGGTAAAAAACAGCTGACACTTAGCTGTTTAGAAAGTTGAGACTTTCTGAACCCAGCATCAGTTTTACGCTACGACTAGGTGTCTTAACTCAAAAAAGGAAGTGAGGTTGCGGATTAGGGTCAACTGGTATATGAGGAGTGGGCGATGGAAAGGGGCGAAGAGGTGAAGGGGTGGGAAATGGTTGTGGCGGATCGAGTTCTATCAAGATTTGCCTAGTCATTAGTTTCACTTCCATGTTCCGTTGGAATGATGCTAAGTTCAAGTAGTTTTTCTCGTCGGATTATGGTAAGCTTGGTTTCTTTTCCGATGATGTCTTCGGCTAAAAGTCTAGGCAAGTCGTAGAAGTTGGTAACCGTTTTCCCATTTAATTTCACGATCACGTCGCCCATTGCCAAGCCCGATTTTCGTGCTGGTGAGCCCCGTTCAACCGAAAAGATCATAACTCCGCTGTGTTGATTTAAGCCTGTTTGCGCTTGGATTTCTCTGGGGATTGCAATGCTATTGGCGACCACGCCCAAGTATGCTTTTCTAATTAAGCGTCCACCCATTAGCCTGTCAGCTATTGTTTTGACTTTATTCACGGGGATGGCTATGCCGCGTGACCATACATAAGCGGTATTTATGCCTATCAATTTTCCTTGAGCGTCTACGAGTGGCCCGCCAGAGAAGCCAGGGTTTAATTTGGCGTCTGTGGCAATTATGTTTTCCATGTCTGTTCCGCGTAAGCCTCGAAGAGTGCCGTCTGGGTTTGTGATTATTCCGGTGGTTGCAGTTGGTTGCTGCCTATTGAAAGGGTTGGCAAGAGCCAAGACGAATTGACCGGTGCTTAGCGTGGAAGAGTCCCCGAGTTGTATGGGTAGGAAGTTGGAGTTTTTTTCGGTTTTGAGCAACGCTATGTCGTCGTAGGGATCTGTGCCTACTACGCGTGCGTTGTAGATTTTTTGCCCTTGACCTATTTTGACGTTGTTGCAGCCAGCGATGGCATGGTTGCATGTTAGTATATAGCCATTCTTGTTTAGAACTACGCCTGTGCCTCTTGACATTCGCGAGCTTACGCTGACTATGGACTTACCGAGTTTTTGAACAAGCAGTGTTGTAGCCTCGGAGATTGATTTTAAAACTTCTAAAGGATTTACTTTTTGACTCATGTTGTTTTTCACATAAAATTATACAACGCGAGGGTATTTGTTGACTAAGGAATTGTTGAAGTTGGTCACATGTTTATGCTGGCATCAGGTAGAGGTCATCATCGCCATAGTAGGATACGTGTCTCGACAGTCGCGTGCCTGAATAGAGCTTACCTATGTGCGCCATGAGCTGATATGCACCTTTCAACGCCAAGTCAAGGTTGTTGTCGCGCAAGAATTTGGCGTCTATACTAAGCGCGCTTCCAGATATTTTTGCTGCAATTTGGATCCCGCCGTCTTCGGTGACCCATTTGAGTGCAACACCTTCGCTGGTTTCTGATATGCCTAGCCAGCGTAGGATACCGAACCATTTTCCGCTTAACGCCGAGATTAGTTGCTGGGTCAGCATATTGGATGGCAGGTACGTTTGCAGCAGATGTACACCTTGCGTTTTGTCGCGTCTGGTGCGGAATTTTAGTTTGGTTAGTTTTGGTGTGACTTTGTAGCCATCAGAGATTTTTTTCACGATACCCTCTTCTTCGAGGCGTCTGAGTATCCGCGTGAGCGTTTCAGGGTGCAAGCCTAGCCTGCGCTTTAATCCGTCAAATGTGAATGTGGCTAGATCTTCTTCTTCTATAAGGAATAGAACATCGCTATCTCTTTCGCTGGGAGAATAGTGCGGAGGAATACCTTGGCAGCTAACATTCAGTAAAGGTATCATTTGCCTAAACCCTGCTTAAAGGATTCCTATTAATGTTGCTATGATTTTTTGTGAAACGTATAATTGGAAAAGCATAGTTTGCTTGCTCATTGCACCCAACACTGTGTTCACGATCAAGTACAAGAGGTAAGGATTCAGCTTAGTCTTGGTTAAGCGGTTAATTGAAGCGTTAAGTGGCAACGTAATGTTTGAAAGCAAGGAAGGAAAAACAATTTTCATTGCAGAACTATAAGAATTCAAAATATCACGCGAATTAACCTCTTTTTTCGTGTTTGCACACCGCAAAATTGAAAAACCAAAGAATTATAAAACTACAAATCAGCAAAGAGGGAATCCCAGTTATGGTAAAACTGAACAAAACCGACAAACTCGTTATTGACAGCCTAAAGGAAGGCAAAGAATTAACTCTTCAAGAAATCGCCGACCAAACAGGTGAAACATCCAAGAAAGTTTTCAAGTCTCTCCGCAAACTCTTCGAGAACGAGCTTGTGGAAACAAATGCCCGCAAATACAAGCTCTGCGGAATTAAATAAGAGGAGCCTCGAGCGGGCCTTGATCCCGCGGCCTGCTGCTTACAAGGCAGCCGCTCTACCGGGCTGAGCTATCGAGGCACGCAATAACTTTTTCACCCAACAAATAAAAACCTTCACCATGAAAATTTTCGTTCACTCCAAAGTAGCAAAGGTACGCTTAATCTCAAAATACTGAAGAGCTAGAACTTATGACATATAAGAAAATCCGCATATTTGGAGCCTAATAGTAGTTCATTGCAGAAATAATAGAGGGGCTTATCCGCTATAGCGTTTGCAGAAATATAAATAATTTCCAATAAAGAGGGGGTGCAAAGAGGTATTGTAGATCATTTTCGCCTTGCAAACTCAATAAAGAAATCGATAAATTGCTATGTACAATCTTGACATGACACCACAAAAACCAGAACCCCGCAAATCAGCGTGCCAACAACCAGCCATTCAAAACCCTTATACTTGAGGACGCAATCCTTATATTAGCGAAATCCGCTTCTAAAACAATCCACCAATATAGGATATGCTATCTAAAAAGAGAT
>Ga0209427_10006867_pt1 | contig 12936 bp, 10 predicted proteins | sample DeeMarSWOR136_30_FD_187465 | JGI IMG/M metagenome (GOLD analysis project Ga0209427, IMG submission 187465) | Marine sediment microbial communities from White Oak River estuary, North Carolina - WOR-1-36_30 (SPAdes) (version 2) | ecosystem: Environmental > Aquatic > Marine > Intertidal zone >... | reverse complement strand
CAGAGGGAGAATCTGGTGTACCATAACCTATTTGCTCGCCAAGAACTATTAGGTTTTGCCCAGACGATAGCTATTTCTCGAAGACAGCTACGGCCAGGATCGGCAAAAAATTATGTGAAGCTCCCCGCCCGCAGGGCGGGGCTCGCGGACACTTGCCGGTCAACGTGCTCATTGAAGAAAGGAGCAACGAATCATGCTGAAGGGATACAACGGTGCCATTGCCCGTGTTGATTTAACCACTCGTGAGATTAGCTACGAAAAAGCAGATGCAGCGATCGCACGGAAATACATTGGAGGTGTGGGCGTAGCAGCCAAAATGCTATGGGACGAAACAACTCGTGATATGGAGCCTTTCTCCCCGGACAATCCATTACTATTCATGACGGGTCCACTGAGCGGCAGTACCGTGCCCAAGAGCAGCCGGTGCATCCTTGCTGGAATTTCTCCGCTGACCGGTATCTACGGTCAGGCGCACTCTGGCGGAAGCTTGGCAGACGAACTGAGGCACGCTGGATTTGATGGGATCGTAGTACAAGGACAAGCAGAACGGCCAGTATACCTTTGGGTCCACGATCGGAAAGCCGAAATCCGTGACGCGGGGCACCTTTGGGAAAGAGATACCTATGAGGTGGCTGATCTTCTGCAGAAAGAGACAGATTCCAAGGCCTGTCCTGCCTGTATTGGACAGGCTGGTGAGAGGCTCGTAAGGCTGGCTGGGGTCATGAATGATGGAAGACAAGGGAGAGCAGCCGCCAGATGTGGACTGGGAGCATTGATGGGGTCAAAGAGGCTCAAGGCCATCGTGGTGAGGGGAACCTTGCCGCTCGATTTTCACGATGAGAGCAAGCTCAGGGAGGGCGCCCGGAGTATCCTTCAATCGTTTCCAGCGAAAAAACGGGAGGAAGCAATTGAGGCACATGTAGCAATGTTTAGGAATTTCTTCACATTTGGCCGCGTCCCGGTGAAAAACTGGTCAGAAGGGGTCTTTGAAGCCGGATATGTGTATCCTGAGGACATGCGAAAAGCGACCCAAATGCACTGCAAACGATGTCCCTATGAGTGCACGGAGTCCTACCTGACCGCGGACGGTCAGAGGCATATGGTATGGGAGGCATGGGGACCTTTGGGAACAAACTGCCTAATCGCCAATCCTGAGGCCCTGCAAGAGGCATATACTCTCTGCAACAAATATGGTATAGACAGCATATCAACCGGTGCAGTTGTTTCATTTGCGATGGAATGCTTTGAGAAAGGCCTGATCACGAAGGAGGATACTGACGGCATCGAGCTGACCTGGGGCAATCACCTGGCAATGATTGAAATGGTGAGAAAGATTGGTGAAAGAGAGGGTTTCGGCGAGCTCCTGGGAGAGGGTGTAAAGAGGGCTGCTGATCGCATTGGCGGATTTGCCCCTGAATATGCGATGCACGTGAAGGGGTTAGAAATGCCCGCTCATGATCCCCGAGCCACAGCAGGGTTGGCACTCGGGTACGCAACAGGGAGCATTGGAGCTGCCCACATGGAGGCTTCCGGGTCACAGAACTTGGAAAACTGGCTCGAAGTTGACGAGCCTCGAACGTCTCCAGAATTGGGATTTCCCGTCGCCTTAGGCCGCTTTGACACTCAGGGCAAGGGAGCTATTGTGGCCAAGACACAAGATTTTGGCTGTCTCTTGGATTCCCTTACGATCTGTTTGTTTCTAAGCCTCCATCAGTGGGTTCAGCCTTCACACTACACCGCGTTGCTCAATAGTGCCACAGGATGGGACATGACCCCAGAGGAGTTCATGCTGGTGGGGGAGCGCATCTTCAATTTGAAGCGTATGATCAGTGTCAGGCGCGGAATAAGTAGAAAAGATGATACGCTACCGCCACGAATTCTTACCCATAGGCTGTCCGAGGGCGGAACCAGGGGAAACCTTCCGAACCTCGGCGCTATGCTCAATGAGTACTACTCGTGTAGGGGATGGAGCGAAGAGGGGATCCCAACCAGGGAAAAACTGATTGAACTGGGTTTGGGCGAATGCCTCGAACACGCCATCATTTGAGGGGTCTTTTTACATTTCGCCTCAAGGCACACTGTGACCCCTTGCCCAGAGCTTGATCGCGCCAGTGTCACAACATGGATTCTGCATTGCTCATACGTCCCAAGCGCGATCTTATTTCGTTGCAAAATCTGGGTATTGGAACCCAGCCCTTGTCATCTCGACAAGCATAGTAAGAAAGGCTAAATCGGTCTCCTCCGAAAGACCGTCCACTTTTGGCTCGGGCAGAAATGAAGGCCCGTTAATGCCCCCCGCATCAATGCACTCCCTCAACATTCTTGACTCTATCTTGGCGTCATGGAGAATTTCAGCGTTATTCAATAGCACTGACAGACAAGCGCAGATACCGTACGCTCCCCAATTGGACACTGATGCGGCCACCAACACATCCACTACGGTGGTGTCTCCAATGCCTCCGCCGCAGCCACAAGAGCATTTATCCCCGTACGGTATCTTCTCCTTGATCACGTCGTTGACAATACCCCATCCGATCTCATTCCCTCCATCGCCAATGCCGATTGTCAATATACCCATCTCCTTCGCCTTGTCATACAGGCCCGGTATTTTGGCCGCGATGTGGTTCATGTTTCTCCCTTTCGGAAGGGCGTGGTAGACGCCTTTTTCGTTTCTTCCCCTGCACTCAATGGCGATAAGTGCTTTTGGTGACAGATCCTGGATGAGCGAATCAGCCTCTTTTCTGGCCTCGTCTTCGTCTATCGGGAACCCTATCACACTGACGGTTCTCTCTGTTTTCTTCAACCTTTCCACGTCCGTCACGTTGAGGCTGGCTCCCCTACAAACCGCCTTTGTCATACTGGTTGCAGCATGATCCGTAACTAACACTGGCTTGACGCCAAATCCCAGTTGAAGGGCTCTGGCAAGGGCAGCGCCACCCAGAGGTCCATCGGTTTCTGCCAGTTCCAGAGGATACACCAGCATTCCACATGCGATCAGGACAAAGTCTCCAGCGCCAAGGCGTTCCCGAAGTTTCTCAGCAGCTAACAGACACAGGGGCCTGCCATGTCTCTCTCTCGTAGGCGGGTACATGATAGTGATGAATTCCCTGTTTGCCACATCCAATGAAACGAGACGGTCAACATTCTCCCCGATGAGCTCGATCTTTTCTTTGGAAAATCCCCCTCCTGCGGTCATGCATTGTACCCTTTTTGCTGGGATTGCTGCACATCCATTAAATTCTCCATTTCCGGCCTATCGTAAAACCAATAAGCAAATCTCCTCTGTCTATTTCATGGAGCGTGGACAAAAATCAAACATGCTCAGTCGCTAGAAGATCTCATCCAATACCTCTTCTATGACCGACAATGTCCTGTCAATATCCTCATCTGTATGAGCAGTCGTTAGATATTCCCTCCCCCTGGTCGGGTGCAGTCGCACCCCACGTTCTAAGCAGCCCTTTCTGAGATTTTGGTAACGTATTGTATCGACTTTGAAATTATCTCTGTAATCATTCATTTTTTCGTTGATGCCAAAGGCAATCTGCCAGATGGAAGGGATTCCACTGCAAAAGAGAGCGATATCGCGTTTTTTCGCAATTTCATTGATACCGTCAGTCAGTTTTTTTGTCAGTCTTTCCATGTTTTCGTAAACGCCCGGTTTTTCCAGTTCACCAATTGTCGCCCTGCATGCAGCGATGGATAGTGGGTTTGCATTGAACGTGCCCCTGGGAGTGACCCCTGAAGCCATGACCTCACGTTTACCCGCAATGCTTGCAAGCGTGAGCCCTCCTGCCACGGCTTTGCCAAACGTGCAAAGGTCTGGGGTGACATTGAAATACTTCTGTGCCCCGCCAAGGGAGAGCCTAAATCCAGTAATGATCTCATCAAAGATCAAAACAATATCGTTGTCCGCCGTCAGCTCTCTCAATCCCTCCAAGTAATTTTCCTTTGGGTAGACAACTTCGCAATTGCACATCACGGGTTCCAGAATCAGGGCCGCTATCTCCTGTTTGTTCCCTTGAATAGTTCTCCTTACAATGTCCAAATCATTCCAGGGAAGAACGATAATATCTTCTCCTGCCCTTTCACGCTGTCCATAACTCCCGAGAACTTTCCATGGCTTATTCCTCGGCCCCATCATTTGCAGTGAAGCGGGCGCATGGCTGATCATCTCCTCGTCAGACCACCCATGATAGTGGCCCTCAAACCGGATTATTTTGTCCTTCCCTGTATGCGCTCTTGCAATTCTAAAGGCCAACATGACGGCTTCCGTACCGGTATTCTGATATGTAATCAGCTCAGCACAGGGAACGTGCTCAATGATTTTCTTCGAAACTTCATTGATTGACTCGGTCGGGCCGGCGAAGAGAGAACCTTTACCCAGTTGTTCTACGACTGCCTGGTTCACCGCGGGATTTGAGTAGCCAAGAACCATCGGCCCATATCCCGCCAAATAGTCAATGTATTCGTTACCATCCACGTCATAGACCTTCGAACCCTGCCCGCGCTCGATGTAGAGGGGATGTTCTTCGTACGCCGACTTGTGCAATGAACTCGCCACCCCTCCAACAAACAGTTTCTTGGCCTCGTCAAATAGCTCTCTTGACTTGTCTGTTTTTCGCATATTGGATACGTCAAACCTCCCGTCTTCCCACTTTAGAGCAATATCCTATTTGTCTCGTCTCTATGTACTATTCTATGAAGTTAATTGTCAAGAAAATTGTGGGTGGAGTTTCCTGGATTTAAAACGTTGTATCCGTGTAAGATGTTGATTATAAATGAAATTCTAGACTCCCTCGGTGTTTATCGCGACAAAACTCCGGAAACTCCACAATTGTGGCAAACGGCCTTCCATAAACCCTTCTCGCCGTGGATTACCCGTTAAGAGACTTGATACCACGTATTGTTACTATCCACGGCAAGCCGCTAGTTGACAAACTCGTGAGCTTTATAAGAGAATGATAGAGTCCTATTGGCCATTTGTGCAAATGCCCCCTATGCCACCTATATGACTTGTCTTGAAGGGAACGGCAGGCCGGGGTTTTTTAGTTCACAAGAAGATACCTTGTTTTGGCTAGATACCCTTGCTGATTAGCGGACGGGCAAAGGTGGGTTAGCTCGAAAAGAAGGAGGCGGGAAATGAAGCTCCAAGACAAAGTTGCCCTTATCACGGGAGGCAGTTCGGGCATTGGAAAGGCCACTGCCGAATTGTGGGCTGCCGAAGGAGCAACAGTCGCCGTGGTCGCAAGCTCGAGCCTTGCCAAGGCTGAGGAGGTCGCGGCGTCCATCACTGAGAAAGGCGGCCAGGCCAGGGGGTTCGTGGCGGACGTCCGGAGCATATCAGCCATCGAAGAGTTGGTGAAATCCGTCACGGATGTCTGTGGGCCTGTTGATATTTTGATGAATTCGGCGGGCATTTATGAAACCAACGATATTGGGGAGACGACCGAGGACCAATACCACCGTATGGTCGACGTCAACCTAAAGGGAACCTTCTTCGCCATTAACGCCGTGGTACCGAATATGAAAAAACGCCGCTACGGGAAAATAATAAACGTTGCTTCCATTGCAAGCTTTAGAGGTGCTCCGCATTACAGCCTCTATTGCACGGTCAAGGCGGCCATCGTCATGTTGACACGGACTCTGGCCACTGATCTTGCGCCATATGATATCAATATCAATGCGATCGCACCGGGTAACACGGCGACCCCATTGAACGAAAACCTGCGTACGGATCCAGCGTTCGCGGATTTGATGGCGGCCAAGGCCGCTACCACGCCCAGTAACCGAACCTATTCGCCGCCTGAGGAAATGGCGAAGGCTGCCCTGTTTCTTGCCTCTGACGATGTCCGTGCCATGCATGGGACGACCATACTGCTCGATGAGGGACATTCGGCAGGTGCCTTTTGGGGGAAGTAGATCACATGAGTTGTCCAGCAGTTCAGAGGCATACTGTAACGCAAAGAGTACGTTTTGAGGCCCTCAGATCCCATCTTCAGTCCGGACGGTTGAGACGTGAAGAATCCAGATAGCTGGGTTCTCTACCCGGATACTGTAAATCCAATGCAGCGGTCAGTGTTCTTGTTTCTCCTTTTCTTGCCACCCAAACCAGATGCTCATGGACCTTTTCCCCGGCCTGATAGTATTTCGTAGAAGCGTAAGACATTTCGGCGTTGCATCCCTGAGCCGGGGTGCACCGCCAGACCAGCATTTTCTCCCGGATAAAGGTGTTCAAAGGATATTGTATCTGCGGCCTCCTCTTTGCTCATTCCCCGCTTAATGGCCTCCCTGACAATGTTCACGCATTCTTGGATAAATAAACGAAATTTGCGTACCATTTTGGTGTCGCAAACCTCGCCGTGCCCGGGCACAACAACGTCTATATCCATGGCTTCAACCCTTTTGAGCGACTTGATCCACTCAAAGGGCAGGCTATGAGCGAGGGAAGGCTGGGTACCATTGGTAAAGTTATCCCCAGCGAAGAAGACTTTTTCCTGAGGGATGTAAACACCGATATGGGACTCGACGTGTCCAGGCAGGTGAATCAATTCCATGGTGTGCTCACCAACATAAAGGCTAAGCTGCTCCAAAAAGGTGATCGTTGGTACCTTGAGCTGATAGTCTTTAAAAAGCGGTATGCTCTCTGGATCGTGTTCCCCCACAAGCAGCTCGATATAGCCCACGATCCCTCGACCAGCCTTAACTACCTCTTCCAGCCGTTCAGAACCCACGACCTTCGTTACAGGACCCGTAAGCAGTTCTCTGACCCCCTCGTGGGATACTACCGGTCCGGGGAAAAAGGGATTGCCCGAAATATGATCTACGTGATGGTGTGTGTTAATGATGTAGCGCACCTCTCCTTTTTTGGCTATCTCATCGCGCCATTTTATTGCGGTCCTCAGCACCATGGGGGTATCAACCATTACTATCCCTTCTGAGGTGGTCACAAAGCCCCAATTACTTCCACGGCACACAGGGGGCACGCTAAATTGGTCCTCGACATGAACGTTTTCAGTAATTGGCTTCATCTTCTCACCTTCTTTCTGGTTAACCGTGCCACGGGTTAGGTTTTGGCGACAATATCTTTAATTGGGTGAAATGTCAATCTTGAAGTGGAAGATCTCCTGATTACCGTCATATATGACGTTTATGGTGGCGACCTCTACGAAGAGAGAAAGGCCAAATATAGGGTTGAATAAACAGACGCCGGGCTCTTACGGGTCAACAGTATTTACCAAGCTGTTTTATTACATCCGATCGGAGCATTCCGATTCAAACTTGAACTTCTCGATTTTTAAGGAAGAAAGAATTGGAGCCAGTGGATTCGTATGCCTGATTATCTCTCAATTGAACCCTCTCAGAGGCAAGACAAATCCAACTGAACGCATCGCCTCCCCAGAAAACCTCCCTCTTGATCAACCCAAATCGCAGGACCACAACATTATGAGCCCTGTTTCCCATTGACACACAAGGGTAAACTCCATATACTCTTCTCCACAAAAAGGAGCTTTTTATCAACTTCTCTGAGAAAGGAGGATAAGGACTATGGCAGGCAGAGGACTTTTTATTGTCATGGCGGCGATGGCACCTGAGAAAGAGGAGGCCTTTAACCGCTGGTACAACGAGGAACATCTACCGAAAACCCTTGAAAGGCTTCCTGGTATCTTGAATGGCAAACGGTACAAGATAATGGAAGGCGAAGAGAAGTACCGGTTCATGGCCGTGTATGAGTTTGAAAGCTACGAGGCCTTAGAGGCTGCGTATAAGTCCGATCAAATCAAAGGACTCATTCGCGAATACAATGAGGCCTTTGGGGAGGGGAATCGCTACCACATTCGTGCTGTGGAGCTCAAATCTCTGATGGTGGGGTAGGCAGTTAGCTGGCAAGGCGGTTAAGATCAACCTCAGGTTCTCCAAAAAGAGAGACGATAGGTAAATACATCGTTGCCCATGACCCTTCGTCCCTTTCAGCCCATCGTTCTTCTGACTATATAGAGGATTCCATTAACAGTCCTTTTAAACACGATAATTACGGAATGCCCCACAGTACACGTGCCAACAAGTCCTGATGGAGCGTAGCATAGATGAAGGCCAGTGTTTATGACATTGGGGCAACCAAGTGGGTAGGCAATAAGCGTTGATGAAAAGCTGGATTGCCACGGCTCTGTATCATGATACCCGGCGATCGACCCCGGAGCATATTCTTCCTCGATTTCTGTAAGTTCGGCGGCGATGCCGTCTAAGGCTTCGTCCCATAAAATCCTTTTCCGTTTTCCGCTCCCTCTTTCCTCAATACGGTCTAAAGGATACTTCAAATATAATTCAAACGGAAAAAGATTGTCCGCGTGTTGACAAGCCAAATATATTTTGATATGTATGACAGTTGCATATTGCTAATAAAACTATGATAAAGTGTATGAAATGGTAATACAATCCGTTAATCGCGCACTCAAAATTCTTAAACTTTTTTCAACCAGGACACCTCGGCTGGGGATCACAGAAATCAGTCAAATGATGAACCTTCACAAAGCCACGGCTCAAGGCCTGGTTCGCACCCTGACAGAGGAAGGCTTTCTTAAACAGGATCCTGAGACAAGAAAATATCAGTTGGGGCTATCCATTTACGAACTGGGGGTCGCACTTGCCAGCGGTTTGGAAATCAACCAGAGAGCGGTGGATCCCGCCCATCAACTGGCTCTTGAAACACAGTCCGTTGTTCGAATATCCATTCTGGATAGGGACTCGGCCATCATCACCTTGGATGCATATCCCCGATCCACACCGTTTCTTTACCCTCAATTCGGGCTTCGATTTCCGCTTTACTGTACGGCCATGGGAAAGGCTCTTCTCGCCTTTCTGGAGCCCGACTTTATCCGTGAATACTGTGAAAAAACGGACTTTACGCCGTTTACGAAACATACCGTTACACAAAAGGACCTGCTGCTGAGAGAATTGGAAGAAATCAGAGAAACCGGCTATTCGATCAATCAGGAAGAACATCTACAGGCACGGGCTGCCATCGGGGCCCCTATTTTTGGTCGAGACGGCAGGATCGCGGCATCCATGAGCATTGTGGGGGAACCCGTCCGCATTTTAGGGGACGAAATGGAACGATTGGCACACAAGGTTGTGGGAACGGCATCACAAATATCCCAGGCGTTGGGATATTTCCCGAGGCCGTGACCGGAGCTCAGGCAGAAGAAAGCCCGAATGTCGAATTAAAAATAGATGGTGTAAAATATGGGCTATCCTGAATCGATGAGACAATCGATTAAAACATTGGAGGAAACGCGTGAGTTTCGCCTCAATCAAAAGATACCTTTACTGAATTTAGATGAGAAGAATCAGCTCTTACGTGAATTTCATCCGGACTACCGGCCGGGGGTTCATCGAGAGATCCTCGTGGGTGTGAACAAAGGTGATAACGCTGTTGGGGAACTGGTCGACTTGCTTGAGGCGAGCAGCCATGTGGATCCTGAATCGATAGATGTAAATGACATCTTTTTGACTGTTGACGCATTAGTTATTGGTGCCGGCGGAGCAGGATTGACCGCCGCACTTTTCTGCAGCGACCAGGGCGCAAACGTAGCGATTGCCACCAAGCTCCGACTGGGAGATTCCAATACGATTATGGCAGAAGGCGGCATCAATGCTGCTATCTCCCCGGGTGATTCTCCAACCATCCACTACCTGGACACGATGGGGGGGGGCAATTTCACCAACATTCCGGAATTAGTCAGAGCGTTGGCAATAGACTCACCCTTTTGCATAAAGTGGCTGGAAGACTTAGGCGTGCCCTTTGACCGGGATCCGGACTCGGATTTGCCACTGCCACTTCTTGTTGGCGGACACTCAAGGCCCAGGGTCTGTTCGGTCGGCGATTTCACCGGCATGAGTATTATCCAGATTTTGAGAGCGGAAGTGGAGAAAAGGGATATCCGGGTTTTGGATTTCTCACCCGCCGTTGATTTAATTTTAGACGAGAACGGCAAGTGTGCCGGCGCCGTTCTTATGGATTTGCTCACCGAAACCTATCAGGTGGTTCAGGCAAAAACGGTTATCATTGCCACAGGCGGTATCGGTCGGCTTCATATTCAAGGTTTTCCCACCACCAATCACTACGGTGCCACAGCCGACGGGTTGGTGATTGCCTACCGCGCGGGTGCTAGACTGGGATATATGGATTCTATACAGTTTCATCCCACCGGCACGGCTTATCCCGACCAGTTATTGGGTCTTCTGGTGACAGAAGTTTGCAGATCACGAGGCGCGCAATTGGTGGATGTCAGTGGAGAGCAATACATCAATGAATTGGAGACCAGAGATGTGGTGGCCTCGGCAAATGTCAGGCAAGTCATCGGCCGCAAGAAAGGGATTACGACGCCTTCCGGCATGCAAGGGGTTTGGCTCGATACTCCTTTGATCGATATTATCCACGGAGAAGGAACTGTCCGAAGGTCTTATTCGCATATTTATCTTCGATTCAAGCGCTACGGGATCGATTTTTCCAAGGAACCGGTTCTAATATACCCCGCAGAACATTACCAGAACGGCGGGATCATCACCGATGACATGGGACGAACGAACATACCCAATCTCTATGCAGCTGGAGAGGCGGCAGGCGGGGTTCATGGCCGAAATCGACTGGGCGGAAACTCACTCAGCGACCTGTTTGTGTTTGGGCGAAGGGCCGGTATGGATGCCGGAAATCGGTGTCGGGACATACACATTGGGAAATTGACCCTCAAGCATCTCAAGCAATATCATCAGGAATTAAAGGGAGTGGGCATTGAGAATAATCTTACGAGTCCGGTTTTACTCCCTGATTACCGGTTTGAAAAAGCATTTCCCAAGTTTCAACAATAGCGGGCCCCTTGCGGACCGAAATATCGAAGGACAAGTCGAATGGAAGCAAGTGAAGAAAACAATTTCGTGCCCGTCTATTTTTCCGGTAAGCGGTATGATGTTCCAGATAGTTTGACTGTTATGCAGGCATTTGAATTTATCGGCAACCGATTTACCAGAGGTTGCGGCTGCCGGGGCGGTGTGTGCGGAGCGTGTGCCGCTATTTTTGTCCACCCGGGTTCACACAAGCTTGAGGTCGGCTTGGCTTGCCAGATTCAGGTGATACCTGAAATGAACATTATTCAGCTTCCATATTTTCCCATCGAAAAATCACATTATTGCCTAGATGACTTGACTCCGGACATCGACTCGGTGGGAAGTATCTTTCCGAAGGCATATAAGTGTGTTGCCTGCAACACCTGTACGAAGATGTGCCCTCTGGATATCAAGGTGATGGATTGCATGTCGGCAGTCTTAAGAGGGGATATTGAGACCGTTGCAATGGAATCGATGGATTGCGTCATGTGCGGTTTATGCAGCTCCAGATGTCCGGTTGAAATACCTCAATATGATATTATGCTGCTATGCCGACGATTATACGGAAGATATGTTCAAAAGCCGTATCGAAATTTACCGAAACGTTTAAAACAAATCGAAGCGGGCACATATGGTGAAGAAATAAAAAAACTCATGAACATGGGCATCGATCAATTAAAAGAACTTTATAAGCAACAGCAGGACGATAAACAAATTATTTAGTTTTCCAAATTTTTCCCAAAGAAAGAGCGAAATTGAATTATAATTGATGACCTGGAAGAAGCCATGGAAGTAATTCATCAAACGACAATTCTTGATGCAGCGTTTCAATTATTAAGCAATACGGCAAACAAATATCCGAAGCTCTATTTGAAAAAACTGTTGGCCGGCCTCAAAGGCGAAAATAATCCGAGCAGCAAAAGCGTGATCATATCGATTATTGAAAATATCATCAGTGCCGCGGAAGGATCGGCTTCCCTGTGTCAGGATACAGGTGTTCCCACTTTTCATGTCTTTTTGAATCCCGAGCTGAATGTAAAAGGTGATATAGAGGCCGCCTTGATAGAGGGAACCCAAAGGGCGACAATGGAAGTTCCGATTCGTCGAAACGTTGTTGAGCCCTTCACCTATGAAAATCCGGGCAATAACACCGGTTGGGGGACCCCCTTCATCTATTATCACTATAGCTCAAAACCAGGCCCCATGAAGCTCAGGGCCGAGCTGAAGGGTTTCGGCGGCGAGATTAAATCGACGGCTGATTGGGTGTTTACCAGTGCTGAGAGTATGGAAGATGCTGTATTGGTCTATGTGCTTCATAATGTGATGCTATCCCGTGGAGAGGGGTGCATTCCCGGTTTTTTAGGAATCGGGGTGGGGGGATATGTTTCTGAAGCCACGATGAATGCAAAAAACGCGGTTTTTCGAGAACTTAGCCAAGAAGTTCCCCCAACGCCAAAAAATGCTGATGATCGTTTTATTCGAAGTCTGGAACATCGAATCTTTCGATGCGTAAACCGTTTAGGGTTAGGTCCCATGGGAGGCGGCGGGAATACTACCACATTGGGTGTTTATCTCGAACGTCGAGGCACACACACTGCCGTTGCCCCGGTTTCAGTTTCCCAGCAGTGTTGGGCATCAAGAGGCTCTGAGGCCGCGATCAGGGGAAACCAGGTCACCTTTCTGACTCCTCATTTTGAGAGAGAGGATATTCCCGCCCTTAGAAAAGAGATGGAACGGAAGTCGTCTCAATCGGCCTCAGAAGGTAGTATCTATGAACTTTCGACGCCCATCGATGCTGACAAACTTCTTAAACTGCGGATTGGGGATGTGGTGTACTTGAACGGAACGATTTGCACATCCCGTGATGGAGCTCATCGCCGGATGGTGGCTAAAGTCAGAGAAGGCAACAGAGCCGACATACCGGAAGAGATACTGACCCATGGTGTAATCTATCATTGTGGACCTGTGATCTCCCAGGAGAAGAAAGGCTGGTCGATTGTGTCTGCCGGACCCACCACCAGCTCACGGTTTACAGACGATGCTGCATTTTTGATG
>Ga0209427_10006866_pt1 | contig 12938 bp, 8 predicted proteins | sample DeeMarSWOR136_30_FD_187465 | JGI IMG/M metagenome (GOLD analysis project Ga0209427, IMG submission 187465) | Marine sediment microbial communities from White Oak River estuary, North Carolina - WOR-1-36_30 (SPAdes) (version 2) | ecosystem: Environmental > Aquatic > Marine > Intertidal zone >... | reverse complement strand
ATCCCCAGCTTGGCCACGCCTATCTCGCATCACCGACCTCGGCCTGGATTGATAGCCGAGCCTGCTACCGGCATTATGCTGCTATTCATACCAGCCGAAGTCATTGATAGCCTTCTTCATCATGTACACGTTGTAGGGAGGCGCCATGGGCGGAAGTTCACATCCTGGCATTAGTATGAAGCCCCGAGGAGCATACTTAGCCTTCTCGATGGCTTGTTTGCTGAGCTCATAGACTTGCTGAGGAGTCCCGCTCTGAATAACTGCTGGCTCGACATTGCCCGCGATGATACTGGTGTCCCCGAAATACTTTATCGCTGTAGCCAGGTCTACCTCGTGTCCGAAGCTAAGGATGGCACGATCTCCAAATGGGATCCTGGCAAGGTATGGCAGGTTCAAGTTCTGCTCACCGCAGATATGGGAGAATATATACTTGACCCCCATGGCTAACACCTTCTCATGGACTTCCCTCGTGTAGGGAAGGGCGAACTCCTCAAACTGCTGGGGCGAAATAACTTGATTGGACTCCAAAGGACTGGCCTCGCGTAGTTCAATGTTTTCTGCGCCGAAGGTGTCTACCCAATACTGCACCACCTGGACACAGAAGTCGGTAACCTTGCGCAGGATGCGGTGAACTAATTCTGGCTTCTTTATCATCCAGCGGCCCAGCCGCTCCATTCCACATATACCTCCCGCCATATTAAAAGGGGATCCGATGCCCACTGTGCGCCGAATACCATGCTTTTCCTGCAGCTTACAGAACTGCATGTTGAGTGGAATGGCACCGGCCGTTTTCACGTCGGGCACTTCCAGCTTGTCAACATCTTCCTCTGAATGCACAGGAAACCGGATAACCTTCGGGGCTTGCTCATATTCACCTCTGGGGAAATCAACCTCCCCTCCAAACTCCCATGCCCCAAAGCAAATATAGGCGGAATACACTGGGTAGCCGTCATAGCCATACTGCTCTTGGGTCCATACTTTGGCCCAGAAGCTCTTCTCGGGGTCGCTATACATAGCGCTAATAGGGTAGCCGACGTTCCGGGCGCAAAAGCCGCGTGCAGCCAGGAACAAGGGCACCCGGTCTATCGGCTGCCCGCCAAGCAGCGCACGCATCCGCTCCGCCGGGGTCATTCTGTCCTGCCTTGGTCTCATGTGCCACATTACCTTCTTTTCCCATCTTGGGCCTATTTTGCCTTCATTTCTCTCAGCTTTGCCTCCATTATATTTGTATACCTGGCCCTATCCCCTCAAGCGATTGCCGACACGGACTCCTAGGAGAGTTTTATGGCGTTTAGTCCGACAAGGGCGATTTGCTCATCTTCTTCCCCGGAGCGGCCGCTGGCACCAATGCCGCCCAGCAACTTACCCTGCTTTGTCGCAACCGGCAGGTAGCCTTCACCAGGCTTAATGATGGAGAGCCCTCCCCTGGCCGTGGTGAACTTATCATCTGTCCACACTGCCAGTTCTCTGCCCCTTTCCTTCAGCCAATCACCCAAGGAGGCAGTATCCCGTTGTATGCGGGCGGAGGTGTATGCCTTGTTTATTGCCATGTGCGTGAACATGGGCAAGGCTCCATCCATGCGGGCGAAGTAGACAAGGTCACCCCGGTCATCGACGACGGCGATAGCCATGGGGCGATTTGGTTCCTTGCTGGCCTCAGCCAAGGCCGCTTCCACCGCTGCCCGGGCCTCGGCCAGTCCCAAAGCTTCTCGCTGGTACATTGTTTTACCTCCCTTTTTAATAGATTACACTGCTATCAGGCGGTAGGGGGTGCTTTTAGCCAATTACTGGATAAGTGATGCCTGGAGTCTCCTTCTTTTCACCATTTAACCGCCGTCAGAACGTTGTTTCAAGCCAGGCCAGCTCACAGCAACCGTCCCACGCGGGCTCCATCCCGGATCGAGTCGGGGAGAAGGCGTGGCGAGACACACTGGCCCACGGCATAAATCTCCCTGACCTCGCCCTTCAGGGCACGATACAGAGCGTCATCCGCCTTCCCCACGGCAGCAAAAACCACGGTATCAATCCCCTCAATGCGCCTTTCCTGGCGCGTCAACACATTGGTAGTAACCACAGCATGCTCTTCTATCTCCTTCACCCGGGTGAGGGGGGTTATGGCCCCGCCTTTGTTCAGCAACTGGCCGTACATAAACCCCATGGTTCCGCTGTCTAGCTCGATACCAGCGTAAAGGGTATGGGTGATTAGTTCCACCTTTTTCCCTTGAGCGGCGAGGAAGTTGGCCACGCCTAATGCCTGCTCGTGGTGCTCCGCAGCTATCACCACCACGTTTTCCCCCACCTCCTCCCCCTGGAGCACATCCCGCACCGACACCACGTTGGCTCTATCGCCTCCCGGCACCGGGGGCCTGCCGAGCACTGAGCCGGTGGCTACCACCACCGCATCCGGGTGCTTCTCCTTTACCATTTCCGCAGTCACTGTCGTTTCCAGGAAAACCTCAACACCGAGATGACTCATCTGGTACGTGTAATACCGTGGTACCTCGACAAAGTCCTCCCTCTTTGGTATCTTGGCGGCTATTTGTAACTGTCCCCCCAGCTCTTTTCCCCTCTCATAGAGGGCAACCTGATGACCTCTCAAGGCAGCGACCCGGGCCGTCTCCAGACCGGCGGCTCCCCCTCCAATCACCATCACCTTCTTCTTGGTCGTGGCGGGGACTATTGTTGCCAGCTCCTTTTCGTTACCTGCCTCTGGATTGAGATTACAGCTTATCGGCAGCCGCTTCTGGAAGTTGCCGTAACAAACCTGGTTGCAGGCGATGCACCTTCGGATCTCCTCTACCCTTCCTTCTCGTGCCTTATTGGGCCACTCCGGGTCGCAAATAAGAGCCCTGGCCATCCCCACCAGGTCTGCGTGATTATCGGCCAGGATTTGCTCTGCCTGCACCGGGTCGTTTATCCTGCCGTGGCATATCACCGGCAGATTGACCACCTCCTTGACCCCAGCGGCCAGATACACAAAGCACCCCAAAGGGAAGTGCATGGCGGGGATATGCCCTGCCTGACCGGCACAAATACTCAGATAGTCCACCTTACCGCTGGCTTCTACTTTAGCCGCCAGCACCTTGGCATCATCCAGGGTGGTGCCGCCGTCAACCAGCATGTCTCCCACCAGCCTCAGGCCGACCACGAAATCAGGACCCACCGCTTTTCTGACCGCATCAATGATTTCCGTAGCCAATCTGAAGCGATTCTCCAGGCTGCCACCATACTCATCAGTACGCTTATTAGTCAGGGGGGACAGAAATGTAATAAGCAACATGCCCGCGCCCCAGGCGGAAGAGATTTCAACGCCGTCATATCCTGTCTCCCGCATCCGGTAGGCGGTATCGGCATAGGACGCTACCACCTGCTTGATGTCATCGATCTCCATCTCATGAGCTATAGCACTCCCCAATATGCTGGGTAACAGCCCCGATATCCCCCCCATGGGAGATGCCGCGAGTCCGGCTCCTCCAGCCTCCAGGATGCCGCTGAACGGACCTGAGTGTACCAGCTGTGCCACCACCTTCGCCCCATGCTCATGGATGGCCCGACTTATCATCTCAAAAGCAGGCTTCGCCCTCTCATCGCGGGTGGCAACATAATCACCAGAGGTACTCGGCGGCCACACCATGTTCTGTGGCGTTACGATCAGGCCCACCCCACCCTTGGCCCTAGCGGCAAAGTAGTGCATTGCCCTCTCATTTGGTGCCTCATGTGCAGCAAAAAGCCACGCCCAGTGAGCGGGGAAGACTATCCTGTTACGCACCGTCATCGTCCCTATCTTAAGTGGTGTAAACAGATGCCTGAATTCTCGCTCTGCCAATTTAACACCTCGCTCTTTCAGATTGCAGCAACCACCGAGCTTGAATAAGCTTAACCCTCCGACTATAATGCCCTGGCGGTAACATAGGCATCAGCTATTGAATCAAGCAACCGCCGCGGGGCTAAAGCCTGTCCCACCAGATAGAGCTCCTTTACTTTTCCCTTCAAGGAGCGATATAGGGCATCGTTAGGCTTCTCATCGGTGCAGACGACGACGGTATCGATTCCCTCAATCTGTCTTTCAGCATTGGTGATTACATCGACGACAACGACGGTCTTGCCTCGTATCTCCTTGATGCTGGTGAGAGGGGTGACCACCACCCTCTTGCTCAGAGCGCCAAAATAACCCATCTGGACGGTAAAAATATCAGCTTCGCTGCCGGCAAAGGCAGATTCCGTTATCAGCTCTACCTTCTTTCCTTTCTCCGCCAGGAAATCAGCTACGTCCAGAGCGTACATGTGGTTCTGACAATCCACTATGAGCACGTTCTGCCCCACCTCTACCTCTTGCAAGAGAACCTGCCTTGTTTCCACTACACTACCATTACGAGCGCCTGCTATTTCCGGTATAAAGGGCACCCCTCCCGTAGCCACCACCACCGCATCAGGCTTCTGCTCCATAACCATCTCCGGGGTAACGGTTACCCCCAGATGTATATCAACATTGAGGAGTTTCATCTGGTAAGCAAGGTATCTTTTGGCTTCGGCGAAGTCCTGCCTCCGGGGAGCTTTGGCCGCGATATCCAATTCCCTGGCCAGGACATCGTTCTTCTCGTAAAGGCTGACTTCATGACCCCTCAAAGCAGCTACCCTGGCTGTCTCCAGGCCGGCGGCTCCCCCGCCGATTACCATCACCGTCTTTTTGGTTTCTGCGGGCGGGATAGGCCCCATCTGCTCCCTTCCCGTTTCATAATTGAGGGTGCAGGCAATCGGCAGGGCGAGAAAACTGGGGCCGACACAGCCCTCGTTGCAAGCTATGCAGTGACGTATCTCTTCCAGCCTGCCCTCCCGCGCCTTATTAGGCATTTGAGCGTCACAGATAACAGCTCTGGTCATCCCCACCAGGTCTGCCTGATTATTGGCCAGTATGGTCTCCGCCAGCACCGGGTCATTCACCCGGCCCACAGTAACCACTGGAAGATCTACTACCTCCTTAATCCCGGCGGCTATATAAGTAAAGGCACCCAAGGGGAAGCTCATTGGCGGTACATGTCCGGCACCATAGGCATCGGCGCAGGCAAACAGGTAATCCAGTTTGCCGGTAGCTTCCAGAATCCTGGCCATCTCCTTGGCCTCATCTAAGGTGTTACCGTGCTCCTTAGTCCACCACACCCGTTCCACGAACTCGTCTCCATTAAATCTTACCCCCAGGGGAAAATCGGGCCCGACATCCTCTCGTATCGCATCAATGCACTGCAGAAGAAACCGCATACGGTTTTCCAGGCTGCCCCCGTATTCATCGGTGCGCATATTCATCACCGGAGATAGAAATTCAGATTGAAGGAAACCCCATGCCGCCATAATCTCGATGCCATCATATCCAGCCTGTTTCATCACTAAGGCTGTTGCCCCGTACGCTTTTACTGCCTGCCTTATATCGTCCTCATCCATCTCGTGGGGTACATTTTGGCCTCCGGGCCAGAATGGCCGTCTAACCTTCACCGCGGATGGTGCCAATGCGCGCCCCCCTCTTGCCCGTGCCCACCACCGGGCACCATGATGGAATAACTGGGCAAAAATCTTGGTCGGAGACCGGTGAACAGCATCGCTTATCTTCTTCAAGTCTGGAATCATAGCCTCAGTGGTAGCCAGAACATTATGGGGTGAGGATATAATCAGCCCGACCCCGCCTTCAGCTCTAGCTACAAAATAATGCAGTAACCTGTCTCCACTCAGCCGGTGCTGAGCCCCAGTCATCACTATTCTATTGGGCACAGTTACCGTCCCTACCTTAATCGGTGAAAATAGATGGCTAAATTCTTGCTCTGCCAATGTGACACCTCACTACTTTGGATCACCCCAACCACCGAGCTTAGATAAGCTTCTCCCCAGAGTAAGCCCTCACAATCATACCCGCGGTTTTACACCTAACGTAAAACCCTCTTCTGACGCCTTTCATTCTGCCTTCATTCTCGACGCCTGCTGCAGGCTTGCTCTACTCCAGAATATAAACAACCCCCTTGTTTCCGTCAACCTTTGTCCTGCTTCCGGTCTTGATCTTGGCTGATCCTTGAAAGGTGTTTACCACCGCCGCTCTCCCGTATTCTCGAGCAACGATAGCTCCATGTGAAATAGTTCCTCCGCGGTCAACGATCACGCCCTTAATTAAGCTGAAAACGGGGGTCCAGTTCAATGATGTCGTGGGCGTGACCAAAATCTCACATGGCCTCCCAGCCCCAAATATTTTGTTGCGCAAAGGAGCAATTCAAGGATGCTGTCAAAGCCTATGGGGTAAGGGGGCTTGCCGCTAAACTGGGCATCACACCAGCCTATGTCTCGATGGTCACTGGGGGGAAGAGAGCCTTAACGCCTGCCCTGTTAACAAATCAGCAATAGGGCGCAGAGGACTCGAACCTCTAACCCACGGATTAAGAGTCCGTTGCTCTTCCATTGAGCTAGCGCCCCTTTTTCAGCTTCGCTATGCCGTCAATTAAATATGTCGTGTCAGGGAGTCAGCGTGTCGCTTTTGCGCTCGCATCCCGAGGTCTCGACACGCTGATTCTATCATTATGCCAGAGCCGATGCAATGGCTCTGCTAGGAGCGACTTCAGCATTCTACCTTTGCATCGCCTCCCTGTTATGGAGCATTTCTTTCACGGGTTCGGATGCGTCGGGAAGTGGAGCTTTGCAGTTGCACATTATTGCTTTTTGTGTCATTCCGCTCACCTCCGGCTTCTGTTATGCCGCGGAGTTGTATGTTCGCGGAGCAAAGGAAAGCAAGGAAAGGTTTCTTTTCAGCCTTGGCCATGTTAAACTTAATTCGCGTCGGGACAGAAACGGATACTTCCGAAGAAAGGGTAAGGATGGAAGACAAGGAAGTCGTGACACCTAAGCCGCACTTCCATACCTTTCTTGAACAACTGAGAGAGAAGTAATCGATTACCCAAGCAAGGGTGCAAATTCTAAGGCAGGAGATAGCAATGAGAAAGAGGAATAGAGATGAAGTGGGGAAAGGGGAGGGAACGAGCCAAGGGAGAGCAACCACTGGCAAAACTGCTGAGAAGAATATTAGTCTCACCGTGAATGGCAAGCTGCACGAGCTTATGGTCGCTAAAGACGTCAACCCTTGGCACACACTGGCTTATACACTCAGGGAAACGCTGGGGTACACCGGCACCAAGATAGCCTGCGACCATGGTTCCTGCGGAGCCTGCACGGTTCTTATGGACGGAGAGGCAGTTCTATCGTGCATGACACTGACGGTTGAGTGCGATGGTAAGAACATAACAACCATCGAGGGTCTGGAAAATGCAAAAACCAGGGAATTGCACCCCCTCCAGCAGGCCTTTGTCGACAATACAGCCTTTCAGTGCGGGTTCTGTACACCAGGGATAATCATGAGCGCCAAAGCACTGCTGGATAAAAACCCTTCACCGACGGAAGAGGAAATAAAGCAAGAGCTGGCAGGGCACTATTGTAGATGTATATCCCATTACGAAGTTATCAAAGGCGTGATGACAGCAGCTGGGAAAGGGAGGTAATACAAATGCGCACAGAGTATAGACACTTAGGCAAAGCAACACCACGGAAGGATGCTCGAGCAATCGTCACCGGAGAAGCAGAGTTCATTGATGATGTAAAGCTACCAAGGATGCTATACGGGAAGGTGCTGAGGAGCCCGTACCCTCACGCAAATATCAAGAACATTGACACAAGTAAAGCGGAGAAATTACCTGGCGTTAAGGCCGTACTTACCTACAAGACCGTCCCCCAATGGAAGTGGGGAGAGCCTCGGCATGAACCTGTCCTCGACAGCAAGGTACGTTTCGTAGGAGACGCCGTAGCCTTAGTTGCTGCTGAAACTGGGGAAATGGCCGAAGAGGCACTGGAACTGATAGAGGTAGAATACGAACAACTACCAGCCGTTTATGATGTGGAAGAAGCCATAAAGCCCGGCGCACCACAGCTATACACCCAATTTCCCGGTAACGTTATCCCTCCTGACCCCCCTAAGTCCGTGCCTAAACTCTTACAAAGAGTTGTCATGGGTGATGTGGAAAAAGGATTTGAAGAGGCTGATTTTATTGCTGAAGGCTCATGTGCTTATGAGAACTTTGCGAATCCTCTGCCCCCCGAACCCCCTGGAGTGATAGCTACCTGGGAAGGCCCTGAGCAATTGACCATATTCACAGCATCGCAATCGGCAGCCATGAACCGTAATTTTGCACAACCTGCTATGGGACTACCCGATATACGAGTTATCGGTACTCAATGTGGCGGCAGTTACGGAAGCAAAAATGCCAATTTACGACCTGTCACCTTTGCTGCTGCACTGGCCAAAGCAACAGGCAGACCGGTTCATATCTATTACACCAAAGAGGAGCACTTCAATGCGTACTCATTGCGATTGGGCTCCCGCATTCATATCAAGGCAGGAATCAAGAAAGACGGAACGGTAACGGCAGTGTCCGGTGAGTGGCTGGTTAACGCTGGTTCATACACAGAGTCAGGAAAATACCAGATTGCTGTTGGCCTCGGGGAAACACAAATCTTGCTAAGGTGCCCAAATTGGAACCTTCAAACCAAGCTTGTGTGTACGAACCGATCACCTTCTGGAATAATCAGAGGTTTTGGCGGGCAGGAGCTTGAGAGTGCATGGGTACCGATCTTATCAATAGCCATGGAAAAGGCTGCTCTTGACCCGGTTGAGTTCTTCAAGAAGAACTATGTCAAGGCTGGTGATGGATATTATTGGCGGGATGGGAATTGGTGGGTCTACAGGGGCGTGGACTATTCTAAGGCAATGCAGAAAGGCGCTGAAGCCTTCGGGTGGAAAGATAAGTGGAAGGGGTGGCTCAAACCAACAGCAATCAACGGTACTAAGAGGATAGGAGTAGGAGTGGGGGTGCACGGTAATGCTGATGTAGGTGAGGATGAGTCTGAGGCATGGGTGAAGTTAAGTCCTGATGGCAGAGCTATCGTACATGCCTGTGTATCGGAATCTGGCCTCGGACAGAGAAGCAGCTTGTGCAAAATGGCCGCTGAAGTACTGAATCTGCCTCTTGACCGGGTCAATATAGCGCCTCCAGATACACATGTCAACCCCTATGAGTTTGGACTGGTTGGCTCTCGGGGAACCTATACGGTGGGATCTGCTGTGATACAAGCCGCCGAGGATGCCAAGCGCAAACTATTTGAGCTTGCTGCCCCAGTACTCAGCGCAAAGCCTGAAGACCTTGAGACCAAAGATGGAAAGATACACGTGAAGGGTAAAGAGGAAGAGGCAATTCCGTGGCGGAGGGCAATGGGCGTAATGCGCACCTGTACCGGTCAGGGACGTTTTGAAACTGACTTTTCCTTGGCCAACTTCATGATGACATTTACAGAAGTTGAGGTAGATGTTGAGACGGGAAAAACAGAATTACTACGTGTCGTTGCCGCCACTGACTGTGGTCAAATCATAGACCCGCTGGTTCTGGAAGGTCAGCTTCACGGCTCCCTTGGGTCGGCGGGGATAGACACTGCTCTATTTGAGGAAACAGTTCTGGATAAAAATACGGGGCATGTATTAAATGGCAACATGATGGATTACAAATGGCGCACATTTGTTGATCTGCCAGAATTCCAAAACGTGATATTGGAGACGCCCATTCCAAGCCATCGTTTTAAGGCAATTGGGGTTGGAGAAATAGCAACTGCGCCGGGTCCCAGCGCAGTACTCATGGCAGTCTCTAATGCTATTGGCAAGAGAATAATGGACTATCCGGTGACACCCGACAGAATTCTGAAGGCTCTGGGCAAGATATAGAGGAGGCGAAGAGCGATGAAAGCTTTCAACCACGTTAATGCCAAAACCGTCAAAGAAGCAATCAGATTGCTGAAAGATAACCAGGGCAGGGCCAAGCTGATTGCCGGTGGGACTGATCTGCTCGGTACGCTTAAAGATAGAATTCTTCCCACTTACCCCGAGACTATCATCAACATCAAGACCATCCCCAACCTGGATTACATCAGAGAGGATGATGGAGGACTTAAGATAGGGGCTCTGGCTAAGCTAGAGGCAATAGCCCAATCTCCAATAATTAAGGGGAAATACAAACTCCTGGCCGAGGCCGCTGAAGCCGTGGCTACCCCGCAGATTCGTAGAATGGGGACTATAGGCGGCAACCTGTGTCAGGACGTACGCTGCTGGTACTACCGGTACCCCCACAGCGTAGGGGGACGAATCCCGTGCTATCTGAAGGGAGGGAAAGGCTGCTACGCTCTAACCAGGGAGAACCAGTACCACTCGATTTTCGGGGCGTTGAGAGAGGACAGTCCGCCTTGCTCTTCAGCCTGCCCGGGAAATATCGATATACCATCATACCTGAGCAAGATCAGGGAGGGCGACCTGGCGGAAGCAGCCAGAATTCTGCTCAACACCAACCCGATGCCGTCGATAACGGGGCGAGTGTGTCCCCATTTCTGCGAGCAACAGTGTAATCGAGGCGATTTCGATGAATCGGTATCAATAAGGGACATCGAGTGGTTTCTGGGTGATTATATCCTTGAGAACGCAGATGAAATCATCAAAGCACCGGAAGCCGATAGCGGCAAGAGTGTCGCCATTATCGGCTCAGGGCCAGCGGGTCTCTCGGCAGCCTACTATCTCAGAATGTCAGGGCACCGCGTTACCGTATTTGAGCGAATGGAAGAAGCGGGCGGGATGCTCACTTACGTGATACCAGCCTACCGACTGCCCAAGGATGTCGTAAGGCGGCTAGTCAAAGCGATTGAAAATACAGGGGTTGAATTCAAGTGCAAGGTTGATGTCGGCAAGGACGTAACTCTGGATGACCTTAAAAGGGACTTTGACAGCGTTTTCATTGCCAGTGGAGCCTGGAATCCGGTATCCATAGGGCTGGAGGGCGAGGAATCAACCAGATTCTGTCTGGAATTTCTGACCAATATCAACCTCGGGGTTAGAGAAGTTCCCGGGAAGAAGGTTCTGGTAATAGGCGGGGGTAATGCTGCCGTTGATGTGGCTGTCAGCGCCCTGCGCCTTGGGGCTGAGGAAGCGATTATGGCCTGTCTGGAATCACGAGAGGAGATGCCGGCGCTTCCCTGGGAGATTGAGCTGGCGGTTGAACAGGGGGTCAAATTGATGCCTTCCTGGGGACCTTACCGGGTACTCAAATCCGATGGTAAGGTCAAGGGAATGGAACTGGTTCGGTGTACTGCCGTCTTTGACGACCAGGGTCGTTTTGCTCCCACCTTGGATAGTACTGTGAAAGAGACGGTGGAGGCCGATCAGATAATGCTGGCTGTAGGCTATGCCGCCGACCTTCGTTTCGTTGAGTCCGCAAAGTCATTGAAGGTTGAGCAGGGTTTGATAATGGCTGACCCGGAAACCCAGGCAACCAGTGTTCCAGGCGTCTTTGCCGGTGGAGCAGTAGCGCATGGGCCAGCTACAGTCATAGAGGCAATTGCCGCCGGGAAGAGGGCAGCCGCAGCCATGGATGCCTATTTGAAGGGAGCGAGGACAAAAACTGAAGATAGGGATGAGAAAACGGCTAAGCCTTTCCTGAAGTTCAACAGTGATTATCTCAAAAGGACAAGCAGGGTGGAGATGCCCAAGCGCCCGGTAGCGGAGAGGAGCATAGATGTTGAGGACGCTCTTGGTCTGGATTTGAGCGAGATTGAAGGAGAGGCAAATCGGTGCTTTAATTGTGGCTGTGTAGCGGTTAACGCCTCAGATATTGCTGTAGTGCTTGTTGCTTTGGACGCAAAGATCAAAATAGGAGGACCAAGGGGTGCTAGGATGATCTTGGTCAAGGATTTCTTCGGCTCTCCGAGGAATGTCCTGGAAGCGGATGAGATCGTAACGGAGATTCAGGTTCCTCAGCCGCGAGATGGAGCCAGGCAGACATTCCTCAAATTCAGACTGCGGGAATCCGTTGATTTCCCCATCGTGAGCGTCGCCTCGATTATCACTATCGACGGCGGGGTCTGCCAGGACGCCAGGATAGCCCTGGGAGCAGTTGCCCCAGCACCAATCCGGGCAGCTATGGTGGAGCAGGCAATCAAGGGCAAAACCATCAATGCCACAACGGCAGAAGCAGCATCAGAGGCGGCAGTTATAGGTGCAGTACCACTCAACATGAACGCATACAAAGTCGAGGTAACAAAAACCCTGGTAAAGAGAGTCCTGCTCTCCTAGAACCTATGGCAGCTTTAACGAAGGTAACAAAGTGACGTTTCTTTTCCAAATACGGGATCGATCTAACTATCCAGGATATAGACAGTCCCCTCATCTCCATTAACCCTTATTCTCTGCCCAGTCTTAATTTTGGCGGTCCCCACAAAAGTGTTTACCACTGCCGGTATTGCAAGCTCCCGAGCGACAATGGCAGAGTGGCCAAGAGTTCCGCCATGGTCAACAACCATGCCGGCGACGAGGTGAAAAGCGGGGGTCCAGCTTGTTGATGTAGTGGGAGCGACCAGAATCTCACCTGGCTGGATTTCGTGTACCTGCTCAAGGCTGACTACAACTCGTGCTGACCCCTCGGCAACCCCTGGAGCCCCACGCAGACCATAGATATCGGCCTTCAACTCCGGCCTGACCTCAGGCATTTCCCCAAGAACGGTCTTTATTGCAATGGGGTCCATCGATGGCAATAGGTCCATTGCCACCGCCTCTTCAAAACTGCTCCGCACTGTAAATACAGGGGGCACTTCCTCCTCTTTCCACGCCTTCCACTCCTGGCGTCGCCTGTTCACGATCCAGCGCAAGTCGTGGACTTCGGGGATATGCATGAAGCTATCGATTTCCTCTGGGTTAAGGAAGAATATATCATCAACTCGGTCGAAGGACCCCGCTTGAACAAACCTTCTTCCTATTGCCAACAAGCAGCGGCGGATCAATGCATGACAGTAGTACTCACAATAATAGGTATGCTCCTCACTATATGAGC
>Ga0209427_10006861_pt1 | contig 12940 bp, 8 predicted proteins | sample DeeMarSWOR136_30_FD_187465 | JGI IMG/M metagenome (GOLD analysis project Ga0209427, IMG submission 187465) | Marine sediment microbial communities from White Oak River estuary, North Carolina - WOR-1-36_30 (SPAdes) (version 2) | ecosystem: Environmental > Aquatic > Marine > Intertidal zone >... | reverse complement strand
TGAGGCAGGATCGGAGATATCGACCGTATGCAGTCCGTCCTTGCTACACACATACGCGTGGCTGCCTTCGATGGCAACGTCCCGGGTGAATCCTGCTTTATCGAATCGCCCCAGCAGCAACGGGCTCGTATGGTCAGAGACATCTACGATCTGCAGTCCTGTATCCCAACCGACCACATAGACGCGGTTGCCGACGACCTCTACGTCTTCCGCTTGACCGCACGCATTGCAGTCACCTGCAAGCTCAGGATTACATGGGTCGGAAACATCTACTATCTTCAGGTCTTCACTGCAATCTGCGACGTAGGCATAGCCGTCGGATACGGCTACGCGACAGCCATGCCACCCGGGATCGCAACCGCCAAGCCGTTTGGGGTCATTCACATCGGAAATATCCAGCACCTGCAGCCCAGTATCGTAATCGGCCACATACGCACGGTTGCCGGCAACCGCTATGTCCATGGCAGCATCCATCCTGCAGGAGCCGACCTGCACCGGTTGAGCCGGGTTCGAGATATCCACTATGTATATGCCGTACCAGCCAACCACATAAGCGTAGTTGTGGAGGATGGTGGTGGTGTGAACGAAATCGCCTATCTTACAAGATCCGGGGCTGACAGGCGCAGAAGGGTTCGAGGTATCGACTATGTGAAGATTGCCGCTGTTGTCAGTTACGTAAGCGTGAGTATCGGAGACGGCTACCTCTGCGACCATATCGGGCAGGATCGTTTGGCCAAGCTTGATAGGATTGGCCGGCTCAGAGATATCGAGGATGACCAACGAAGGCCCCAGCCCTGCGTAAGCCAGATTACCCGAGACGGCCACTGCGGTGCACTCGCCACCCCACTGACCCACCATTGATACGCTGACATCTGCTTCAACCGTATCATACACGCGCACATAATCGACCGTGAAGAAGTCAGGCAACTGTGCTTTCCCTATATCGCCGGCCCACGCTGCAATCTCTTCCGTGAGTTTAGCATACTGGGGCACCTGCGAAACGCCTCCGGCGCTGGTGCGCCAGGTTTCTTGACCATCAACATAGAAGACATATTCGTCCGTCTTCCAGTGCAGACCAAAAGTATGCCAGCCTTCGCTCACTCCGGGTATTATCGTGTCTTTACCGGCGTGCTTGTGGTCGGCTCCATAGCCGTCCCAGTGCAAGTTCTGAGATATTATGTCCTGCGCCGGCCAGAATTTTTCCATAATGTCTATTTCCGTTCCGTCCCTGCCTTCGTTTCCTACGGTTCCAACGCCAGGGTTGGCAAAGAGCCAAAAGGCCGGCCAGTGCCCTTGCTGTTCGGGAAACTTGCATCGGGCTACCCAATAGCCGAACCTATGCTCAAATCTGCCTTTGGTCCGTACAGCCCCAGAGGTATATCGGTCGCCATCTTTCTTTGTACGAAGCACCAGATTTCCGTCGCCGTCCAAATAGGCATCTTCTTTCACCCAATAGCCACCTTTTCGTTGCCAGTCGCCAAGGATTTCCCACTTGGATTGATCGATCTCTGTGCCGTTGAATTCATCACTCCATATCAGTCTCCACGTCTTGCCTGGGGCAAGCGTCGGCATGAATTGTAAGGCCTTACGTGCTTCATTCGTTTTCGGACTCGCCGCCGATAAGGTGTTTGCGAATACACAAAGCACTGCGTAGAGAATCACGGACTTCACGGCGCAGCACGACTTATTCTTCATTCAAAATTCCGCTCTGGCATCAGCTTAGATGCATTCTTGAGTCTTATTCTTCACAATTCCGAACTGTGTTGGTCGGCTTCGTACAAGCTGCGAAGTGTTTTTCGCGGTCAAGGGTAAACAGATAGAGAAAAAATAACGGCTGAATTGGCGTAAGTCTTCCGGATATTCTTGTTTCAAACAAGGACGAAATAAGCAAAACCGCGACAAGGCATATCGCGTGGAGGGTAAAGCCTGTAGAGAAAGTGCGCCTCAGCCGTGAAGACCGTGTTATCCAACTCAGACTATAAACAGACATTGCCACAAAAGGAATAAGCCCCAGAATGCCGGTGGCAAAAGAGACTTCCAAGACTTCATTGTGGCAATGCATGGCCTTGAAGTCCTTATTCGACATCGGCGGCAGGACCAATCTGCTCACACCATAGCCGTGGCCGATGATCGGCGATTCCAACGATTGCTTAGCAGCGTTTCGCCAAATCTCAGTGCGGTGGGTGAAGGTGGCCAAGGCAGCTATGTCCTGTCCTCTTCTCAGGTAGCTGGCTATGCCGTTCGCCCAACTCTGGCCAAAGGACAGACCCAGCGCAAAAACAGTCACCAAAATTCCAACGCAACTGAAGACTACCATCCAGCGATTCAAGTAGTCTGTCTTTCGAAATAGAACGTAGCAGAGGCCGCCAATTATAAACGCCGCAATAGAGACACGGCTTACGGCAGCAATGATTACATAAAGTAAAAAGGCCCTCCATGGCCATAAGATGACGGCGTATTTGTTTCTTTTGGATGTGAAAGACATCCAGAACAACAGCCCTGCGAGCAGACTCAACAGGGTTGCATGCGTGACGCCCATCCCGAGCCTACCGGCGCTACCCGGTCGGCGCAGCTCCGGGAAAAGAAGGCCTGTCAACGCATCTTTCACTACGAGAACACCGACCGTAAGAAGCCATATTCTTTCTATCATTTCTAACTGAGCGACATTCCGAGCATGGTAAACCAGTGCCAGCATGAGGGCGCTCGCGCCCGAAAGTAGAATAACATAGCCGACAGCCGTCCTTGAATAAGGACTGTTTAGGGCTGAAGCTCCTGCCGCTAATACGTAAAGCAGCACGACCTTGGCGCCAAATCCCCATGCAACTTTTCTCGGCAGCAGGATGATTCCAACCAAGAACCCGATAGCACATGTTAGCAGCCGTGCGAAGACCAACCAATCCATGGTGGGAGCCACACTGGCGGTGCGAACGCGGATATGTGTCCCATGAAGCACAAGAATACATATGAGTATGAACAGGCCAAATTTGCGCAGGGCCTTATGATCAGCGGTGTAACGTAACGAAAGAGTTTCCATGATAAGTTCTATCTATAGCAGCTTGGAATCAGCTTTCTGATAAGGAGCCTTTCATCATGGTCAAAGAATCGAAAAGTAAACAGTAGCACGGTGCCTCCCAAGGCGGTTAACGATGCTACTACGAGGTATGAAATCAGGTCGGTGTCGCGGACGACAAAAAGCACAAAGAGGAACAACACCAGTAAGCCGGCGGCGATGCAGATCCTTGTTTTCTCTATTGGTATGGGAAACTTCCTTAGGCTGATGATTAACAATGCTGAACCAATGGAAACAAGGGTGACATTCGATGCTATGATCGCGCCATACGAGCTTAAGGCACGGATGAGTATGTAATTCAACGGTATGCAAAGAGCCACACATATGGTCATCGCCAGTCCGACGATGTGTGTTTTTTGTATCGCACTGAGAAGAGTCTGTGCGAAATAGTACACACCCCAAAACGTCATTCCAGGCAACAACAGGAGAATCACCGTATAGGGGGAAGAATATTCAGGCGGAGCAATCAGCGGCATCAGCAGACGTGAACCAACAAGAATACAAAAGGACGCACCTGCTACGGCGAGCACCAAATAAGTCAGCAACAGAGACATTCTTCTCTTAATACGTGGACTGTCCAGATTTGCAAAGACATAAGGTTCGAAGGACAATTGAAATGGAAGTATTATTGCAATCGACAAGACGCTGGCCAGTTTTAAGCCGAGCGAGTAGATGGCAACGGTCTCCAGGCCGGAAAGAAGACTGAGAAAATATACGCTTGCTCCTCTGATGACAAATTCACCGCTCATCGAAAAGAGCAGCGGCAAGCCAAATTGAATGAGGTTGCGAGCCAAAGAAAATGAAACTCCGAAACCGGTTATTCGGAGGATATCAAGGGATATAAGCAAGAGAATAAGCGCATAGGTAACAGTTTTGGCCAACAGGGCACCTATTATCCCCATCTGCCACACACAAAGCATCATGTAACTGGCAACGAAGAGAACTACTGCCGTCATAATGCCGGTGACCATGAACCTCACGGCCTTATTCTGCGCTCTGTAATAGGACATCATATGAACACTTAATGATTGCAGTAGAGATATGCCGCACGCGAGTCCTATGTATGCGTACACATCCTGGGAGTGAAGAACGCTGCGAAAGAACGGAATAAGAAGTGTAAGCGATACACCAGTTACGGCCAATCCTCCCAGCACGTTCACTGTGCACGAAGTGCCCAGCAGCTCGGAAATACGGTTGTCTTTTTCGCATGTCTTGGCAAAGCGTACCAGGCCGGGCCACATTCCACAGTTCATCACTTTGAGCATAAGCTGGGTGGTCAGCAGCAAAGTCATCAAGAGGCCAAAATCGTTCACCGAGAGCGAATGCGTGTACAAAGGAATGATCAGAAAGGAAGCGGCGCGCACACCAACGTTGCCGATTGCGTAAATTACTGCGTTTTTCCCGAAAAGCCTAAGACTCATTACAGATTGAAGAGCATTCTCATCTACTAAGAAATCTTGACTCTCCCGCCGCTGTTCTTTAGCGACTTCGTGGCAGCCTCAAGGATCTGGACCACTTTCAAGCCTTCTATACCACTGGAATGGGGCGTAGCTCCGGTCTTGATGCAATCCAAAAAGTGCTCGCATTCCACTTTCAGGGGTTCGACCTGCTTTAGGTAGGGAGAATGCATATCCCCATAATGGTAGGAGTAGTGAAACTCCGCGAACGTGTTATAGTGCGGAGGTGTCTTTACGCGCTTATCGTATATCCTTATCTTTTCCATCGGCTCGACATCGTCGTAAACAAGCATCTTCTCCGTGCCAACAAATGTCATTTCTCTAACCTTGTTCGGGTCGAGCCAGCTGCTATGAATCGTAGCAAATCCACCGTTGGCGAAATTAAGTGTTATATTTGTCACATCTTCGATGTCAGGGGTTATATGAGCTTTTCCCTGGCAGTTTACGGAGACGGGCGCTTCTTTCATTACGTGGAGAATAATCGAGATGTCATGCGGCGCGAGATCCCAAGCGACGTTTATATCTTTCTGGAAAAGACCGAGGTTCAGACGCCGCGCACTGATGTACTGAATCTCCCCCAGAGATCCACAGTCAATGATCTCCTTGATCTTCCGGACAGGCTGGGAGTAGACAAAAGTATGTCCGACCATAAGTGTCAAATTCCGGTTCTTGGCTAGTTCAATCAACTGCGCACACTCCAGCCCCGTGCAGGCCAGAGGCTTCTCAATAAATGTGTGCTTCCCAGCCTGCAGGCTTTTCTTGCCCATCTCGAAATGAAAGCGAGCCGGCGTCACTATCGCCACAGCATCAATTGCCGCATCCTCGAGGACCCGGTCAAATTCCGTTGTTGCTTCGACCTCAGGATAGAGCCCTCTCACGTGCGCCAATCGGTCCTTATCGATGTCGCAGACCAACTTGACTCTACATTCGGAGAGGGATCTAAAATTCCTGATGAGATTTGGGCCCCAGTATCCACATCCCACTACCGCAATGTTAACCATTTCCGACATCTCCTTTCGTTTGCCTCCGCTTGTTTTGCAACGTATCCTTGAACTCAGAGAGGATGGCGTACGGCGTCATTAGCAGGATCTTTATGTCCGACCACGGCGACTGTTCTCTGGCATACTGAATGTCCAGCCGTATCATCTCGTCAAAGGTCAGGCGATTTTTTCCGCTGACCTGCCACAGTCCGGACATTCCTGGAAGAACGTCGAAACGTGCGTTGTACCAGCCCATGTATTCCTCCACCTCGTAGGCAATAGCCGGCCGGGGCCCAACCAAGCTCATCTGGCCGTGCAGCACATTGAACAACTGGGGCAATTCGTCGAGGCACGTCGCGCGAAATATTTTGCCGAACGGAATCAATTGCGATTCATGGTTGAGCTTCGTCATGGGCTGGCCATTGTTGACGAGCTCACTTATGTGCTGCTGATGCCTCGACGTATCGACCTTGAGCTTCATCGTGCGAAGTTTCCACATGGTAAATGTCTTGCCCATGTATCCCACTCTCTGTTGCTTGAAAAAGACCGGTCCCGGAGACACGATCTTAATGATAACAGCTGCAAGAAGCAGAAAAGGGCTTGCCACAGCCAGACCAAGTAATGCGCCTACTATATCCGTCGCACGTTTCCAAGCCGGCAGGACGTCAAAGAAGAAGGATTCGAGACCTCGTGCCGGACGTGCACCGTAGGTCAGTGCCATATTTGCGGAGGACCGCTGTTTTGTGAACGTAATGTCTCCCCCTCCGGCATACTCCGCGGACACAGAAAAACCTCGTGACGTCGTTGCCTTCCATTCGGCCGAGACATCCGCGAAATGGAGTTGGCCCAAGTGTCCATCGCCGTCGGAGAACCAACCGGAGGGGTAGGTATAGACGGTGCATTCCAGAGGCGCAGCCTTGACGGCGACCGCCTGGCAGACATCATCGGCCAGTCTCCAAGCACCATCTGAAGAGGTGTGGGGCAGGAGAATACCTATGCGACGACTGTCAAACCACCCAGCCTCGTCGGTAAGACGAACACGATCGGCCAGTACGTTTGCTAAATGCCGCAACTGAGCGCTGTCCACCTCCGCGTTACCTACGTCGAACAGTACGACCGAGAACTCATGATGGTTGCGATCAGACCGGGCACGCTCGCGCTCAAGTATAGAGCGGAATCTCCCGGCTGAGTGGATTCCGGGCAGGGCTCTTGTTTCCTTCCGGTGAATGAACGACCTTAAGAGAGCCCAGAACCGAGATAGATCCATCTTCTGTCACCTCCTCCAAGTAGCTTGTTTACGCTTTGTCACGTCTCAAACTCGTGTTTGTCCATATTTTTCCCACAGGTGCTTGTCACAGTGTCCTGTACAGCCAGCCCGGAATCGGAAACCGCCTCTTGTTGAGGACGACTCCGAGAATATTAGCTTTAGTCTCTGCCAACTGTTCCGCTGCCCTGTGGGCAACTTCCCAACGGAGCCGTTCCGCTTCGATTACCAAAACGACGCCATCACATAAGCTCGCCAGCCGAAATGCTGAGCTCGTCTCGTCCAGAGCCGGCATGTCGATAACCACGAAACGGTATCCACGCTTCAACGAGCCGACCAGTTTGCTGAACCCATCGCCGGAAAAGGTCTGTGCCAGATTCCCATTCCCGTTTCCAGCGGGAACGATGTCAAGACTCTCGACCGGTGAGGCAATAACAACGTTCTCAGCATTCTCATTGTGTGCAAGCGTATCAGCCAGTCCAAGCGAGGCTTCACTCTTGAAGATGCGATGGATGGACGGGCTACCGACATTCGCATCCACGAGCAGGACACGTCCGTCGCCGTCACGCGCCAGTGTGGCGGCAAGGTTCGCAGCGATGCTGCTGACGCCTTCACCGTGATGACAGCTTGTGACACCCAGTACACGTGGAGCTCGTGTGCTGCCCTGGAAGCTTCTGGCCAACCGTTCTCTTAAGCCGTGGTAATACGGAATAATCTCTGCACCGTTATTCCAGCGTTTCGAAGCCTTGCTGGTCTTGGACTCGACTCCTCTGCCGTTTGCCATTGCTAGAACGCCCTCGGCGCGTACAAGCGGAATAGAAACAAGGGCCGGCAGTTGCAACCTTTCTTCCACTTGTTCAGGCGTTTTGATGGAATGGTCCAAGTATTCACTCACAAAGCTCAAACCCAAAGCTGCGAAGAGCCCAAGCAAAAGGCCCAAGAAAAGGCCGAGTGCCTTCTTGGGGCTGACCGGCAATATGGGCATGGTGGCAGGTTGAATGACGGCGATATTCGAGATCTTCTCCTGCTCCAGGGCTTGGGAGATCCGTGTCTGCTCCAGCTTGTCAACGTAGTTGCGGTAGTTTTGCTCGGCGATGTCGCGGCGTCGTTGTAGCTGGGTGAGCTTAATTTCATTATCATTCAAGACTTCGAGCTCCGCATGGACGTCGGCCACATGTGAACCGAGTACGCCCCTCTGTTTTTGTAGAGCCTCGCGCCTTGCGCGCTCCTGGAGGAGCTCAACTTCGAGTTGTCGGTATGAGCTATTGATTCCGGTCGTGCGCTCGGTCCGTGTCTCTTCTTCATCGGTGAGCATTGCCTCTGCCCGTTCGATCTGTTCGCGAACGTTTTGAACAAGACGGTTGTCTTCGGGGTACGTAGCCAGCAGTTCTTTTTCGCGCAAACGCAGTTCCAAGAGGCGAAAACGGGCATCGTCCATAAAGTAGTTAGGTCGGCCTGTGACCTGTTCGAGGGTAGTGGTCTCCGACATTCGATCGAGCGTTTGATGCAGCGAGAACACCTTCCCCGTGGAAGCCGCCAACTGAGCGTCCAGATCGTGCATCTGTCGCAGCAGACCACCCAGCCGCTCAATGGCAATATCACGCTGCTTGGTGAGGTCTCCAACCTTCGTCTTGTTCTTGAAATCACGAAGGCCCTGCTCCGCAGCCTCCAGCTCGGCCTGTAGATTTTCTGTCTGTTCTTTGAAGAAACGGTGGGAACCGCCGCCGTCGTAGACCTCAAGGCGCTGTTCCAGGTACACATCGATAAGCTTATCAAGCGTGCCCTTGGCGAGTTCCGGGCTCTGTGACTCGAATGTCAGTTCAATGACGTTGCTATTGCTCAGGATTCCCGCGTTGAGTCTCTTGGATACTATATGTATGGCCTGCTCCCGCGGCTCAATCTCGTCGGCAATGCCGAGGGTCTTCAACACGTCTGCGCACACCGCCTTTGCCCCACGGACCGCCGCTCGCGTCTTACACAGCACGTTCTCAATTCTGCCATGCGCGGTCGCGCCTGCGGCGGCCGCACCTGCCTCCTCACCCGACCTCGTCAGGAACTTCTCCGGTCCGATGGCGTCGACGGCTCTCTCGGATAAAGTCCGGCTCTTGAGAATCTCCAGCTCGGAATTGAGATACTCTTCCATCCGTCGGCTGATGGATATGATGCGCTCTCCGGGAATAGTCGGATCCACCGTGAGGCTTTCCCTACCCGGTTTTACAAGCAGTTTTGCTTGGGATTCGTACATCTCGGTAGCGGTGAATGTGACAACGGTGACTGCTCCGACAACCACCACGAAGACCAGCAGCGATTTTGACTTGTGTCGAAAAAGCACGCGGTAAAAGTCCCGCAACGATTTTTGGCGAGTGCTCTGTTCAATCTCTGTCTCTGACATCTTCCTTCCCCTATCGCAAGATTATCGATAACTGCCCATGCCCACCGTGGTCTTTCCACTTGTACTGTAAACGAAGAAGCCGGTGTCGGGGATGATCTTATTTATGTGCTGGTCAACCCATTGATCGACCTTGGCAATTTCGGTTCGAGGCACGTACACGATATCCTCCGGCTCCAAGAAGAACGCGTAGGTCTCATCACCCTCCAGTGCGGGTTTCAAGTTAACCGAGTACCCATACCGCCGACCGTCCCTATGGCGAATGACGACCACGTTTCGAATTTCCGCTTGTTCCATATCGAATCCGCCGGCTTGCATGATGGCTTCCAGCAGACTCATCTTGGCAGGCATCTGAACAATCCCTGGTGTCATTACCTGCCCGCCGACGAACACCCGACTATCCCGCAATGATCGTGCAATTACAGCAATCTCCGGTGCCACCAAATGGGGCTTGTACAGCTTCACCAATTGGTCCTGAAGCTCAGAAGGCGTCAGTCCTTGAGCCTCCACCTCGCCTACCAGTTGAAGTGCGATCTTCCCATCAGGACGCACCGTCTGAGTCTCATCCAGACGCGGTGTGTAATAGAATTTGATGTCAATTACATCCCCCGGCGCCAAAGCTACATGCCACGGCGTTGCCGTTGCCGTTTCAGACGAAGGCAGCGAGCCGACCTCCCCCTGACAACCCAATAACAGTGTACTCACCAACAGCATAGCTGCTGCGAGTATCCACAGTTCTCTCACTATTCTGTCGCGATAGCACTTCATAAGCCTTCTCCAACATAACGAGCCTTTCCAAGCCGGACACGATACCAGACTCTGCATGTCACCTTTATACCTGCTCACACAACCAATCAATTCTCATTTGTCCCACATGTCCTCGCGTCAGCGACCGGCGCCGGGGGCACTTGCCCCGCGCAAACTCCGTCCCCGTCGGCGGACCGACACATCTGCGATCCGGTCGCCCCGTCAGAGGGTCGGCGCCCTATTTCTTATTTGTGAGACCGCGTCAAAAACGCCCCGATCTCTGGTGGCCCTCGATGTGACCGCCAGGACAACGGCAAGCACACATACATCAAGCACTTCGGTTTTGCGTAGATCCATCTCCTCGCCTTCTTCCTTTTCGCCGTCAAACACGACGAGACGCTCACAGCGCGCCCGCTGCTTTCGGTTTCAATAGTCGGCTGCAACGGATCGCTCGCGGAACGAAACGATCGTTCACGCGATATGCTTCACCTCCGTCCCAGCCAATGTCTCCAGAGGCATTTGACAGCGTTGGCTCAGCTATTTTGTATTCCTTCTGCCCGAACGTCTGCCTTAATGCTGAAATCGCGGCACGGGAATTACCCGACGTTTAGGCCCGTGCAGCAACTTCAGCCATTTGAGTAAACCGTTCTCCGGCAACAGAGCCCATATAGTGTGTCCCCAGGGCCCTTCCTCCTTGCCTATCTTAGTTATTTCCCTAAACGGTACTTACCTTTTCAGTTTCTTCACGCGCACACTTTCCGCGACGTGTTCTGCGTGGCTCTGACAGAGCCACATCATGCTCTGCTGTTGATCTTGGTGACCCTATCGGTCTATCGGTAGCACAGACCGACATGGAATTGTCCGCTGCGAACAATCAACAGCCGACGAGTATCCCGCCCAATCCGGTGGGTTTAAGGCAATCCATTCTCGACTTTTTTCATAGGCACCTCCTCCCGTCAACCAACCATTACCCGTTGAGCCTTTCATCATCCCTCAACGCGTATTGCCTGTGTCGTTCACATGTGGGACAATACGCTCAGAATCCGGGCTTGGAAGGCTCATCACGGTCAGGGTCGGAGCAAGACGAAAAACGCGAGACGCAACCGACTGTTCGAAGCGTCCTCACACCTCTGAACACGCTCTGCGTTCTCATCAACTTCCTCCTCCAATGTTCATGCGTTCTGCCAGCGCGGCCACCCATGTGGATGACTGCGACGCATGTTCTTTTCGCGAAAGCAAATTCATCGTCACAAAGCAGATGCGTCCGCCATGGACGCTCTTCTACTTTGCCTATTGGCTGTATGTTACGCATCCTATGTCACACTGTCAAAAGAAAAATACCTAAATTCTAAGCTTGCTCCGTTCTTTTTTCATTATTTTTTTAGATGCCCCTAATTATTGGTACAGTTCAGCTATCTTCCACGCGAGCCTAAATATGGGTTTACCCTAAGGACTCAGCCTCCCCAGTCTTGCCATATTACCCATATTGCCATTTCTTCTGAATCGACGTATCTGCGACGACTTGGCGCATAGCCGGGTATCTCCGTAAGAGGTGGCAAGGGGACAGGATACCGCACGCTCTAAGGCAAAGCACCGCCGTCTGCCAGACTGTCGTGTGGAATTGTGCCGTAGGGATTCTTAAGTACTTGAAAATACATTAGTTGCATTGATTTCTCGACTCCGCTTTGCCTCGCCCGAAATGACAATCGGTCAGTTTGAGATACTTAGTTGTATCTTACACTATTGTATCTTACACTGGCGGTCGTCCGGGCCGCTAAGCAGACACAGCCTGCGCCGCAGCTCCAGCCAACCAGTTCAGCAGGAAATCTGGGCCGGAATTGGTATTGTAACCCCCTTTGTGCCCCCTCCTGCCCGACCTGCCGAAGGCTCGACAGCAGCAACGGCAGTATTCGCAGCAGAGGCCGGCAGAACTGTGCAAGCATCCGAACGCCCGCCTAAACTGCGCAGGCGTTATCCAAAGTCCACATCGGGCACCTCGCGGACAGACGGGCGTACGCTGAAGTAATCCTGCGACTCAAAGCGGAATATGCCGGCGATTACGCTGCTTGGGAAGGTTTCGCACTTGTTCCGATAGTCTCTAACATTGCCGTTGAAGAAGCGCCGCGCGGCCTGGATGCGGTCCTCCGTATTAACCAGCTCCCGCTGGAGCTTGAGAAAATGCTGGTCTGCCTTCAACTGAGGGTAGTTTTCCACGACCGCCAGAAGCCGTTTTAAGGCGTCGACCAATAGGTTCTCGTCCGCAGCCTGCTCCTGAGGAGCTCCCTGGCTGGCCAGGCACCGCGCACGCAGTTGAGTGACACGCTCGAAGATATCCCTCTCATGGGCCGCGTACCCTTTGACGGCGGCAACCAGGTTGGGAATGAGGTCGTACCGCCGCTTGAGTTCCGTGTCGATATTGGCCCATGCGTCGCGAATATGGTTTCGCAGAGCCACTAACGTATTGTACGTTAGGACCACGTAAATGACCGGCAGCAAAAAAACAACACCGACTACGCTCAGCAGTTGCCACATGATCACCTCCCGGAAAACAGATAGTCTGGCATGAGTGACCTGACAGTGATGAGTCGATTCAGATTCGGCTCTATAAGCTCCGGCGCCAACCGGCGACTGAACGAGACAGCCAGTACATCGTCCTCGATCTCTATAGCCATATCGCTGTTCGATAAGAGGTACTCAATCATACGGGCATTACACACATCATATGCGAATTTCTTGTCGGACGAGCGAACACAGAACCTGCGGGAGAACTCGTGTGACTCAAAGTCGATGTCATCATACCCAATTGCTTGGGCGACCTTCGCGAAAAAGCCTTCTCTGCCGATAGTCAGTTCAGGAAATACTAAGGGCAGGTGCAAAATGAAAAACGAAAAATAGTAGTGGTGTGTGTTCTTACCGGAACCGGTTTGATAATGGTAGTCGAACAGGGTTATGTCATGGCCCTGGTAGTCGCCGGAGAGGATATTGAATGCGTAGCGATTCGAACCGGACCGGAGCTTGTTCAGAAATCGATAG
>Ga0209427_10006859_pt1 | contig 12945 bp, 17 predicted proteins | sample DeeMarSWOR136_30_FD_187465 | JGI IMG/M metagenome (GOLD analysis project Ga0209427, IMG submission 187465) | Marine sediment microbial communities from White Oak River estuary, North Carolina - WOR-1-36_30 (SPAdes) (version 2) | ecosystem: Environmental > Aquatic > Marine > Intertidal zone >... | reverse complement strand
TAAGTCTAATTCTAAATTCATGTTTTATGGAAAAACTGCCGTTTGAAAAAATAAAAAGGACAATTCTTGTCAAAAGGCCTGCAGACACTAATCCAAAGCACGGCACAGACCCAGATAAAAGAAAAATTCCAGATTTGATCAATTATGGCATCATAAACATTGACAAGCCCCAAGGCCCTACCTCCCATGAGATATCTGCATTTGCGCAGAAGATTCTGGAAATAAACAAGGCAGGCCACTCTGGCACACTTGACCCAAAAGTAACAGGGGTTCTTCCAATTGCACTGAAAGATGCAACACGGATAGTCCAGACATTATTGAAGGCAGGAAAAGAATACATCGCAATCATGCACCTCCACAAGCCAGTTGATGAAGGGCAAATCAAGGAAACAATAAAATCATTTGTCGGAAAAATAAAACAGCTTCCCCCTGTAAAGGCAGCTGTGAAAAGGCAGGTGCGTGAGAAAGAAATCTATTACATTGATGTCCTTGAGATAGAAAAGCAGGATGTGCTTTTCAAAGTTGGCTGCGAAGCAGGAACATATATAAGAAAATTAATCCATGACATTGGCAAGAAACTTGAAGTTGGAGCGCACATGTCAGAACTAAGGCGTACAAAAGCAGGCCCATTTGATGAATCAACATTAATCACATTGCAGGATTTGGCAGATGCATACTGGTATTACAAAAATAAAGCAAATGAAAAATACATCCGCCACTGCATCAAGCCAGTTGAATTTGCAACACAGCACCTTGCACAGCTCTGGGTCCTTGACGCTGCAGTTGATTCACTGGCGCACGGCATTGACTTGAAAGTGCCGGGAATCTCAAAGCTCCATGGCAAGATAAAAAAAGATGATATTGTTGCAGTAAACACATTAAAGAATGAGCTCATTGCAATTGGCATTGCAAGGCTGTCTTCAGAAGAAATAATGGAAAAAGACAAAGGAAATGCAGTAAACATCCACAAGGTCTTCATGAAACCAGGGGTTTATCCAAGGGTTAAAAAATGATATCAATCTTAGGCGCAGGCCCTGCAGGAAGCACAGCAGCATATTACCTTGCAAAAAACAATATAGATGTTGAGCTTATTGACAAACAAAAATTTCCAAGGGACAAGCCATGTGCAGGCGGTCTGTTTAATCCAAAACAATTCTATATTGATTTCCCATTTGCAAAAAAATTAAATGGCTCATACATCTACAAGGCAAAGTTCTACGCAGGAAAACATGAAGCAGAATATGAATCAAAAATCCCCCTGCTTGAAACATTCCAGAGAAAAGACCTTGATTACAAGCTCCTGCAGAATGCATTAAAAGCAGGCGCCAAATTCAAATTAAACAAAAAACCAGGTTCAAATACAATAATAAATGCAACAGGAATAACTGCAAAACCGCCGTATAAAAAAGTTGGCTTATGCCTTGTAAATGATTTTAGGATAAAATCAAGCATTGACACAGTCCACATCCATTATTGCTTTAAGAACTCAATAGGATATGCCTGGCTCTATCCAAAAAAGAATTATGCAAACATAGGCATTGGCTGCTACCTTCCACAAAAAAATCTAAAGCAGCTGTATGAAGATTACATAAACTTCCTTGAAAAAAGAAAAATAATCTCACATGCAAACAGCGCATTATACAATGCAAAGCTTATCCCGTTTTCAACAGTTAAAAAACCATACACAAAAAACACAATCCTCACAGGGGATGCAGCTGGCTTTGTCCGCCCTTCAACAGGCGAAGGAATTTATTTTGCAATGTGCTCAGGAAAAATTGCAGCAGACACAATCATAAACAAAAAACAATTCAGCTGGTATGCAGCTGAATGCAGAAGAAAATTCGGCAGATACATGAAGCCGGCAAAACTCACATGGTCAAGGTTCCTGTTATCAAAAGCAATGCAGTACATCATTAAAAAAGCTTCAAGAAATGAAAGATTCAGGGAAAAAATAGCAAAAAGCTTCTTCAGGATATAATATTCTTTCTCAAATGCTAATCTGAATTTTTGAATCCCCTACCTCTGCGAGGGATGCAAAAATTCAGCAAGGAAAAAGAAAAATACAGAACCAAGTTGTCATGATTTCTTAATCAATACCAGCAAACAATCTTGAGTCCTTTACATCATATATCTTCAGCTTTGCGCCTGCATCCAGCCAGCCGTGCGCATAAGCAAGTGCAGCAAATGCATTCACAACATCCTCTTTCTCAGCAAAATGCTCTGCATCTGAGATGTAATTCTCAACCATCTCAAGGATTGCTTTTTTCTCCTCTGGATTGTCAGAATCAGCTTCTTTAGCTTTCTTAAAAGCCTCTCTTGTAATGTCAAAATATTTCTTTAATTTCTCTTCTGTAATCTTGTCTTTCATTTTACCTTAGAACATCAGCTACAGCTGCGCTCATTGTAGAGGGCAGTGTTACAATTATGATTCTTTTGAATGCAAGAGCCATGTCAGTTGCCCAGGGAGTCCTCTGGATTAAAGTGAGTATGACTGCAACAACAATAAAAGCAAATACATAAGTTGAAACCACTCTCTTCAAGAACTCTCCCCAGTGCTTGTTTAATTTCTGGCGCCTGTGGTAATTGTAATAAACAAACAATGCAATGAAAAGAACAGACATCAAAAGCAGGCCAAGCACATTAAGCCAAGGCAGCGATTCACCTAAGCGCCATGTCTCTTCTGTAAATCCTACAGGGATTGCAAGGATTGTAGCTCCAATAACAATCTGCAGGATGTCTTTAAGGCTAAAAAGATGGGGAATAGTTAGTATGCCATGATGCATCTTTTTTTGTTTCATTTCTTCTTCTCAGCCCACCTGGAAAATATCATGATTCCAATAACACAGATGACTGTCACAATAACTGCTGCAATTATCCTAAATAAATAAGTGTTTTGAGGAATGTTTAATGAAATAACTAAACTGTTGACACCTTCTTTTATAGTTTCATTCCAAACCAATGCAATTACCAAAGCAAATGCACCCATGATTGCGACGCCTATGTTTTTCCTTACAGCCTTAACAAATTGTTTTGCAGGTTTTGCATCCATTATATCTCACCTGGCAAAGGCCGTTTCACAGTTATTGGAATAATCCCTTTTTCAAATTCTAATTTGGCAATCTCTATTGGGTTGAATTTGATTTTTTTCAAATCCTTTTCCTCAAGCTTGACAAGGAACGGCGCTCCCATTGCAATCTGCAGGGCCCTGCTCCCCAGCATCCGTGCCCTTTCATATTTTGTGAATTCAACTTTTTCTTCTTCAGCCATAAGACATCACCATTATTTCAAATACTTCCGAAGTTCTTTTGTTTTCTCAATCCCAATATCAATCATCTTCATTACTTCATCAGTTGTCAAAGGCGTGTCGCCTCCTTTCTGCAGTGCGCACAAGTTGCCGTCTGCAAGTGTTGCAACTGTAATCCTTGCTTCCATCACTTTCTCTTCATCAGTTATTGGGTCAACTATAAAATGCTTTCCTATTTTCCAGACAGTTACAGAAAGCGTGTCTTTCTTCAAATCCAAAGGAAGCTTCTTTGTTGTCTTCTCCTTGTAATTGACAACCTCCCCTTCCTCAAGTTTGGGAAATACTGCACTCTTCAGCGCAACAAGTGCAGCAAGTGCAGCTGTGTCAAATAAATTTCCTGCATCATTTATAGGAAGCACATCAATCATGACGCTCCATACCTTTTCTCCTGGTATGATTGCCAGCTTCTTCATGTCAATAATCTTGCTCTCACGTATCCCTCTGTCAACCAAACGTGCAAGCTCAATTGCCTGTATTCCAGGAGGCCCTGATTCAAATTCAGGGTTTGACATCGGCAATAATTCAGCATTTACCATCAGGCATCCTGCATCAGGGGAATCTGGGTATGGCTTTTCAACAGCAAGCTTTATGCCAGCCATCACAACAGTCTCTCCCATAGTAACCTGGCATGAGCCTTCTGCATTCTTTGAAATGCCAACCTTAACTTCAACAGGTTTCCTGAAGTCTAATGCCTTTCTGCCGTCCAGCCTTGTATCTTTGCCAAGCAATTCCAAAACATGTTTCTTTAAATCTGCGTTCATTTTGAATCACCTTTAATCTTGAATTTTTCTTTCAATGCGTTTTTCTGCAGTTCATATATGTCCTTGCATGTCTTTTTCCCAAGCTCAATTGCTTTCTTAAGGATATCTTTTGCGACTATGCCGTCCATCTGCAATAAAGTTAGCTTCTCTGAGCCAGGCAGGTAAGCAACTGGGATGTCTGCAACAACCCCTTCATATGCCTCTTCATCATAAGTCAAATCAACAAGAACCTGCCCGTCAATGCTTCCGACTGAGATTGAGCTTACTAAATCCTTCATCACGATGCCTGCATCAGCCAAAGCCATTGCAGCAGCAGTTATTCCTGCGCATCTTGTCCCGGAATCTGTCTGAGGCAGTTCAACAAAAACATCAACAACAGCATTTGGAAAATGCGACAAGTCAATGACAGGCAGCAGTGCTTTCTCAGTTATCATTGAAATCTCCCTGCTCCTCCTTGAAGGCCCTGGCCTTACACGCTCTCCTCCGCTTGAAAAAGGCATCATGTTGTAATGGCATCTTAATGTTCCTCTCTGAGGGTCCTGCAGGAATCTCGGAAACATGCTTCTCGGCCCGTAAACAGCTGCATAAGCAATTGTGTTTCCCATCCTGAACATTGCAGAGCCGTCTGCCCTTGGAATTATTCCAACCTTTGCCTCCATCTCTCTCGGTTCGTCAAATTTTCTTTTGTCTAATCTCTTTGTGTATGCCATTTTATTCACCCTCAACCTTTGTTTCTACTTTTTTGCCTGTTTCTTTCTCTAAAAATTTCTTAATCCTGTCAGTTAATCCTGAGATATGCGATTCCTCAGCAATCTTCTCTATTGTCTTTACAGTTAAAAGCTCCATTTTAGGGTCATCATTCTGTACCCATGTTGTGCCGTTCTGCCCGACAATCACCTTTGAGCCGGTTGCCTGTTTCACCATAGACACCATTGAACCTTTCTTGCCGATTACCCTTGGAACCTTGTGTGTGTTAATCTTGATTATCCTCCCGCCGTAAAGCTTCCTTAACCCAGGCCCTTTCATTGTCACGTCAACAAGCTTTTGTGTTGTGACCTGTGTAATCTTGCACACAACATAATCGCCGAAGGTATAATATTTTGTCAGGTCAGCCCCTTTTGCAATATATTCAGAGCCTGCATCCTTCAAGGAAAGCATTGCATGGTAAGGGGAATCCAGATCAATAAGCCATCCGCTCATTATAATCTCCTTAATAAAACCGATTATCGTGTCTCCTCTCTTCGGTTCATATCTGCCGGCAAGAGGTATCAGTTTTATTGCCCTTCCATCAATATTTACAAGGCCAATTCTTGAAGCCCTGATTGTCTGGCCTTCCCTGTATGTTCCAATACCAGGCAAATAATCCATGCCTTCTGCAAGGACCTCGCCAGGCACTGTAATCTCTTTGTCTTTTATCAATAGTTTGCTCATTTTTTTCACCTTTAATTATCTTGTTTTAATTACTTTTGTTTCAGCATTACCATGAGTTATTGAATTTAATTTGCTGTGGAAATCCTCTTCAAGCCCTCCAGGCATCTCAACAACAGCAACAAGGCTGCCGTCATTCTGCCATTCCTGTTTCAGGATTTTCCCGAAGCCGGAAAGCGCATTGTATGCCTTTCCTGCATAATCAGACGGGATTTTGACAGCAATCTCCTTCATCTCGAATTTTATCGGAAGTATCACCTTTATCTGTTTTAAAACATCATTAACCTGTCTGTCAAATGCGCCGAATTCATCAACATGTATCTTTGCCTCCTCCATTGCCGCCTCAATCCTTGCAGGCGGATGCGGAGCATGGGTCTTTGGGTCAACACCATGCCTGTGGATATAATCAATAATCTGTTTCTTCTTCTGCTCCCTCAGCTTGTTCCTGTATTCAGCTGTGAGCTGTATCTCCCCTTTCTTGATAATTATCTTTGCAACCTCAATTGGGTCAGATGTCTTGAATATCTGGTCCATCTGTGTTTCAGAAGCAGCCATTCCTTTCTTGCTGTCTGAAAAAACCTGTGGTGTTGCAAGGACATCCTTCATGCTGGTTTCTTTTCCGCTTTTGAAGGCAATTGCCTTGTCGCAGTCTACAAGAATTTCAAAATTTGCCCCGTGTGTTTTTAATCTCGCAATTACTGCGTCTTCTACAGATACCATTTTTATTTCTTCTTCTTTGCCAGTATCCTTTCAATCTCCTGGTTGCTGTATCTTGTGTAAACCTTATCCTTGATTGTGATGTATGCGCAGTCAAGCCGTTCTGCACTAAAGCTTTCTCCCATTGCTTTTTTCAGCCCCTTTACAGCAAGCCTCAGGCCATCTTCCATTGCCATGTCTGGCTTGTAATACTTGTGAAGGAAGCTTTCTACTTCAGTCTCGCCTTCGCCAATTGCAGTTGCCTTGTACTGGAAAAATATTCCAGTTGGGTCTGTTTCAAACAAGCGGGCAGTCCCGTCTTCATCAATACCTGCAATAAGGAGCGAAACACCAAACGGCCTCAAGCCGGCAGACTGTGTGCATATCTGCTTTAAGTCGCTTATGTCTTTTACAACGCTGAGAACATCTATTGGGCTGTCATATGTAACCCTGTGCTGCTGCGCCCTCAGCTGCGCCCTTTCAATAAGCACACGAGCATCTGATAATATGCCAGATGCAGCTGCCCCGATATGGTCATCAATCTTAAATGTCTTTTCAACAGCCTCCGGAACAACAAGAGGGTCAATTAATCTTTTGTCTGCAACAAGCAGCACTCCTTCCTTGCAGACTATTCCTATTGCAGTGCTTCCCTGCTTTACAGTTTTCTTTGCATATTCAACCTGAAGCAGTCTTCCTTCAGGGCTGAACATTGTAATTGCCCTGTCATATCCCATTAACTGGTGTGGCATTGGTTGCATGTTTTCACCTCATTAACTAGCAATATATTTTGATTCAGCTTTTTTTAATATCCCGCTCAAGCCAGCGCTCCTCACAATTGCATCCTTTCCTTTCAACCTGTCAATCATTGCAAGTGCTGATTTAAGCTCATGAGCATATCTGTTGTTTACCTTTATTATCCCGCGCTGCCTGTTTGGCCTCCATTTGTCTGCAAGAACCCTTATATTGGCTCTTGCCATTCCTAGGCTTCCAACTAGCTCAGACATCTTCAGGTTAATCTGCCTTGAAACAGCCTTAAAGTCCCGAATTTTGTCATCTGAGACAATTTCAAATACTAGATACCTGTTTTTCTCTTTTAACGCAGGTAAAAGCGATTTCAATCGTTTCTTAACTTTAACCACCTTAAAACAGCTTTCTTTAGCCGAGAAATAAGTTTCCCCTCATTTCTCTTCTCTCTCGCAAACCCTAGAAATAGACTATTATATATAAAAGTTACGATTAAAAAGAAAGAAAAAAGAAGAATGTTTATTCTTCTTCTGCTCCTGCGCAGACAACTAGTTCAACTGCAGTGTCAGCCCCTTTCTGGCTTATCATGACTGTATTCTCTTCCTGTAATGGCTTGACAGGTGAGATGACACATGTTGCACTTGCTCCAGGTTCAAGTTCTACACCAGGTTCGCATACAAAGAAATTTGGGTTTGATACCAGCCCGTTTATTATAAATGTAATATCTTTTCCGATTTCCATTACTCCTGAGCCGATATTATACACAGTAACCTCTAAGTCATCATCAACACATTTCAAGTCAGAAAATATCTCAGATGGCATCTCTGCTTCTTCTTCAATCTCTATTTCTTCAGGCGCCTCTTCTACTTCAGGTATCTCTGGTGCAGCTTCTTCTTCTGCTGCTGGTTTGCATCCTCCTAACAGAAACATGGCAGCTATTGCCAGGATGCAAAACAATAGTATTTTTCTCATCCATATCACCTTTTGCTATTTTTGAGTATTCTAATAAAATTAATATTATACTATATAAAGGTTGCTATTTATCCTCTAATAACAGAAAGCAGCTCATCCCTTTTCTGCTCCATAAGTTCCTTTGTGTCTGCCTCAAGGTTCAATCTAAGCAGAGGCTCTGTATTAGAAGGCCTTGCATTAAACCACCAGTTGTCATAATAAACACTCAAACCGTCAAGCTTCACAATCTTCCCATCTTTATACTTCTCTTCAAGCTCTGATAATTTTGCATCCTTGTCTTTTACCTTTGAATTAATCTCTCCGCTTGCAAAATATTTTTTTAATGGATTTACAAGTTCAGAAAGCGTCTTTCCTTCCTCGCAGAGCATCCTCATTATTATTATCATAGGCAGGCAGTCGCTTTCAGTAAAAAACTGGTGCCTGAAATAAAAATGCCCGGACAGCTCTCCTGCAAAAATAGCATTTACATCCCTCATCTGCTGCTTGATAAATGCATGCCCAACCCTGCACATCACCGGCTTTCCTTTTTTTGAGATAACCTCCCCGACAGCCTTGCTTGACCTTAAATCATAAAGAACTGTCTCGCCTGGCTTGTATTTCAGGAACTCATCTGCAATCAACGCAGTTATCAGGTCATTTGAAATAACTTCTCCGTTTTCATCAACAAAACAGCACCTGTCCCCGTCACCGTCAAAAGCAATGCCAAAATCAGCTTTTTCTTTAACAACTCTCTTCTTCAAATCCTTTAATGTCTCTTCTTTCAAAGGATTTGCCTCATGGTTTGGAAAGCTCCCGTCCAGTTCAAAATAAAGAGGAACAAGCTCGCAGTCCAGATACCTGAATATCTTTGAAACAGTCAGGCTTCCCATGCCATTTCCTGTGTCAACAACAACCTTAATCCCTGAAATATTCTTTGTAAACCCTGTAAGAAACCTCATATAATCGCTTAAAACAGCCTTGCCAATCAGCATTCCTTTTTTCTTAACATCCTTGAAATCAGCATCTTCAACAAGTTTTTGTATATCCTTAATCCCAGTGTCGCCGCTTAATGGGATTGCCTTTTCCCTGCACATCTTAAACCCGTTCCACTCTCCTGGGTTATGGGATGCAGTTATCATTATCCCAGAATCATAGCCATAATTTGCAATTGCAAAATAAAGCAGGGGAGTCGTGCTTAAACCGATGTTTATAACATCTGCACCCTGGTCCATTATGCCTTTCATCAAAGCAACAGACAATGGCTCAGAACTCTCCCTCATATCCCTTCCAACAACAACTGTCCTGCACTTTAGAAAACTTACAAAAGCCCTGCCTATCTTATACGCGGTATTTTCATTAAGCTCAGAGGGATAGATACCCCTGATATCATACGCCTTAAATATTCCTTCCATTTACAACTACTCCTTTCTCGTCTTTTTGTATAAATAGATTTTCAACACCTATTGTTGCAACAAGACAGTTTGCATTTATCTCGCAGTTTCTTGTGTCAATGCCTATGAATTCCGGTTTTGGCTCTTTTACAAAATCAATTGTGTATGTGATTAATTCATTGTTTTTTTCAAGCTCGTCAACAATCTTCTTAACTTCCTGCGAGCGTGTTTTCCTGCAGATGAACAGGCAGTCTTTTGTGTTAATGATTATCAAGTCCTTAATATCGCCTGTTCTTATTTCATCTTCGCTGAATATTATGCAGTTTTTTGCATCTCCTGAATGTTTTGCATGGATAACATTGCTGTTTTCATCTTTTTTATGAAGGCGGTCCATTGCATCCCAGTCACCCACATCATCCCAGTGCATCTCTCCCCTTAGCATCACAATGTTTTTTGACTTCTCCATAACGCCGTAGTCAATTGAAATGCTTTTCAGGTTCTGGAAAACATCCTGCATTGTCTTTTTATCAAAATCAGAATCCTTTATTTTCATCAGCCCGTTATAAAGTTCCGGCATTAACAGTTTAATCTCGTCAAGCATTACAGAGCATTTTGCAATAAACATCCCTGAGTTCCACAGATATTCTCCAGACTCAACATATTTCTTTGCAGTTTCTAAATCAGGCTTTTCTTTGAACTGCTTTACTTCATAGATTTTGTCTTTTATTTTATTTCCCTGACGTATATATCCAAATCCTGTATGGGGATGCTCTGGTTTTATTCCAATCAAAACAATCTTGTTTTTTTTTGCCATCTCAGCAGCCTTACTGATATGCTCATGATATGCATTCATGTCATCATAGACATGGTCAGATGTTTCAATAAACATTATTGCATCAGGGTACTTCTGCATTATTGTAGCTGCGCTTAACCCAATACATGCTGCAGTATTCTTTGCCATTGGTTCAACAACATAATTAATGCCAGGAAGAATCTTTTTAATTGGATTTTCCAAATCTCTTCCAGTTGATATGAAAATTCTTTCAGCAGGAATTATAGGAAGCAGCCTTTCAATAGTTTCCTTAATCATTGGATTATCAGAAATAATTGGAAGGCACTGCTTTGGCATGTTTCTTCTTGATGCAGGCCAAAACCGTTTCCCAAATCCTCCAGCCATTATAACTGCACTTAGCATATATCTCCCCTTAAATCAAATGAAGTTGCCCTCCTTATATGCACCTTTACATTGTCACCTATTTTAAGGTTTCCCTTGACAATTACAGGCTTGTAAGCATAATTCCTTCCAACAAAGGTATCGTCTTTTCCAATCTCATCAACCAATATCTCGCCGTTCCATCCAAGCCATTTCTCATTTCTCATCCTTGAGATATTATTAAACAAATCTGTCATCAGGCTGCTCCTTCTCTTAATCTCCTCTCCCTTGACCTTGTGCCCCATGCTTGCAGCAGCTGTCTTTGGCCTTGCCCAGAACTTTGAGATATTCAGAACATCTGGCTTAATCTCCTTAATTAAATCCCTTGTCTTGTCATAATCCTCTTCTTTTTCATCTGGAAAACCGCAGATAACATCTGTTGCAATTGTTATCTCAGGTATTGCCTCCCTGAACCTGCTAACTATCTTCTTAAAATCATCAACAGTATACTTCCTCTTCATTAATTTCAGTATATTATCAGAGCCAGACTGCACAGGCACATGCAGAAACTTAAACATCTTGTCTGATTTATAGGCATCAATTAACTCATCCAGAAAACCAAGGATATGGTTTGGGTTCAGCATGCCAAGCCTAATCTTAAAATCCCCTCCAATATGGGTAAGTTCCTTCAACAATTCAGGCAGGTTCGAGTTATTATCTTTTCCATAACATCCTGTATCTTGTGCAGTAAGCCAGATTTCCTTTACACCCTCCATCATAGCATGCTGCGCCTGCCTTAAAATCTCTTTTTTGTCATAAGAAACAAGGCTGCCGCGTGCAGCTTTAACCTTGCAGTATGCGCATGGTTCACCCAAACAGCCAGCACATATTGGAATAATCTCAATAACAGGGTTTTTCCTTACTTTTGGAAGGTTTAGTCTTGGATATTTTTCCTCAGCAAGCAGCTCAATAACATTGTCATTAACAGCTTCCTCAACAACCTCAGCAATCCTGTTAACCTCGTATGTGCCGATAAGGTTATATCCTTTTACTTTTTCAGGGTCTGTCTGTGCAATGCAGCCAGCAATAATAATTGGCTTTCCAAGTTTCTTAATCTCACCAAGGTATTTGAAGAAATTAGTCTCAGTAGGCCCTTTCACAGTGCAGGTATTTACAATAATCACATCAGCTTTTTCAATGTCATCTGTAATGTCAAACTCAGCCTTCTGCAATAAGCCAGCCATTAATTCAGAATCAGACTGGTTTAAGGCACATCCAAATGTCTTGATAAATACTTGGTAATTCATAAAATCCCAATAATACTGCAAAATAAAAAGTTTTAGTTTTTTTTCACTAAATAGTATACTGGAATATGCTTTTCTCCTCGATATTTGGCAAACATTTATATACCAAAAAATAGTAAAAACTATTGTGTGGGGGGTGGTTTTATTTCAGATAATTCTGTAAAAGTAGATATAATTAAAGTTAAAGACAATAAGTTAATCCACAGGCAGTTGGAGCAAAGAAATGGCATGACATTCATGAGAATGAAAATCCGCAAAATGCCAGAAACTTTAAATAGTTAAAAAGTATATGACAGTTGAAAGCAATGGAAGAAGACAACCTTCAACTTGGCGGAAATATTGAGCTAAGCGGCTTTGGCATCCTAGACAGGGGTGTTATGGTAATTCTAAAAAAAATAGTAGGCAACTATGCCAGAAAGATGTCTGACACATCCAGGAACTTTGAAAAACTAAGCCTGAGGATGAAAACAGTGCATGACAGCAAATATGAGCTTCATGCAAAGCTTATGGACAATGGCAAGGCATTTGCCTCATCTGCAACAGAGCGTAATGTCTTTGTGGCAGTTGACTCTGCCCTGAAAAAAATCATGAAAGAAATAGGAAGATAATTATTCTCACTTATACCCTTCAAACCCATGTCTCTTGTTATATTCCTTGACAGTTGCTTCTAAATCTACTCTTGCGCCAAGGTCAATATCCTCAGGGGCAGCATAATCAACTATCCTGTATCTTGTATCGCGCCTTCTTGTGTTGACTGCAATCCTGAAATTATCTGAAACAAGCCCTTTTGGTATCATGCTGTCTGAATAGCCAGACCATATAAATTCAGAAATCTCCCCTGTTGCAGGGTTGTATATGAAACTGACGCTTGTGCATGGGAATCCTCTCCACATGCCGGCATCCATGCTCTCATTAAAAATAAGATAATGCATGCTTTTTTTGTCTGTGCCTGTCATCAATTCCAGATTTTTTTCAACTACATCATTATTTTTTGCCATTGTATACTATAGTTTATATACTAAAGTATATAAACTTTTCTATTATGTCACCACATATCAGGGACGAAATAACCGAAAGGTTTATATAGTAGTGTGTATTTCTATACTATAAGAGGCCCAAGAGGTGTAAATTCTAAATTCCCCCACACTTCAACTCTTGGGTTTTTCTTTCTTTTTAAAGCAAAACATTTAAAAATATTGCTAAAATAACCCTT
>Ga0209427_10006857_pt1 | contig 12947 bp, 2 predicted proteins | sample DeeMarSWOR136_30_FD_187465 | JGI IMG/M metagenome (GOLD analysis project Ga0209427, IMG submission 187465) | Marine sediment microbial communities from White Oak River estuary, North Carolina - WOR-1-36_30 (SPAdes) (version 2) | ecosystem: Environmental > Aquatic > Marine > Intertidal zone >... | reverse complement strand
TTTGATCCAGAAATCTAGACTCTCGAAGCTCCACCTATCCGCAACTGAATAGACAATCACCGCCATGCCAGCCCCTGAAAAGAAGTCGGTCCTGGCAACTCGTGCCTCCATTGTCTTCTCAAAGGACCAGACATTGACTTGCACGTTGTGCTCTTCATGCTCTACCAGATTGCTGTAAATGAAGGGTTTCTCTGTTGAGGAACCGAGAGATTCGTCATGCTGGCCTAGCTTCAGGTTGCACTCGAACAACAGGCTCTTCACACCAACCTGCTGTTCACCCAAGAACAGGGCCTTCAGCTGAAGCAGACCGTCGTCACTGGCTGCAGCCATCTCCGCTGCAGCAGCCTCTTCCTCAGGAACCAGTTCCTCCAAAGCCTCCATCTCAGCTGGCTCATCCCACAGAAACTTCTTACGCTTCGGATCGGACTCGGATGATGACTCTGTTCTGGGAGTGGGAGCGTTCACTGGGAGATTCTCGAGATGGAAACTGTAGATTAGCTTCGTGGCCTCCTCGCTCTGTGGCACATCGTCCCAGATGCTAGGCTTCTTGGCCGGAGTGGCCCCTTCAGCGGCAACTTCAACTGTTTCAGGTTCCTCAGAGACCGACGTCAAGACGTTCTTGAGTTCGTCTGATACCTTGGCGGTTCCCAACGGCGATAGAAACTCGTCCTTTAGAGTTTCCACTATATTGAGGGCCCTGGAGAATTCGAGGACGTCTTCCTTTGTCAGGTCATCTTGACTTGGAAAGACATCCACGTCGGGAAGGCCAATTCTCTTCATTATGAACTTCAGAATCGTAGTGGGAGTATTGAAGCCTCTTAGATATGCGAACCGCTGGATCTCTTCTAGGACCTCAATGAGAGTACGACCTGCATACTTGACTCTCTTGACGACTCCTTTGTCAACCACGTAGATACGCTCGCTCTTGAGACTAATCTCCATGGTAGTTCCAGGGACCCGCATCTTTGTCACTCCCATTACTACACTAGTAACTATGAATAACTACTATATCTATATACTTAATATTAACGTATATTAGTGCTTCGCTTGCCTCCTGAAACCCAGTTCCAGGCATCACACTAGGTGGGTCAGTAGTAGTTAATCCTGTCTCTGATGAATGGAAAGGGCAACCAGAGGAGGGCCATCGGGAGGTTTCATTCGAAGAGGCGCCATATATTGAAATGTGAAGAGGTCGAGATTCTCTCAAGTCCAATCTTTGTTCGGAGAAGATGTGAACCGGTTGATACAGCTCAGACTTACATTGTCAGATGGAAGATCGAAGTCAGTTGATGTGGAATCTGACACAAGATTAGTCGATCTCTCAGACAGGTCTATTGCCGCAATCGACCTTAGCGAGCTTGATGCATTGGAGGAACTCGAGGAACTCGATCTATGCGAGAACCATTTGATGACTATCGATCTAAGTGTCTTTGCGTTCTGTCCAACAATCCGAACATTGAAGCTTGACAAAAACCGATTCCGGGTCATTGATCTGACTCCGCTCTCCTATTGCGCGAGCCTAGAGAATCTGAGTCTCAGGGAGAATCAACTGATAAGAGTCGACCTTAGCCCACTCTCTGGTTGTCAGAATCTCAAGAAGGCGGACTTGAGCGAAAACCAGCTTGTTGCTTTGGATCTGGCCCCATTGTCAAAGTGTCTGAAACTAGAAGAGTTCCACCTTCTCGGGAACAATCTCAGGCGACTTGACTTGAGCGCTCTCTTCTCTTGTGCATCGTTACGGATTCTTGAAGCACCAGAAGAAACAAGACTCGTATCGAGAACAGAACCAAAGATCGATTTACTGAATCCACCAGCCCTAAACGAGCTGATTGCGTCAGACCGGATTGAGTTTGTCACAGAATAGTCAATTGCGGAACGGAAAAGGTTTGCTACTTAGGTTATTTAGCATATTTGTGGTGTGGTTGCGAAAAAAAACGGCTTGGCGATACTAGATTCTCTTATTTCATAATTCTCAGCCTAGTACTGTTGGTCTGCCCCCATTTTCCAAATCAGTGGGAGTTGGATGCATGCGGAAAGTAGTCACAGCTGTCCTACTATTGGCCATCTTCTTCATGAGTGGTATTAGCGCTCCCGTAATCAGCGGAGTGTATGCTCCCTTGAAGAATTCAGTGGATGGAGAGAACGGTTTCGCTCTCGCTGGCTGGGAGAACCCGTATGACGGGAAAGGTGCCCCAAGACAGGTAGAGTTTGAAGGGCTCCAGGTTTCGAGTGGTACCTCTGTGATTGATGCAACACACTCAGGCTACATCGGGATCAATCCACCTCTAGGTTGGAGTTCTGGAGAACTGGAGGGGCAGCTTGAACATCTCTCAAAGTGGGTAGATGACGTCCTCGAGAATCCGAAGCTTGATGCCTATCACCAAGAGCTTTGGTTTCCGATTGATGGTTATCCCGAGTACAATAATGATCCCTTCTTTGTCCCAGATGGCTGGACATTTGTTAAGAATGACGCACCTCCGAGCGGGACTCAACATCCTCAACACGGATATTTCGAACTTAACGGCAGAAGCGGAGAGGGATACGACGGCACAATTGGATGGAGGTTTGATGCAAACTATGGTAGTGGTACCACACTCGACCCGTCTAAGGGGATCTATATGACACAACAGGTGGCCGCACCCTGGAGAGAGGTCTATTCGGCTGAGATTACATTCCTGTACTACGTTTCAAGTGTTTCTGACATGAATGACGAGGTGTTTATCTTCACAAGACTTGAAGACTACACTTCGAAGCACCACGTGTTTGCTACTGACACCCCCACGAACACTTGGCTTCAGGCAAAGGCCACGGTACCGTCATCCTTCTTCGAGTCGTTGGAAGTAGCGGATTCACTACTACTCGACATAGGTATTGGAACAGACATAGACGGTCTAACGGGCGCCGCCTCGGATCATGAGGTCTACATCGACGAGATTGAGTTGAAGCTCCTTGTACGACCCGTACCAGAGCAGATTGACCTGCGCGCAAACGGAGCCAAAGTGACAGGATCAACACAAGGAAGTGTTTCGCCCTATGTTCCGGATGGGGGCAATAGAGACTGCTACAGCGCGCCCAACTCAAATGGAGGTGCTGGTGGGGTTGACCTAGATGGATATGGTGACGACGGTGTCTTGGAAGTGGGTGCTGACGCGCCGAGCCATCCTGACTGGAGTGATGCGTTCTCTTATCAGGTAGGACTTCAGTTTCCTTTGAATGTGCCGAGAGGAGCCAGAATCACGTCGGCGCTCCTGCAGGTCGAGGCAGGTTCAGATTCGGTGGGCCTCCCAGGAATGCGAATATTCGTTGCTGATTAGGACGACATTTCTGCGTTCTCAAGCGGAATGCTGGGAAACGCTCTTCTTCCGGATATCTTCGACTGGGTGAACACAAGCATCTATTGGCGCCCAACTACTTGGACTATTAACGGCAGATATGACACTCCGGACTTATCAGCCTTAATCCAGGAAGTGATATCGAGACCTGGATGGCAAAGTGGCGACTACATATGCATAATGATTGACCACGCATATTCTAGCCAGCAGTTTGCCTACAACGGAGTCAAAGGCTCTGCAGGATACAGTCAAGCGGACTTGGCAAGGCTGTTTGTGGACTTCCTAGCTCCACAGTCAGAAGACACTATTCCTGGTTTCAAATACAACAAGGACATAATAATCGACCACACAAAGGTCGCTTCAAACCTCGTGAATTTCCCTGTTCTTGTAGACATTTGGGATGAGGACCTACATTTCAACGTCCAGCCCGACGGTGACGACATAGCCTTCCTATGCAATGGCCAGTTCTTGAGTCACGAGATTGAGTCATTCGACAAGAAGGGCAATGGAACTCATGCGCACCTCACAGCTTGGGTCAGAGTGCCCGAGATTTCATCGGTTGTTGACACAACGATAGTCATGGTGTACGGAGACGAGGACCTCGGCAGCCAAGAGAGTGCAGGAAATGTTTGGGACTCCGATTACTCCGCTGTCTGGCATATGAACGATAACCCATCCGACCCTCAATGGAGTTCAACTTACGCGGATTACCTCCCGCATCAGCCTCAGATCAAGGACAGCTCGACACCAAGCATGGATGGGACAACCTACGGTTCAATGACTCCGACTGACCTTGTCCAAGGAAAGTTTGGTGGAGCAATCGATCTTGACGGCGCCAACGACTATGTGGACTTCGGCAATCCCACAGAGCTACAGATGACGGGCGCGTTCACGGTTGAGGCTTGGTTCTTCGCAGATTTCATAGACAATGATTATCTTGTAGTGAAGTCTGGTGAGAGCAATTATCGAGGGTGGGATATCAGCTTCGATGATGACGCCTCAATCAGTCCCGCCGGCTGGGTGATGTTCAGATTCAGTCCAGACGGGGTCAATACAGACATTGTGGGGTATGCTCGAGTTGATGCAGGTCAATGGTACCACGCCGTGGGAGTGTTCTCTCCTTCAACTTACGCGAGGTTCTACTTGAATGGTGAGATGGTGGGAGAGCAGTCAGGCGGAGTTCCAGCATCTGTCAATGATCCTAGTCGGCCTGTGAGAATCGGTCGCAGATCTGACAATCCTGGAGGGACTTCCTGGCTAGACAGTATTGTCGACGAAGTCCGTATTTCCAGTGTGGCACGGTCAGAGGATTGGATATCGACTCAATACTGCAATCAGAAGGACCCAAGTCGCTTTCTGACCGTTGGAGAAGAGAGGGCAAACTTCCTCTACAAGAAGGACATCAGTGTTGACCACAATCAAGTGGATGAAGACCTGAAAGGATTCCCACTTCTGATTGATATCTACGACCGTGATCTCCGGACGGACGTACAGGCTGACGGCGACGACATCATGTTTGCTTCGGAGGGCATGAGTCTGCCTCACGAGATTGAACTCTTCGATCAGACCTACAACTCCACTCATGCCCATCTGGTGTCGTGGGTCAGAGCTGATCTGTCATCCACATATGATACTATCATCTCTATGTACTATGGAAATCCTGCACTCTGTAGTCAGGAGAACCCACATGAAGTCTGGCGAAATAGCTACCTTGGAGTATGGCATCTTGGAGAGTCAGTAGGCAATGCCGCCGACTCGACATCATTCGGCACAGACGGAACTCTGTCAGGTGGAGTCACTCAAGGGGTGGGCGCGCAGGTTGGACGTGGCTTGGACTTCGATGCTACTGATGGTGTTGCGAACATGGGCAATCCGACCGATGGCCACTTGGATGTGGGTGGCAACGATATCACAGTCAGCATGTGGGTTAATATCCGGAGTAGCACCGGCGACTTCCAGATGCCATTCTACAAGGGAGGATCTACGAGTACAGATCCTGGTTATCTCATTAGGACAGGGGCTGCTGGAGCGGCTATTCGCTTTCAGGTAGCCGATGGATCTTCAGAGATTGGTACTGTCTTTGGTGCAGTAGCATTTGGTGAATGGATGTACATAGTCGGTGTTATTCGTCGAAGCAGCAATCTGATGTTTCTGTTCCGTAATTCAGTTCAACAAGGAGGCGGGACTGACATCAGCGGTTTGGGAAGCATTGCAGGCACTGCAAATCTGCTCCTGGGCGGATTCAGTTCTTGGCCTTCGGACGCCCTGGTTGATGAGGTAAGAGTGTCGTGGGAGGCCCGTTCAGCGGCTTGGATTGCCGCAGAGTACAGGAACCAGCAAGACCCAGATGGTTTCTTTTCTACAGGAGAAGAGGAAACACTTGAGCTTGACTTCAACCACAAGAAGGACATAACCGTCGATCACGCGAAAGTCAGCTCCAATCTAGATGCATTTCCACTCCTAATAGATCTATACGACACTGACCTGAGAACTGACGTCCAGCCAGACGGTGACGACATCGCTTTCACAATAGGTAGCACTTTGCTAGATCACGAGATTGAGGTGTTCGACCAAGACTACAACTCCACCCACGCCCATTTGGTCGCATGGGTCAAGACTGATTTGTCTGCATCCACTGACACAATTGTATCAATGTATTATGGGAATCCCCTGATGGAGAATCAGGAGAACCCTTCAGGGGTCTGGGAGGATAGCTACATGGGCGTGTGGCACCTCTCGGAAACAAGTGGGAACGCTCAAGATTCAACACACTATGGAACAGAGGGGACTCCGTCCGGAACATTAACACAAGGAGTATCAGGGCAGATAGGCAGTGCCTATCTGTTCGACCGCGACGGAGTGGGTACAGTGAACATGGGTGATCCTATAGACGGGCATCTTGATTTCGGCGATACAGAAGATTTCACCATTGAATGCTGGTTGAACTTGGATTACTTCTATTACTATGACACCTTCATCATAAGCAAGCGGGCAAGCTGGGCCTCTTCGAGTCAGGGCTATGCCGCTGCAGTCACGGACGATAATGATGGGATTGCTACATATGGGATATCCTCCAACGGCCCCGAATTCGGTGTTGAAGCAACTACTCCACTGATGGACACCGGGTGGCGTCATGTCGTCTTCGTATTTGATGATAGTAGTGCCAGTGCTTCTACAATATACGTCGATGGGGTAGATGACAAGTCCACCACTTACGGGGACATAAACGGCATAGATACTTTCCAAACCGGCAGCAATTTCAGGCTGAATGGTCGAAGCAGTCCGTCCGGAGACTACATGTTCGATGGTATGTTGGATGAAGTCCGCATTTCTAGAGTTGCTCGTTCTTCCGATTGGATACTCACAGAGTTCAGCAACCAGAACGACCCCTCGACTTTCTACTCTATAGGAACCGAAGAGAGTTTTGGTGAAACTGTTCAGTTTGATTATAAGAAGGACATAACTATTGATCACAATCAGGTTTCAGGAGACCTGACAGACTTTCCTGTTCTTATCGAACTCTATGACTCGGACCTCCGCACTGATGTCCAGCCAGATGGTGATGATATCATATTCAAGTCTGGTGGGTCCATTCTCGCTCATGAGATAGAAATCTTCGAGCAGTCGCATAACGCCAGCCATGCACATCTAGTTGCGTGGGTGAAGGCAGACCTTCTATCATCGACTGACACTGTAATCACGATGTATTATGGCAATCCCTCGATCGAGAATCAAGAGGACTCAGCCGGAGTCTGGGGCTCCAAATATGTAGGTGTTTGGCATCTGAGTGAAGACCCAACTGGAACGCTCTACGATTCGACCTCTAACCTGAATCACGGGGAGGGGTATAATCTGCAATCTGAAGATCAAGTAGATGGACAGATTGATGGCAGTATCGACTTCGACAATACACAGGACTACATTCACTGTGGGAATGATACTTCGTTGAATGTGGGTTCTAATGATTTCTCACTCTCCCTGTGGTTCAAGTATGACGGTGTGGACATGGGAGTTCTTGCTGGAAAAGGTGCTGTGCTTATGGCCAAGAGATATCGAATTAGCATAGAATCAGGTCCAGGATTGTTGATGGCAGAGATTGACGACAATACCGTAGCGAAGACCATCTTCGCGACTTCAACCTACGGTGACAATTTGTGGCACCATGTTTCTATGGTAAGAGACGGGAACAATCTTCGGCTATACATTGATGGAGCAGAAGACCCCAATTCTCCAATTGATATTACAGGTTATGGTAGTCTTGACGAGTCAGAGTCCTTCTATATAGGCGCTTTCCGTAGTGAGGTTGGTGGTACCATTGGCTATTGGTCCACTGCAAACACGGATGAAGTGCGTGTTGCCAAGCTGGCACTCTCACCTGAGTGGATTGCGACTGAACACAGTAACCAAGACAATCCAGCCGGTTTCTACTCTTTTGGAGCAGAAACAAGTGTACAGACTATAGAATTCGAGTATACTAAGGACATTGTCGTTGACCATACGAAAGTTGATGCATACCTACAAGATTTTCCACTCCTAGTAAACATCTATGACACTGATTTGAGGGTAGATGTCCAAGCGGACGGTGGCGATATTATGTTCAAGTCTGACACTGCAGTCTTGCCACACGAGATAGAACTCTTTGACCAGAACTACAACTCCACCCACGCACATCTGGTCGCATGGGTCAAGACTAATCTCTCGTCCACAGATGACACCAGGCTAATGATGTACTATGGCAATCCACAGGCACCAAATCAGGAGAGCCCGACTGAGGTTTGGAATCAAGACTATATGGGGGTCTGGCATCTAGGAGAAACTGCCGGAGGTAGTGGAGCTATCAAGGATTCAACAACCAATGTCAATCATGGAACAGATGCAGGCAATCCTACGTTTGGAATAAGCGGCCCAATCGGCAATGCCATGCTATTCGACGGGACAGATGATACAATCAATTGTGGCAACGGGCCTAGCCTCACCATCGCAGGAAACACGATGACAATTGAGGCCTGGGCATTCCTCAGCGAGGACACTGCACCTCAATGGGGTTCTGGAATTGCGCAGAAGGACATGTCATACGCACTCTTTCAGGACTGGGACGCAAGTAGGAGATTCTCGTTTGAGATGAATGCGGACTCACGTACATGGGTGTCTGACACAAATAAGGACATGTACAGGTGGTATCATGTCGTGGGAGTCTACGACGGCGTAAGCACCTACATCTACGTAGATGGCGTTCAAAGGGGGTTCTTTGACAACACGGGACCTATTGATGCTACCGCCTCTTCCCTCAACATTGGTCGGGGAGATCAGTACTTTGACGGCAGAATCGATGAAGTGCGCGTATTGAATGTGAGCAAATCAGTAGAATGGATTCTTGCTGAATTCAGAAACCAGAATGACCCATCCAGCTTCTACTCTCTGGGGGCAGAAGTACCTGCCCAGACTGGCTCGATTGACACGACTGGGTTCCAGTTTACCACGAACTCTACATCTGCAATTACAATTGGAGTTAGAGTTTCACAAACTGTGACGAAGAGTGGGTGGAGTTACGCAGACGATCATTCTCTGGGAACCACCTTCTCTGTTTCGAATGGGAGTATTGCGACATGGACCGCAAATGTGATGGTTTCTCCACCACCAGAGATTGAAGCAGTACGGATTAAGATCTCATATCCAGAGGGTGAGTGGATACCAACGCAAGTCATAAGTCCTTCAGGAGCAGAGAAGGCGCTCAACTCAGATTGGAGTTGTTTCGGCGGAACGGTTACCATAAGCAGCAATGCTGTTAACGAATATGGATCATGGAAGATCAAGTTTCAAGACAACAATCACGTCCTTGACACTCTAGTGGGGCCCAGTGGAGGACCCTTTTCACCTAATGGAGTATTCTCAGTCGGTCAGGACATCGCATTTCAGTTCTGGTGTTCGGGCGTTCCAGGTTCAACGATGTCACTTAAACTAGTAGACCCCACTGGTTCGACTTGGTACTCGGGTACGGCAAGCTTCCAAGGCGAGAGATTTGCATTTCCTTACTCACACCGAAAGGACCTAACTATTGACCACACTCTGGTCACATCCAACCTTATCGACTTTCCAGTCTTGATTGACATATACGACACAGACTTGCGCACAGAGGCACGTTCCGACGGCAAGGACATTGCATTTGCCTGCGGAGATACTGCTCTAAGCCATGAGATCGAGTTGTTTGACCAGTCCTTCAATTCAACTCATGCGCATCTCATCGCCTGGGTGAAGGTGCCGCTGCTCTCAGCATCGGTCGACACGATAGTAACGATGTATTATGACAACCCAACTGTACCGATTGTTGAGGACCCTGCGGGTGTCTGGGATCTTGGGTATCTGGGCGTCTGGCACCTCTCAGAGAGTGGTGATGGCTCCCCCGGCGAATACGAAGACAGCAGTCTGTATAAGCACCATGGCCAGGGAGGAGAGGGGGATCCTCTGTATGTACCGCAGGTGGCTAGCGGCAAGATTGGCAGTGCTCAATACTTCACAAATGAAACCGACGGGAAATATGACTTGATAGACTGCGGCGACAGTCCGCTCTGGGACATCTCTGGGACTCAAATCACAATGGAGGCCTGGGTCTGGCACAACAACACACCATGGGATCATGTATACGGCATAATGAATCACAAAGGATGGAGTGATGGATACAGCCTCTTCATGCGCCGTAACATGCAGAAAGTTGCGTTCAACCTTCCAGGCGAAAGTCATCAGCTCACAAGTGCTACCGACATAACAGTGGACAACTGGCATCACATAGTGGCTGTGTATGATGGTTCAACAATGAGAACCTACATTGACGGTGTCCAAGACCCTAATGTCATGGACAAGAATCAGAACATCGAACCTTCATCCGCCGAAAAGGGATTCTGGATAGGACATGCAGATCAGCCCAAGGATGTCGTCTGGAGTGGTGAGTGGGTTGGCTTCATAGATGAGGTACGCCTCTCCACTGTTTCTCGCTCTGAGGCATGGATTGAAACAGAGTTCCGGAATCAGAACAACCCAGGCGGCTTCTACGCGGTTGGAGCAGAGGAAACAATTGGATACTCCCTATCAGAGAACATTACTCTGGACGGCACTGCCCAAGAGGGAGTCTGGTACATCACCGCCCAGTACACTGATGATGGTAGCTCCGATTTACACAAGGCAGGCACCTTCACTAGGAGCTTCGTCGTGACTCATGGGACTTCTTTCTCTTTGCTTGCTCCGAGCGATGCTGTTTCTGATGATACTGCTGCAAGGCTGATAGGAGAGCAGCTTTATGTTGAGTTCGAACTCCAGGATACGCTGGACTCCGGCCTGGTGAGCGGCGCTTCTGTGACCATGAACTGGAGTGTCAGCGGCACGCCCACCTCAGTCCAGCTTAACGACTATGGCGACGGAAGATATGGTGGAGTATATGACACTTCAGACCTGGGTACGGCAGGCCGCTGGCAGCTCGATCTGAATTCATATCATTCGCATTATACGAACGCAACATATTCCTTCTACTTGGACCTCTCACACGAAACCTATCTAACCTACAAGCCTCCGACCGATGTTGCCTACGGGGACAATTTCGTTGTCAAGCTGACTCTCAGAGATGCGTTCGATGACAGTCCGCAGCCAAGTGCAACGTTCAGCTGCAATGGTACAATCGTGGGCGTTCCAGTTGATTACGGGAACGGAACGTATCTTGTCACGATTGATAGCGATTGCTTGGCAGTCGGAGAATATGCCTTCAGGTTGATGGCCACTCCAAGTGACTCATACCTACTGAGCAGCTCAATTGACGTGAAGTTCAGCTACCGCAGTATAGCTACCGAAGCCTATCCTTCAAGTGCAGACCCAGTGGAGTTGTCTTGGGGCCAGGAGGCCAGCATAACTCTGCACTGGATTGATATTGACCATTCAGGCATTGGTGTGAACGGCGGCTCCATAAGCATCGACCCCTCGATTCCAATCCAGACCAGTCCTAGCGGCGACGGCACCTATTCTGTCACAATTGATGTGAGCTCATACTCACCTGGGACGCACGCCTTTGACCTGACAGTTTCCAAAGCCAACTATCAGGCTGGCACTACATCCATCGTCATCATAGTGAAGGCCCACAGTACATCTGTTGGTGTGAACTGCAACACTACGGTCCCAGTGGGAACCGACAGCTACTTTGAGTTGACATTTCTAGATCTTGATTCAGGATCGATTCCGATCGGCTCGGGCAACTTTAGTCAGGTCATTCTAGACTGGGGAACAGGAAATCAAGCCTATTCCTCTTTAGAATTCTGGCTCGACACAAGTACATGGGCGGTAGGCTTTCATACGATAAACATCACCGTCTATGCAACGACTGGTCCAAGGTACTATATTGACTCCTCTGTATCAATTGAGCTGGTCGTCAGAAGACTTGGGGTGTACTTGAGTTGGGAACACCTGGAGCCATTCCCGAACGGCAACGACTTCGAGATATTCGTCCATGTGAACATAAGCGAACCCAATGCCCCTCTGGACGGCGACCCAATAACTGGTCTGGACATTAGCTACTTCAGTGCGAAGAACGAAACTGGTGATTTCTACACCTTCGAGAGCTTCACAGAGCTTGGAAACGGCCGGTATTCAATCACTATCGACAACACTAGATTCTACGAAGGAAACTACGGTATCATAGTGATAGTAGACTTCCTACCTTCTGAGAACTTTACCGACACTCAAACACCAACGATAGCCTTCTCATATCGACCAATCCTCACGCATCTTTCATCTTCGGATTATCCCACAGTCACAACTACGTATGACACCAATGTAACGGTCACATTGAACTACGTGGACATCGATAACTCACAGAACATCACAACCGGGATCATAACGGCTGAGGGTGCTTCAATAGATTGGGTACATATCGCTAATGGCGAATACCGAGTTGTGATCATTGTCCAAGGTTGGGACCTCGGAACTCATGAGGTGAATCTGACAGCTGATGCGACGAGCTACCAAGCTAAGACTCTCACATTCCAAATTCTTGTGCAGATTGCTCATGCCTATGCACGTTCCTCCATCTCTTCGATAGACCTCCCAGTTGGTGATACGGCAGTATTCTTTGCAGACTACTGGGACATAACGAAAGATGAGCCCATTGTTGGTGCATCTGTCAGTCACAACTGGTTGCATAGTCTAAACGTCGTGTGGACCGGGTCAGACTACAGGATTGAACTACCAAGTCTAGACTCGGACATCCTCGGCAGCTATCTGATAATGTTCAACTTCTCCAAAGGTGTGAACTATCAGTTCGGCTACTTCAACGTCAGCGTGACTCTACGGACTCACTACACCGAGTTCCGTCTAGCAAGTGCTGTAGAGCCAACAGGCTACAAAGGGAAAGTCAATGTTTCTGTTTACTATAGAGACTTGGACAACAACGTGGGCATCGTTTCGCCTTTCATCAATGTTTCCGTCTATGGCGAAGCAGGCTGGATTTCCTCGACACTTGAGAATGATACTGGGTTGGGAGATGGATACTATGTCGTAAGGATTGCTGCTTCAGATCTTGGTGTTTCTGGTATTTTCAATTTCACTATCAACTTCAACTGGACTGGCCCCGTTCAGAAG
>Ga0209427_10006856_pt1 | contig 12947 bp, 18 predicted proteins | sample DeeMarSWOR136_30_FD_187465 | JGI IMG/M metagenome (GOLD analysis project Ga0209427, IMG submission 187465) | Marine sediment microbial communities from White Oak River estuary, North Carolina - WOR-1-36_30 (SPAdes) (version 2) | ecosystem: Environmental > Aquatic > Marine > Intertidal zone >... | reverse complement strand
CTCCACGAAATTTATTTAATGCATTTAGATATCTTTCTGGAGGATTCTTACAATCTTCCAATATATGATTGTAATATGTAAATTCAACTTTCTCTTTTACTTCTTTCTTTTTATCTAATCTCTTTTTTACTTCTTCATTTTTTCTTCTATCACCCCTCTTCCATTCTGGATTTTGTAGACGTTCTACTGCATCGTCATATGATATCCCTTTCATCATTGAATAGATATCATAGAAATTTCCATGCTCACCACAATTGAAACAGTTCCATCCAGGAACTCCATTATAATAGTCAAGATTGAATCTCTTCTTGAAGGGATTCTTTTTACTGTCTCCGCAAAGAGGACATCTTGCTAAAAAATGAGTACCACCTTTACTAGGTTTAACTTGCTCAAAGTGAGCAAACATAAATTCTGTAACAACTTCTAAAGGTATCATCAATCCTCATAAAATTCACAATCAAAATCACTAGGCGTATAAAGGATAGATTTATTCGGCTGGACTTTCTCCTTGAAACATCCCTTTATACAATACACAATTCCTTTCTTTGTTTTGCAATTAAAGCAATCCACACATAGTTTTATCAAAGGGGCATTGTGAGCAGTAATTGACGTGTCTTTTAGCATGTTCTTTAATTTCCTTTTTGATGTTATCTGGAAACAAATTAAAAAATTTCTTCATTTCACTATCACTATCAATAGATACACAAAGAATTTGAGAAATTGTAACAGCTACTTCAAATGAATCATAATGTCTATTGTTCTTCTTTAATAATAAGTAAATCTTTTTTAACGCTCTTTTCAAAGACTGAGAAACTGCCATTCTACTAATACCAAGTTCTTGTGCAATCTCTTCTCCAGTCATAGGTCTTTCTAACACACAAACATTTTCCATACCTACCCTCCTATAATTCACATGTACCAGTTCCACAAGCTAGCTCATCGACTTCGGTATGAATCTTACCTTCGTCTACATATTTTTTTACCTCCTTTTTTGATTTTATAGGAACAAGAATTTGTTCCTCCCTGCTTCCATCAACGTACAATGTGACTCCTTTTAAATCTCTAATATATTCAAGAAGCAAACTGCTCAACTGATCTGGTTTAAATCCTTGCGGAGTATTGATAGTCTTGGATATAGAACCATCAATATATTTCTGAATAATGACTTGTGTTTCAAAATGATCTTGAGGTTTTAAATCCGATGTATCAACAAACCAATCTGGAGTTGCTTCATTGTTTTTAATTATGTCTTGATATATAGGATGAACATATATCCTATCACCAATCTCATCATGTCTCTGAAAAGCCTTGAATACCAATGGTTCAGCACTACTAGTAACTTCTGGAAGAAGAGATATAGTACCAGTAGGAGCTACTGCCATTAAAGATACATTTCTAATTCCATACTTCTTTATATCCATTCTCAAGTTAGCTGGTAGTGTTCTGATAAAATGAGCTTTACTAAACATCTTAGTATCGAATTTAGGAAAAGCTCCTTTTTCATCTGCAAGTTTTATGGATGCTTCATAAGCATAGTTCCTGATATTTTTGACTAGCTTTTCAATTTCATCAATTGCTTCTGGAGAACCATATCTAACTTTCTTTGCAAACAGATAATCACCAAGGCCCATGAATCCTAAACCTATACGTCTTCCATCAAAAGCTTTTCGCTGAATCTCTGGAATAGTAAGTGGATATCTATTTACTTGTATAACATTATCAAGAAACCTTACAGCATTATAAACAGTTTCTTGCATGAGTTTCCAGTTTGTATTTTTCTTTGAAATAAATTTAGGAAGGACTAGTGAACCAAGACAACATACACCATGAGCACCAAGAGGAACTTCTCCACAAGGGTTAGTGGAAATGATAGGATCAAAATAATACGAATTATTATTTCTTAGATTATCCCAATTGATAAGTCCTGGTTCTGCACATTTGACCATATTCTCAAGGATCAAATCCCAAATTTCTCTGGCATGTACAGTTCTCCAAACTCTATGATGCCACTTTAAATTCCATTCGTCATTTGCTTCTACTGCATCTAGAAAATCCTCCATTACTCCTACAGAAATATTGAAGCAGTTCAATTCTCCTTCTACTAGTTTAGCATTTATAAACTTGAATATATCAGGATGAGATACAAGCATTAACGCTAACATTGCGGCTCTTCTTGCTCCACCTGTTTTAATACAGTTAGCTCCAGCGTTAGCCCATTTAAGGAATGACAAAGGCCCACTTGACTCTCCACCTTTCTGAATAATAGGAGCGTCTTCGGGTCTAAGGAAGGAAGCATTACAACCTACTCCTCCTCCTTCTGACCAAAGAATACCGCAATTCTTCTGGAAGTCTCCTATCTCTTCAATTGAATCTTCAAAAGGCTCTACGTAGCAATTGAAAAGAGTTCCTCTAGGTCTTCCTGAGTTCCTGAGAATCCTACCTCCAGGAAGAAATAACATATCTTCAATCATTCCACCATATCTTGTTTCCCATTTACTTCTATCTGTGATTTCTACGCTGGCTCCTACACGTCCTACTCTATCCGCTAACTCATTCCAGTTCTCTGATTCGTTAAATGCATATCTACTTTTAAATGTATCTTCTGAATTTTTACTCAACGTCATATATCTACCCTCCTATTATCAAATACTCCTATCAACTTACCAGCGACATAATAAAAACCAGCACCACATTTCAAACAATGAACAACCTCTTGTCTAATATGAGTTTGAGGAATAACATCATCTCTTCTAAAGGCTCTTATTGGTTCTTGAGAATAAACGATTGTTTGAGGATAGTCACATTGAGAACATCTTATGTTATCTTTTTTACATCTATGAGGATCACAAAAAAGACTCCATATGTTATCAAAAGAAGCAGAAATCTTTCTATCCTGATAAGCTAATACTCTATGGATTAGAAACGCTAACCTTGTAGGGATATTCTCCTTTGTAACTAATTCAACTAGCTCCTGATAAAACTCTCCGTAACTAGGAAAGTTAGGAATGACAGGTTCGGCTATTTCTTTCTTATATTCTTCATCCTGAAACTTCTTAAATACTTCTTTCCAATCACTATCTACAAAATCCTCTAAATCATTTAACAGGTCATCATTCATTTTCTTCCTCATCCACTAAAGAGTATCCACACTTCGGACACCAATCCCAGTCTTCTTCCATGTCTACAGAACAGTTAGGACAAATCATTCCTACCTTTTCTCTTATCCATTTCTCCAGACCCATTTGAATTAGATGAGTTGTATAGCCTATCGGATCTTTGAAAACCATGCCACTATTTTCAAAACCTGAATCTATCTCTAACTTATCTCTGTCAAGATCATAGGTTAAAATAACCGAAACTGTTCTCTTATCATCTTTGCTAGGATCATTGTCCTTTGGTACTTCTTCACCAATGGGTTTTTCTTCAAATTCCATATTAACCTCCGTATAAAGGTAACAATTTATTTTCTACTTTGTGAATGTTCTCAAGAAATGATCTCATATTGTTCTTCTCAAAAAACAGGTAAATGTTTTCACTAGGTGGTAAGTTGTAACTATTATTATAACAATCCACAATGCGCTGTACGATTGTGTTTGGTATCATATCAAAATCTACAAGGACTCTATTGCGCTTTAGGTTTTTACTAAGATCAATTTTTCCATATGCTTTATTAGTATGTCCTGCTTCAATGAATCCTTTTATATCCCCTTTTATTTTATTCCATGCCGCTTCCCCAAAACCAGGTCTTCTCTTCCCTTCCGTACTCTCTGTCAATCCCCAGTCATCGGGAGTTAAGATATTCGGAATGTCATCTTTCCTTTGTCCACAAAAAATTAACTGCAAAAGAAAATCCTTCACGTCTGGAATATCTTCTGGACTGTAAAGGACTTGTTTGATTGGATCATAAATTCTAAGATTTTTCTTTCTTGCGAATAGTTGAAAGTAATCTTCATCTCTGACAACAATAATGGCATCGTTTTTCATTTTCATTGTCAGTACAGCAATGATGTCATCGGCTTCTGCCGATTTTACTTTCAATACTTTGAATGGAAAATGGTGTTTTAAATCGGAAGCTAGTAAATGAATGTGTTTGTAAATCTCATCCCAGTTGTGTTCAGATTTCTTCTTATTCTTCTTTCTGGATTCCTTATATCGACTATAGTAGGATTTCCTCCATTGATTTTTATCATCTACAGCTACGATTACTTCTGTTACATTTGCTACTTTCCATAATGTAGTCATTATGGAATTAATACAATTGTATCTCCATAAACCCCATGCTGGAGGATGGTCGCTCCATACCTCCTTGTTACCCATGTAGTTTCTAATTGCAAGATTGTTAAAATCAAAGAATACAGTTACATCTTTAAACTCATCAATATAATCCATCACAATTTCTCCTTAAACAAATTCAGAGTGGTTATAAAACCTCATGGTGAGGTTTACAGGGATCGAACCTGTTATATCCTGTTTGTGTTTGCTGAATCCACTCTTAAAACTTTTTACTTAATCTTTCTTATGTAACCGTCTTTTTCATGTTGAATCCAAAAAGACTGTTTATATGTAGTTCCCTGCATATACTTCTGAGCATTGCTTCCACTCCTAAAACGAAGTCTCTGTCTTCCGTAATTCATATTCTGATAAAACTCATCGTGACTCACTTTAAAAACTGGAAGATTATCTCTTTTATTTATAGCATCAGCGAAAACTCCTTCAATTCCTGTCTTTACTCCATTCTCTCCTGCTCCGTCTGGTTTTACCGCTTGATCTTTATCTCCTGCTATCTTTGCTTCTGGACTGTCTTGAAAATTACCAGCTAATTCACCCATTATAATTCCTCCTCTAAAAACTCTAATAACAATGTCATTTCGTCTTGCTCTATTTCTTCTTTCTTGATTAACTTCTTAACTAATCTTTTAATCAATCCCTTGGCTTTACTCTTTTCCACTCTGGCTCCTTTTACCTTTTCTGTGGGGCCAATCCTAATAGTTTGAAGTCCAGCCATTGGATCTGTAAAAACTTTTTTTATAAGCTTGTAGTCAATTCTCCGTTGACTAGGAGAATCCAAGTAATACTTCAATAGCTTATTTTTAATTTGTTGAGCGTTTCTTGCCATAAAGGTGTCAAAGGCTTCATTGCCAATTGCTACCTTATCTGGATTTATCGCTTTGTCTGCTAAGAATAATAAAGCTATATCAGCGAACTCATCAGGTGTCAATAGTAAAGTTGCCATAATCCATCCTTTTTTGTCTATCAGGTATTACTGCTTCTTTTATGTGATCTGGTTTGACTAGTTCAAAAAAATCGTTCATGTCATATAAAAACACCTGTTCTAATGAATGAGCCTTACCACACCGCTCACAATTAATATTCTTCTCCCATGTACAAATTATATGATTTAACTCTTTTATCAAGAAGTAAAAACTATCCTTGATAATACTATTTATACCAATAATAGGTTTCCTTCTTAATTTTCTATAGATTAACATTGGATGCTTATTTTCAGGAGTGTCTTCAACACATTGCGACCAAAACTGCTCTAGAGCAAACTTGGTAGGAATTACATGTTGCCAAAAGGAAGTCTTAGGATATCCTGTCTTACATTCAATAGAAAATATATCCGTCAAGAACTCTGAATCTTTTGCTAGTGGTTTTATATCACCAGTAAGATGCACGTTCTCTTCATGTATTGTAGCAAGACCTCCACTAGCATCCTGTCTCCAATACTTATATGGTTTTTCTTGTCCTGTCAACCATTTTGTTAAAAATTTTGAAATTTCTCGCTCAAACTCTCCACCTTTAGCCATATTTACCTCTCTATTAACTCATCCCATATCTCCTTTCCCTTAGTAAGATCAAAAGGCATATCTAAGTCATGCAAAAGACTAAACACATCTCCAAAGTTAAAAAGAAAATTCGGAAAGTAAAGTAGTCTATATGGAATTCCAAGTTCTAATACTCTAGTAAAAAATTCTGCAAAGTCAATCTGATAATCCTCTAACTTGGTTCTTGGTTTGGGATCATCAAAGGATTCTGGAAGAGATTTTCTTGATCCCATTATATCTTCTATCTTCCTATGGCAGATAATGAGTTTGAAGTCTTGTCTCACGCTCCACCATGCTTTAATAAGCTCTGGATGCCACGTTATTCGTGGATCTTTGAAGACATCAACTTTGCCTTGTCTCTCATCTTTATCTACTGCATTGATAGCATCTCTATAAGTAAATCCTTTCCAATAATCTCCCCATGCTTCAACACTCAAATCAATTTCTTTCCCCTCTTTCAAAAATCTATGGTAAAGGTCATGTGTGATAGTATAAGCCGTAGATAGCTCCATTCCAGCCCTTATATCAGTATTCCATGATACATTCTTACCTAAACCAAACCCCACTTTTCCTAAATACTTAGTTAAAATACTTGTACCACATCTGCCTAATCCAGTAATTATAATCATTATTTTCTACTCCCAAAAAATAGAAAGGGAAAGGCTACTTTATCTAGGTAGTATCCTTTCCCTTTCTTTACTTCTTATTGAAGGCTTCAAAGTCTAGCATTAAAACTTGGACTCCACCTTCAATCCAGGCGGCTAAAATTGTGATTGTCGGAAGGTTTTGACGGTTCCTAGACTGTTCTCACCAACGGACAACCAGATTTTTCCTTTCTTCTAATCTAAATAAATAATCTATAAGTATAATCTTCTCTAAGGTCGCTATGGAATCGAAAGAAATTTGACAGAGCTTAAAAGTAGACTTAGGGATATATCTTCCTGAATTAAGGTAGTGAAACTTAATTGCTTCTACCAAAGCAATCTGTAAAACCTCATTGTCATTTAAGGCTATTTGCCACTACTGTTAAGTTATCTTTTGTTCCGATTCGATAGACTTTTTTACTACTTCTCTATAAATAATATTCTCTAGTATAAAATGTATTAGCTATGCACAATCATAAGCAAAAGCCCTCCTAGTAGTATTTGTGAGTTAACCTCACATAAAGTATTTATCTAAAAATGATAGCTACCACCATCAGTTAGAGGATTTCTTTTATCTTTTTCCGCTAAATCCCAAGAGACATAATTTGATTCTCGACCACGACCAAAACGGATCTTCTCTTTGAACTCCTCTTTCAACTTTTTTTCGTCAAGTTCTACCTCATCCATATTTTTGATCTTTGCGGTGACTCGCAGAAAAGCTCCACAAGGAGTTTTAACTCTGACATGTCCAGCGATTCCATCTTTAGCAATCAGAAGACTTACATTGTGATTGCTGTTAATGAAATTTTCATCATGCTGTGAGAAACCAGCTTTGTCTCCCTTTGCTCCACCCATTTCATGGTGAGAGTGCATGACTCCTACAACGCTAACCTTGTTATACTCATCTGTTAGAACTTTACTGACAAGAGCAGAATTTGCGTTCTGGTTAGGTAACAAGAGATCCATGACTTCTACTTCATTTTCGGATTTCCACCTACCCACAAGATATGCCAGCCATTCTTGGCTACCAGCCCATTTCATAAACAGCAAAGCTTTCTTTCTGGCAACGGAAGACATATAGACAACCGCTTTATCAGGAGCTTTACTACATGCCGTAACACAATCAAGTTCTTCGGTGACATCCCAAAACCCATCTTCGTCTTCATGGATTCCATCCTTGTCTTCTCCATTGCCACCATGAGCGGCAGGAGCGGCAGGAGTAGTAGGATCGTGATAGACAATTGTACCACCTTGAGGATTCGTGTCAAACTCATCCGATTGTAATTCCATTTCTCTAACTAGAAGAATGGCATCAACCAGATCTTTATGTTGTTCACTAACCCTACGTACATGTCTCCTAGAACCCTGCCGTAGCTGTACTTTACAAGCATTAGCAATTGATTTGTGACTATACTCCGCTTCTGGATCTGTCAGATAATTAATGATCAGTCCTTGTAACGGAGTCAAGTTATTCTCATCAATTGCTTCGATAACCTTTGGATGTAAACTTAGCTTTTCCATAATTTTTTCCTTTCTATCCTTTCTTAATCTTTTTTGATAATTGGCTCTATGTATTCTTGGATCTATCATCTATCAAACCTGAAAAGTTTCTCCACGCTGGAGATTACTTCTTTTTTCTCATACTTCATAACCTTTGCTACTGCTAAAGCCGCTACAATCATAGCAGGAACAGCCCATGAAGGAACAATGGTATATCCTTCTCCGTCTTCTCCAAACTCCGCAACGGAATTATGGATACCAAAATTTTCTCCATCATAACCAGCTTTGAAATATTTTGCTCCCATCTTTCTAGCAATCTCTTGGTTCTCCGTTTGAGCTTTCGCCTTATCGGTACAGTCAATAACCCAATCGGTTTTATCTCCCATTTCATTAAAAGGAAAGGGATAGGAATAGACAATACATTCTTCTCTGATTCCTTGAATTGCTATCTTTGTGATATCGGCTTTGTTCTTCCCAATATACCTGTAGGGAATATCCAAACGGTTTAGGTTATGCTCTTCCAATGTATCAGGATCATAAAGAACAATTTTACCAATACCAGACATTGCTAAAATCTTAGCTACCCAATAGCCTATTCCACCACACCCCACAACTGTAACTGTTTGCGACTGATTGAGTTTAAGCTTTTCCTGTCTCTGATAAAGACCCATTGTTTTCTCCCTTCATTTAACCATCTAAACCAGTATCCCAAACATCTTCATCTTCTGTTTTCTTTTTATTTTTTCCGTCAAGAACTTTACCAAAATCTTTAGTTATTGTAGTCAAATGATCTCTAACAGTTTCTATTTGAGGTAATCCAGTAGGATTGCTTGTAGCCACGCTACCTTCATTGATAGTCTCAAGTACTGCTAGCGCATCTTTGGCGCAAAAAACGATATCATCTGGAGTACTCCAGCTTGAAGGTTTTTGCCATTGACCCCAACAATCAGAATCATTACTCATTTTATGATAATGCCAGAACGGACTCATATTGGCATCTGGATTGTGAGTAGTTATTTCTACGATTTGACTACCCTTGGTTCTGATCTTTATAATGATATCTTTAACCAGGCGATTCCGCAATGCTCTATCAATTGATTTTGGTTTTTTGGCTCTTGATTTTTTGAAAAATTTGGCTTGATATTTTCCACGAAATAACCATAACAATTCATCATGCACTCCCTCATTCTTTACTACCATGAGTCCTTTCTTTGCATGAGTGTATGTTATATCTGGCATCATTGCGGCATTGTTATAACGCTCTTGAAGCTGTCTCTCTTTGCGCTCCAATTCGTTTTGCTTTTGCTGATGCATGGTGAGAAGTTGATTGATCTTAGTATTGATCTTGTCTCTAATCCTTTGTTGTTGGGCGTTTAGCTTTTCCCTAAACTCTCCACGAATTTTCTCTTCTAGATCCTCATCTTCAATTACTTCCATATCAGAGAATCGAAAAGTTTTACCAGCAAAATTTAGAGACAGTCCACTTGCCTTGATTTCCTCTAAAGTTATGGACTCAAGTACTTCAATCATTTCAACTTGACGTTCATTGACTTCCTCTTCAAAAGACATGGCACACACTTATCCTTTCGTCACAAATTAAAGTAGGGATAGAATAGCCGATCTTCTATTTTAGAGGATAAGTTGACGGTGTTGGTGGATTCTCTTACTGAATAGAGACACAACTATCCTATCCCAAAACGAAACGAAAGCTTCAACCAGCTTCGTCATAAGGTCGGAGTTCGACTCGGTGATCTGGCTCAAACTCTGTAGGAGCCGTTGATTTACGGACTTCTACACCATTCACGTAACAACGGAACTTACCGAAACCAGCATCCAGAGCCGCATTTTTAACGGTCTGTAAAAAAGGTGCTCCTGTTTCTACAGAAATGTAAGAACCATTAATAAGGATGCTAGCTGTTCCCTCTGGTGCTTCCAGAGCGGTAGTAGCTTCTCTGTCTTCTCCTGTACTTTGATCAAAAATGTTGTCTTCCATAATAGACCTCCAATTTTAAATTAATGGTTTTCAAATTACGTACTCCCATCATACACTAATCGAAAACATTTGTCAACCTTTTTTTTTCGTCATACAAAAAAATTTTCATTGTCCATACATACTTATCATAATCTTGAAACAATGTCAAGCATTATCTTTGTTGCAATGATAACAGACAATATTTTTCAGTACCGTCCTCCGCATAAACATACGTCATTCCTAACTCATTGTCCACGTCATATGTAAATTTAGCTTTGAATTTTTTTTCGATGTCAATCACATTCATTAAGTTTACCATATCTTTAAATGAAAAGCAAAGGGATAAATCATCTCTATCAATATCATCTAAATGAAATTTCAAACCATTAGAATGTTGGTTGTCCTTATCGGCAGTTTCTAAAAATACCTTTTTATCTTTGACATCCAAATAAACTTTACCAAATCTGGCTCCGATTTTTTTGATCTTGTCAAATCTCTTCATAAACTCTTCATCAACATCAATTTCAAAAAACCAATCAACATCCTGCTTGACATCTGGTGTGCCAAGTCTCTTAGGTACTGTAGGATAACAAAAGGAAATTCTACTCTTTTGTCTACCATCTTTAAGAACCATGTATCCAGCACCAGCCGATCCTTCGTAAATGTCTATATCAATTTCTTCATTGTCGAATAACTGAATAAAAGGCATTACGTTTTGTGCCACATCTGAAAAGTTAAAAGAAAGCTCTTCATTAGTATCAAGAATATCATTCGGAAGCTTGAGAAGTGAAATACTATTTCCATCATTGGATCTCATATCAGATTCAATAGTATCACCACATCTCAATTGAAGAGTCTCAATACTAAAATTAAGAGTTGCTTTTTTCAGAACATCTTCCAAATTAGTTAGGTTAATTTTCATAACACTACCTCCACAAATTATTTTTTCTTTCTCATATTCATATAGAAGCTCACTATCATTCGTGCTTCTCTGGTTGATAGATTCTGATGCTTCTCCTTGAGCTTCTTTATCCCTGCATCCAATACTTCTTCTGACTTTTTCTTGGGCCAGCGGATAAAGCGTTTGCCTTTAGGAATTGAGTGCCACAAGTATTCATAAATAGCTTCATCACCTAATGTATACAGGTAAGGCAATACTTTGTCAACCACTTTTACAAGATCTTTGAAAAAAGAAAAATGTAGACAAAGAAAATAAGCAGAAGCCACTTTCTTATCATACTCCACCTTTCTTGACTTCAAACAGATTTGGTCTACAAAAGTAAACGGAGTTATTTTATCAGGATCTTTCATATGCATCTATCATTGCTGGTAGAGCCTTTCTAATTTCTCTCTCTACCACTAAAAATTCTTTCCATAAATCAGGATGTAAATGACGTACCTCATAGTCCTTTCCTTTTTCCTCACAATCATCAATGCCTTGTTTCATACCAATAGTCATTCCCAAATCAATATAGAAGACGGTTTTCTCCGCAACATCTCTCCATAAGAAACCAGCTTCAATTCCTAACTTTCTTTCCCCTGGTATAGAATCCCTTAAAACAAATTTGCGAGTGTAAAGCAAATGACTAGCATATGGACTCTCATTATGATTTAACAAACAATCCCTCATACATAAGTCTCCATAGGCTTCATTAATCAGAATATCATTAGCTGACTTTCCAGCATACGGAGATTCAATTACTACTCTTTTCATAATCTCATTTCCTCCTGTTTAATAAAATCTTCCCAATAGAATTTTTGTTCTTTGTAATCTTGACATATAGAACTACTTGCTTTCAATCCCAGTCTCTTTATCAAGTTATGAGTCCAAGTATTAACATAACATTTTTCTTCTTTTACTGGAAAAAAATTTCTTACACAATATTGGCATGTATCACAACTCATATCACACAATTTGCTGGTAGATCATACTCATTACCATTCGCATGAAGTTAATCTCTGGAATGGGATAAGTATTGTGTCTATTCAAATGTTCACCTATTTCCAATACTGCATTTCCAGGCTTCTTAAATTCTCCAGCGTTCTCATAGCAGTAGAAATATAGATCTGGATAATCAACATAATTTCCTCTTAGCTCTTTACGGATCTCATCTACATCTTTAGTAATGAGTAGTTTGAATATCTTCTTATTCAATGCTTCCGTTGCGGAAATACTTGAGCCTACAAGCTTTCCATCAATAGTATTCTCATGTAGTGACCATATGGTTTTACGGATATCAGGATAACACTTCTTAACGATATCCATAGCCACCTTACCATCAAACTCCACATCTTCCTGTCTCAAGATATTCAACACATGTTTGCCTATTTCTTTAATAGGTGGATTCTCAAGACCCACAACCCAACATCTGGATCTAAGCTCTGGTAGCATGTCATTGATATTGTTTGTTAGAAAAACAAACCTAGTTATTTTATGAACATCCTCCATTAACTGTTTCAGCATCTTTTGAGCGTTCTGTTTTGAAGTAGAAGTCAAAGAGTCAGACTCATTCAAAACACATATCTGCATTTTTGTCATCGGCATTGAAGTAGAAAACGGTTGAATCTTTTCTCTCACAATATCAATACCTGTCTCATCGGAAGCATTAAGCCACATCTTATCGTAGCCAGTTTCCTTGAGAAGTATATTTGTGAAGGTTCCTTTTCCCCCTCCTGCCGTACCATAGAGCATGAGATTCGGAACCTCTTTTAAAGCTTTTCTAAGTTTAGGTTTAATGTCTTCATTGAGAATCATGTTCTCAAATTCTTTTGGTTCATATTTGAACGTCCATAGATCTCCCATATCTACTCCTTTTACTCTTTTTGCAATGGTTTTCCAAAACTCAATCTTCTTCTACATACTCATCAAAGATATCTTCAAAAACATCTTTAGGTACTACAGCCGTTCCTTTTTGACTAACAACATAAGCGGCACATTTATTAGCTATCTTTGCTGATCTTAACACACTCAATCCTCTTTGTAAACATATTGCCATGATTGCAGTA
>Ga0209427_10006855_pt1 | contig 12948 bp, 18 predicted proteins | sample DeeMarSWOR136_30_FD_187465 | JGI IMG/M metagenome (GOLD analysis project Ga0209427, IMG submission 187465) | Marine sediment microbial communities from White Oak River estuary, North Carolina - WOR-1-36_30 (SPAdes) (version 2) | ecosystem: Environmental > Aquatic > Marine > Intertidal zone >... | reverse complement strand
AGGAAAGGGCAAATACATGAGACATATTAAATTCTTCTCATCTAAAGATATCGATGAGAATAAATTAATCAGATTGATTAAACTGACCAAAAAGCCATATAATAAATGCTAAAATGAAGATTCAGGGAGTTAGAACCTTCTTAACTCGCTTGCTATATACAAAGTTAAAGATTACTCCAGTTATGGATTTGTAGTCATGATACAGCCATTTTTCTTACGTTCAATTTCAACTTCTACTTTAAAAAGTTCAGACATCCTTTTCGGATGAGCTTAGCGCGCGCGCTGACCAATGCTGTAATTCGATCACGTTTCCTTCAGGATCTGTAACATAAACCAACTTCACTTTGCCCGGGCCCTCAACCTCAAGAGAAACTACTTTTCCTAATGTTTTTCCCCCTGAGGCAATAACAGCATCTTTGAATGCCCCGACATTATCAACCAGAAAAGCAATATGCGCAAAGCCGGGGCGATTGATTGCAGTTTTAGGCCTTTCCTCTAAGTGATTGTATTGAAAGATCTCTAGTGTAGGTCCTGAATCACCATATCCAGGAAGTCGCAAGTGGACTCCATGAATTTCCGCATCTTGAATCCCAGTAAAATCTTCAATCAATTTACCCGAAAGATCTCTTTCAGGAGATGCAACTTTACATCCAAAAACCTTTTCATAAAATCTAGCAAGCTTCTTCCAATCCTTTGCAATGAGATTGGTATGAACAAATCTAGCTTGATTCATAATTTTCATCTTGTTAGCGCGAGCTATGCTGCCAATTATTTTATCCCTTGTCTTGCAGATTGAATTATCGAATAGAAATCTCGCGCCAGTATAAATATAAGGAATGCTAGGGAACCAAATAGGGCAATTGTTGTCACTGGATCCATGAACATTCTGAAAACTATTGTAGACAATGAGAAGTACAATAATAAGATGGCAACAATGTAAAGGAAATCCGCAAGAATAAACTCATAGTAATATTTTATTCTTCTACATACATGAGAGCAAGTGAAGAATAGAACTATGCATATGAACAGCCATGGGTGTATTCGCAGACCTATTACCGGATCAAGAAAGATCTTGATCTGCACTGGATCAAAGTTTAGAAGAATGCCAAAACAGACTAATGAAAAACCGGCAAGGAATAAAGAATCTCTTCTTAGGTCTATTGCATCTGCTTTCTCTTCAGGTTTAATTTCTAGTTTCCAAGACTGTGTCTTTGTCAAATCTATACACCATCTATGCCTTACACTTAGGATTATTTCTTATGGAGTATTCCATAGAGAGTCTTATTTTTTAGCACGCGCGCTGTGTCTCATTCCCCACGGAGCCCATGCAGCACCCAATACTCCACCTACGATCAGGATTGATGCTATGAAGATCGCTATATTCTGGTAGATAGTATATATGTCTGCATAGAAGAATAACCATAGAATTAGAAAGACCAACCAAACGACTCCCATAATGATAGAAAGCGAAATTCTCCAATGCCAACCTGGTGTTTTCATAATATCATCTTCATTGCCCAAAGTAAAACCTCACCTAACTTTAAACCTTCTAAAAATATAAGACTATTTACAATAGTAATATAGTGGACTCGCACAAAGTAATTTGTTAATGAAATGAAAAAAATAGAACAAATAGAAAAACCGGATTTTTAAGCACGCGCGCTGTTTTTAATCCTCATAAAATAAAGAGGAAGTAAGATCTTTGGAACGATTTTTCATAAATGAGATGACGACAGAGGAAGTAAAAAAAGCATTAAAAAAAACAGATATTGCAATAATACCTTTTGGTTCAACTGAGCAACATTCAAAACACCTTCCTCTAGGAACTGACAGCATCATAACTAATGAGATTACAAAAAAGGTTGCAGAAAAAATAAACAAAGAATTTCCAGTTTTGGTAGCTCCATTAATTTCAATAGGTAAATCTATAGAACATATGGCTTTTGATGGCACAATAACCTTTCAGAGAGAAACACTTGCTAATATTGTTTTGGATATTTCCAGAAGCTTGATTAAGCATGGTTTAAAGAAAATTGTCCTGATAAATGGCCATGGTGGTAACACACGACTTCTTGGTGATTTACTTAAGGATATCAGATATGAAACTGGTGCCTTTGTTTCTCTAATAGACTTATGGTCACCTGCTTTATTGCATGATGTTCTTAAGAAAATAACTGACATTAAAAAATGTGAAGTCTTTCATGCCGGTTTGTTGGAGACTTCTTTTATGATGCTGTTACGACCTGATCTGGTGCATGAAGATAAAATCCAAAATGGACCCCCTCATAGATTCACTGAAGAATCTGGTTTCAAGTATCATAAGTTAATCGGAAGTAAATTGGGTGGATTCTCTTGGTTAACAAAGGATGTAACAAAGTCTGGAATTATAGGTGATCCAACCAAAGCAACTAAAGAGATTGGAGAGACTGTCTTGAATTATGCAGTGGATGAGATATGTGATATTCTGCGAGAGGTAAAGTCTTTGAAGGTTGATTATAAATAACATAAACGCTATCTTGATTGCTAGACTGAGTTTACAATGCATAAGAACAAAAAGGTAAGTAAGATCAAAATCAAAAAAAACGGCCCATATCTTATTTTCGGCAATTTACCATTAGCTAAAGAAATCATAGTACTGGATAGAGAAGGTGACCCAATCAGATGGGACAAAGCTGGTGAATATCCGATTCAAGAAAGCTATGCCCTTTGTCGTTGTGGTCAATCAAAAAACAAGCCTTACTGTGATGGAACCCATGTTAAAATAGAGTTTGATGGAACTGAAACCGCTACCAAGAAAAAATACCTCGAACAGGCAAAAAAATATTAGGACCAGACCTAATTTTAACAGATGCCCAAGCCTTATGCTCTGTTTCCCGCTTTTGTCATAGAGCAGGCGGTGTTTGGAAACTTACCCGAGAATCTAATAAACCAGAGCTAAAAGAAATCGCTATTCAGGAAACATTTAATTGCCCTTCAGGAAGGCTCGTGGCATGGGACAAAAAAACAGAAAAGCCAATTGAGTTAAAATATAAACCCTCCATAAGTTTAGTCGAAGATCGTCAGAAGAAAGTCAGCGGTCCTATTTGGGTAAAGGGGAAAGTAACTTTGGAATCTTCGGAAGGAACCAATTATGAAAAAAGAAATTACATGAACTTATGCCGTTGCGGTAAATCATGTAATAAACCCTTTTGTGACGGTACTCATGTTTCAGTCAAATTTAAAGATAATAAAACACTTAGCACACACGCTTAAGGTTATTATGGAGAATACCCGTTACGAGATTAAATGGAGGTGAATTTCATGCCTTTTGTTGAAATATCTATGGGAACAGAGTCTTTAACCACTGAGCAAAAAATAAAATTGAACAAAGCTATTAGTGATACTCTATTGAGAGTCTTTCAGGAGGAAAAAGGAATCAAACCACCAGTAATTGTTGTAATACGGGAACACTCACCTGATAATTGGTTAATTGATGGTGAAACATTGACTGAAGTTAGGAAAAGGAGACAGACTCAGAGATAATACTTTTCAATCATTCTTTTAGCGCGCGCGCTAGAACGCTCTGACTCTTGGTTTCTCTTGATATGCTTTGGACAATATCTTTAGCTCTGCTTTTGCATGCGCACTTTTTTTCAGAAGCTGTAATTAAGAGTTAGCAATGAGTAAAAATCTAGTAATATTATCAAGTTTAAATTTAAATTCTCCACACTTAATTATACTTTGTAAAATCTAGGAAGGTGAAGTTTTGTCCAGTTCAAAAATAGTTGTCATAATAGCCTCAGGAGATAAGGAAACAATTGAAGCTGGTCTAATGTATGGCCACAATGCTAAGAAGAAGGATTGGATGGAGGATGTAAAGATAATCCTATTTGGCCCTTCAGAAAGAACGGTCGTTAGGGACGAACAAATCTCAAGTAAAATCAAGGATATAATACCGAAGGTAGAAATTTTCGCTTGTAAAGCATGCTCCGATGAATACGGTGTTTCTACAGATTTGGAAAAAATCGGAGTAGTAGTAGAATACGTTGGAGAAAGGCAATCGAATCTCATTAAAGAAGGCTACATTCCTTTAGTATGGTGATTGATGCACGCGCTTTTTAGCAAGTGCAGTCGTCGTATGGTTTACCGCATCCGGAACAAACTGCATTTTCAATTGGTTTTCCACATTTACAGGGTGTACAACCACATGTTTTACACATTTTTATCACAAATATAATTATAGTCAAAATCAATTATTTAAAATACTCATATTGTAAGCCTAAATAGTGCACAATTTTCTATCTAGTCCAGGAACAGCCCCAATCTAAGTAACTATTCATTCTTTGATTACTTTTTGATATTCCACATATGAGTAAATAATAGAATAGACCGTTACTCCCAACACAGGAATAATTACAAAAAAAATTGCATAATCAATAAAAAAAATCCCCAAAAGAGCGATTATTCCTGCAATCTTGAAGAGTTTTCCACCGATCTTGTGTGTTTTTTCCCATACTTTCTCATTACTTAAGGTCCAAGGTGTTCTGATCCCAACAAACCAATTTCTTTTTGCATTTTCAACAAGTATTCCAGAGTAGTAGAAGAGGATGGCAAATGCAGGAGTTAAAAACTGTAATAGATTTAATCTTAATCCTAAATTCCATGCAACAGTTAAAAGATGAACGTATGTGAAAAAAACGATCAATAAAATCATGAACTTATCATAATACCCTCTAAATTTCTCAATATTCGCCCTTAGTGGATCAATCTTTGGAATGATGGTGAAGAGCAATAATAGACCAATGGATACAATAGGCATTAAAAAAAGACCCCAGAATTTTGTCATATAGCCGTCAACTTCACCTCGCTCATTCCAGTGAGAAGCTATTTTATCGGGCATTTTAGGGTAAAAATAGATCCCTAAAACAAATGAGGTTAGAATTAATAGAATAATTATCAACTCATATTTTCTTAGAGCCATAGCCATCCCACGCCAATTCAATCATTCTATGACTTTTTATCCCCCCTTCATTATCATATAAAGGCGTTCGCTAATGCAATAATCCTTGAAAGTGAGTTTGTTAGTTAATTTTATTTTCACAAACAAGGTAATGTAATTTTTATTGATCGAAAATGAGTTTTCTAGTAGTTTGTATAGTCTTTACAATTTCCCTTTATTCTCTAATAGAATTGATTATTCCGAAAGAAAGATTCGTGAGCGCTTTAGGTAAAGAGTAATTGCCTACAGATGATGTTATTTTCGATAGATACGCGAACACTAGTACAGGTATTTCCGATACTGATATCAGAACACTTCGAGCAATGACCAGACGCTTTAACTTTCAGCGCGCGCGCTAACTAGTAAATTATGTATGGATTTGTCTTAATCCAAGCTACATGAGATCTTTACTTGGCACGTGCTAAAAAAGTGTGTGTGCACCAAGGATTCCCACGACGACGAGAATTCATAACATTAAATAAAATTTTCTAAACGTATGAATAACTGTATCTGACGTGTATTAAAGTTAAAAATCTTAGAGTCTAACTTCAATTAACAGTTTTTCTAAAAGCTCTTTGTATCGATTCCTAATAGTTACCTCGGTGACGTTAGCTACATCTGCAATTTCTCTCTGTGTAATTTTTTCATTAGTGATCACTGTTGCGAGATAAGTAGCTGCTGCAGCAATACCTGTAGGTGCCCTACCACTTGTCAGCCGAATTTTTTTAGCAGTCTCAAGGATCTTTATAGCTATGCCCTCAGCCAAACCTGAAATTTCCAATTTATTTGAGAACCTTGTAGCGTGGCGACTGCTGGGCGATAATGGCACGGGAGTTTCTAATTCTCTGATCATGAATCTATAGCTTCTCGCTATATCTTTCTTATCTAAACCGGAAGCAATAGCAATTTCTTCCAAAGTTCTTAAAATACCGCATTGTCTACATGATAAGTAAATAGTTGCAGCTGTTATATTGCGAATGGACCTTCCGCGGCTAAAATTCTTCTTTTTGACTTTCCGGTATATAACAGAAGCCGTTTCTACTATATTCCTCGGAAGTTTCAAAGACATAGAAAGTTTACACAATTCGGACAAGGCAATAGCCAGATTCTTCTCATTGGAATTTGAAACGTTGACTCTTCTCTGTCTTTTTTTAAGAGTATAAAACTCCATTCTTTGAGTTGAAGTTAATTTTCCACCGAAAGATCGTTTATCGTTCCAGCCTATAGTAGTAGATAGGCCTTTATCATGGATTGCATAAGTTATTGGAGCACCTACACGAGTTTTTTTTTCAATTTGCTCATTATCAAAAGCTCTCCATTCGGGTCTCGTGTCGGCAATTTTTTCATCTATTACATATCCACAATTCATGCAGACTATTTCTGCAATGTCATAATCCCTCATAAAAGTCAGGCTGTTACATTCGGGACATTTCCTAGATATGTGTTTTTTCAAGATACCATCTTTAGCTTTCTGATCAGCGGGCACGCACTTTGTAAGGTGTAATGTATTTTCGAACTTTGTCAGAGCAGTCACTTTATTCTTTAGATAAGGTATGAAGTTTAACCATTGCATATTAACGTATTGGGACTAATACACTTGAAAAAATATCATATAATATGGGCATTTCTCCGTTCTTTTTATCTCAACGCGTGATATAGGATATGTACAAACCTTTAAATGCAGTAACACACTCTAGTTAGTCGTCAATTTTGTAGAGAAATATATTTATATCGTGCTTAAGAGCGTGACAGCCGAAGCTACTTTTTCTGCAACTAGACCAAGAATATACAACGGAGGTGTAATGATACAATGGAAGGCCAAATTAAATTCTTCAACTCTCCAAGAGGCTATGGATTCATCTCTACTGCTGAAGGCGGTAAAGATGCATACGTACACAGTGATGATGTACAAGATGGTGCAGAGCTTAACGAGGGAGACAAGGTCTCTTTTGATGTTGTCCAAGAGGACAGAGGACCTAGAGCGAAGAACGTTAAAAAGATGTAAGTCTAACAGGATTTGCAAAAAACAAACTTCAATTTCTGGACGATAATCGGAGGTGAAAAGAAGATGACGAAGACTGATGTTAAATCTGAATCAATCGATAATAAAAAGTCAGGATCTCAATTTCCACGAGATTCAATATTTATTGGAAGTAAGCCAGTGATGAGCTATGTGACTGCGGTCATGATGCATTTCTCTGGTAACATGAGTGAATTGACAGTGAAGGCTAGAGGGAATGCAATAAGCCGTGCTGTGGATGTAGTTGAGGTCTGTCGAAGGCGATTTTTTAATGACCAATTGACTATCGGTGATATAGCAATAGGAACAGACGTTCTTGGAGAAGGCGGAGATACAAGGAATGTTTCGACAATGGAGATAAAACTCAACAAATCAGATTAGTTTGTTATTATTGAGGGCGAAGTTTCTAAACTAATATCGTCCCACTCAAACTTTTTTTTTAGGAGCGCGCGCTAAAGATAAATTATTTAAGCAGTTAGCTAGCTTAAGTAAAAGACACAAACTTCTAATAGGTTTCAAGCATGAATCACTTTAATCGAATCGGCTTCTGGTCAGCACTTGTCGCATTCATCTCAATAGTCGGATTCTCTGTCGCACAAGTTCTTCAACTCATTGGTATCTTAAGCTATCCATTGGACGCGATTCTAATTTACGGATTTTCACTTTTCATCACAACTCCCTTCATGCTTGCGTTACTCGCACTTCATTATATGACACCAGATGAGAAAAAGTTCTGGAGCGGTGCAGCTCTTCTTTTTTCAGTCATGTACAACATTTTCGTTTCAATCAACTACGTTGTCCAATTAACAGTAGTGATTCCTTTAGGCGTCTCAGAACTCGCCCAAACACCGCACTCACTTTACTGGACTCTGGATGCATTAGGATACATATACTTTGGTTTCGCAACTCTATTTGTAATCCCAGTTTTTAAGACACAAGGACTACAAAAATGGCTAAAAATGTTTTTACTAGCCAATTTCCTAATTACTCCCTTAATTGCATTAGTATATTTCTATCCGACTTTTTCTACAACACTGCTGCTTCTTGCTACACCATGGCTCATTACTGCGCCAGGATCAATTCTATTTTTAGCACTCTATTTCAGAACAAAAGAGTAACGCATGCTAGCGCACATTAATTCAAGATTTTTTCCATTTAGATTTTCAAATTATTATCTTCTTTCCAACTTTTATAAACAGGTATTATTTCTGTGCTTGAAATTCCCTCAATTTTCCTTATCTTATTTACAATGATATCCCTTATCTCCTCTTGAGAAGCGGCTCTGATTTTAATCTGAATGTCACCCTGGTTATGCGTTTCATGTACTTCAAGAATGTTTGGATATGTACTCAATTCCTTGGAAATGAGTTCCAAAAAACCTGGATTTACAGTTATAAATGCATAAGATAATGATCCTAAACCAATCGCCTCATTATCCAATTCCAAAGTAAACCCTTTGATTATTCCTAATTTTTTCAATTTCTTAACTCTTTGATGAATTGTGCCATCGGTTACTCCCAATTCATTAGCTATCTCTACATAAGGCTTGGAAGAATCCTTTTGAAGTATAGTTAGTATCTCTCTATCAACTTTATCAAGCGTCATAAAGGATTGACCAACTTTTTATTCCATATTACGATAATCGTATAGATACTGCATTACTTATAAGACTTTCTTAGTAATATATCGAAAATAATACGAATGTTTAAATACCCTATAGTGTATCGATTTGATACTCTTAGCGAGAATAGATGCGCTGAGAGAAGAGTTGGTGTAGTATGAAGAGTAATTGGATAGAAGAAAATTGCAATATTTGCAAAGGTCAGATGATAGGTTCTCCATATGAGGGCGCAGGATATTGCCCACGCTGTGGAATGTATGAACCTGCCCATGCACCTTGGGCTGGACAGAATTGGCATGGTGTATGGGTAAGTGAGAGGTGTCTTTATTGCTACCAACCAATAATCGATACCCCCGATCCAAATGTAAACTATTGTCCATACTGCGGTAGATATCAAGCAGATGAAATTGGGTATTAATGTGAATAGGGATTAAAAATGATGATAGGTTATGTATGCCAAACATTCGGTCATAAAATAATGAATACTTACTCCATAGAAAATACTGAAGATTGCTATGAAGTAAATGATGTAAAGTATTGCAGCAGATGTGGAGGAATTAATCCAAAAACTAGAAAATCTATCAAACCTATAACTTCCTAGTTTTTTTGAAATAATATATTTTTTTTAAAAAAAGTTAAAGCATGAATGATTTGGAGGTGGTTGTGAAAATGTCTATTGTACCTGTATATACTGGTTTAGTAAATTATGCTAGATCCTTCATACCAGCATATTATCCGATGGCACGTTATCCAGTATTTTATTCATATGCATATAGCTACCCTAAAATAATTTATCAATATCCTACATATCCTGCAGTACCTTACGAAATTGTTGAATATGATTGTCCTACTGCCGAGAATGATTACAAGCTTATAAACGCAAACAATAATCCTGGAAACTTCTGGACGTGGCCTTCAGGTATGTGAGAATCTAGATTTAAGAACCCCAATTAATTTTTTTATCTTTAATAATTTTCTTTAGGTCAAATCCCACCCAGAATAGAAATGTCAAGGGAAGAATTAGAGAAAGCAATATAGTTGTTATTATAATTTCAACTCCCAGTGCCTCATTGATTTTTGGAATTCCGAAGAAGTTGCAAAAGTATTAGGAATTGATATTATCAAAGTAATCTATGTTAATATCAGCATTATTGCAGTAAGTCTATTTATTCGTTCACTCATTCTTTCGTTTGTTTTTATAGCTGCATCATAGAAGTTATCATTCTATCCTCATGTTTTTCGATTTTAAGAAACTCCTCCATGAATTTCTTATCCAATTTATTTTTCATTGTTTATCAAGAAAAATAATGATGGCATTGTTTTTTATTTTACTGTGTGTGTGCGTACCAAGGTACCCGACGACGACGAAAAAAACTGAAAAAAGGGAAATTAGAATTAGTTACTTTTTGTATTATCGTTAGCGCGAGCTACCATCTTACCTTGGAATGCTATATATATGAGCGATTTATTTTTATATTAAAATGAAAAAAATAGAATTCAATCCCTTAGGTTTTTTAGGATTCTTAGGATTTCTAGGATTTTTAGGAATAATTGATGAAAGGTTACGCTTTCTTAATCTGTTATTTTTCCTATTATTCTTAGGTTTTATACCTACTAAATCCAAAAAATAGAACATTGAAGCATATGGCGACTCTTCGCACTAATGTACCCATACACACTTTAATCCGAAATTTAACATGGCGCGCGCGCTATTTCATTGAATCCTATTTAATCCAAGATAGAAAATTGGTACATATTAAAAATCCAGCTTATTTAATGGGATAATGATTATGATATTATTTAATATTTCAAAAGTTCATATGATTGCACAAAAATCATTTTTATGTAGCTCCTATTGTTGACCCCCATCAAATATCTGAATTATCTATATCAATGCGAGCTTATTTTCATTTTCTAATAAAATTGGAAAATAATTTCATTAGATATAATCAAAAATATGGTGGGAATGGTTAAAATTAATCGGAATTATTATAGTAAATACTCTAAGTAGTGAAATTAAGTAAATTTTAAAACAGTTATCTATTGAATTATTAGTAAGGTAATTTGTAAAATGCAATCTAAATCTAGTATTAAAATAGCTGTGTTTCTCGCATCGATTCTGATAATCGCATCATTACATGTCCCTTATGCAGTTTCGCAAACCAATTTGACTCCAAATAGAACAACATCTCCTACGCGTGTTATGGAAGATGAAACTATAAGGATCACCATTGAACTGGAGGGCACAGGGGATATATCTGCATCGCCTATTGATACCGTGATGGTTATAGATAAATCAGCCAGCATGGCGGGCGATAAGATTGCTGATGCCAAGACTGCTGCAAAAGCTCTTCTTACATTTACCAATGAATTAGATAGGGTTGGTCTAATATCCTTTGGTAGCAGTATAACAATCAAATATGAATTGGCAATTATGAACTCGACTAATAAAGAGGATTTAGAAGACGAGATCGATGACATCAAAACGAGTGGGCAGACTAATATATACGATGCCATAATTGCGGCCAATGACCTCCTGACCGATTCTCCTAGGCAAAACGTTCCAAAGATACAGATTCTTCTCACAGATGGTCGTCATAATTATCCAACAACGCGTCCAGATAGTGATTTCGAGGATCTAGCTGAAGATACAAGGGATCAAGACATCACAATATTTACAATAGGTCTAGGGAACGATGTTAATCAGGAAAGGCTTGGGATGATAGCAAATATCACAGGAGGAAGGTTCTTCTATGCTCCTACATCTGACGATCTGCCTGAGATATTCAGAGACATCGCAAGGATGTTGGCTTTGGTCGGTACAGACATCGTGGTAACAGAGAGGATCCCTGACTACTTGACATATAATGAAGACGCATCGAAAGATCCTGATGAACGAAATGATATCACAGCCGTACCATTGGGTGTTTCAGATTCGCGCCCGCTACTTGAGCTCAAATGGAATGTTGACAGAATGTGGTTGCGGGACGAGTGGAACGTCACTTATACTGTCAAGGCGGAAGACGCTGTGGATACCAGCGGTATTGTGAGCTTCTCGCAGATAACATACAAAACTCGCGAGGGGCAGTCAGTCACAATTGACCTCTATCAAGGATTGGTTTTCCACAATATATCTTTAACAGACCTGATTATAGACCCGACTAATGTAATCCAAGGCGATGTGATAAATATCACTGCTACCGTGGATAGCGAGGGCATGATTCAAGATACTTTTCCCGTTGATATAAAGTACGACAGTACGTTGTTGAACAGGCAGACCGTAACCTTGAGTCCAGGCGAGTCAAAAAACGTAACCTACTCATGGAATACTACTGGTGTGGAGGTTGGAGAGTATAACATTACGGTTACCGCAGATCCAGATGAAAATATATGGGAGCAGGACAGGTCGGATAGCACAGATAAAGATGAAGTGCGAATATCTACACAAAGCAACCTGATACTCTTCTTGTTAGTAGGGCTCTTTTTCCTGATATTAGCTGTAGCCGGCGTAGTAGGTGGTTACCTGTATGAAACAAAAGGAAGAAGATCGCATCCAGATTATCGATGGTACTTCACTAGATGTAGCTTGTGCACAATATCAAAACTTGCGAAAAGTTCAAATCTAATCAAGGTTCGATAATGTTAGCAAATGGTGATTGAATTATGAGCTATGCGTATATTCCTAAACCACCTAAAAGATTTCTTTGCCAACCGCCACCTGAAGCATATACATGCACTCCCCCTCCAAGAGCTGTAATGGTTCAAGATCCGCCCGTTCAATACGAATACTTCCCTCCACCAGTGGAGTATGTTGAGCCTTCTCCTCCTGAAGTTTATTACCAACCTCCTCCTGAGGAATTTGCAGTTGAAAAACCGCCTATAACCTATGTATACCAGCCACCCCCTGAGGAGTATTGTATACCGCAACCTGCGGAGCACTTTGTTGTTCAGCAGCCAGCATACAAAGTTTGTTATTGCTGTGGAGGAAATCTAGAAGAAACAGAGAGATTTTGCCCTAGTTGTGGGGCGGGACAATAATAACCAATTTTTTTTATTCTCATAAACTGAGAATCTATTTTTTTTCAATTGATATGGCACACGCTACGGTGATTCTCTATTTAATTAAAATTAGAAAATGATATGCATCAATTAGAACAAGATACACTCGATTTAAAATCTCATTATTGTTAATGGAAAGTAATATATTTGTTCATTAAGAATAGGGTTTCTAGGATTGGTGTATAACAAAAATGAAAGCAAAAATTGGTGAATGGGCCTTCATTGCTTTTGTAATAATAGCAATCTTAGCTGGTCTTGCGGCAGGCATGG
>Ga0209427_10006854_pt1 | contig 12950 bp, 9 predicted proteins | sample DeeMarSWOR136_30_FD_187465 | JGI IMG/M metagenome (GOLD analysis project Ga0209427, IMG submission 187465) | Marine sediment microbial communities from White Oak River estuary, North Carolina - WOR-1-36_30 (SPAdes) (version 2) | ecosystem: Environmental > Aquatic > Marine > Intertidal zone >... | reverse complement strand
TTTTATCAGGTAATCGGCGATGTGGGGTCTGCCGAGGGTTCCATCAACGGTGGCATGGATCGCATCGAGGTCCGCAGCGGTAAACTCCGGTAGACCTTCTTGGAAAAATTCACGGTTTAGATTCTCCATGATCTCCTCCGCCCGCCCCTTCCTGAATTCCCTGATGGCCTTTAGTTTCTCAACGAGTATATGATTATGAATATCGTACTGGTATCCGAGAAAATCTAGAGAGACAGGATCCCCCCCCCTGTAGCCGTGATGGGAGAACGCTACGTTTAATTCAACGCCGGTGAGATACCGGATGCCGTAGGATTGAGCCAACTCAAGGGCGTGTTCCTGTGCATGAATGGCATCGTGGTCGGTGATCGAGAGCATATCGATCTGTTTTTTCTTTTTCGCAGCGGCAAATATTTCCTCCAGGCTCCAGTGGCCGTCCGAACCCTCTTTCGAGTGTATATGAAGATCTATCTTCACTTTTTTCTCTTCTGCTCACTCACCAAGGCTACAAACGCTGTTCATTCCTCTCAGAACGTATTACCTCCCAGAACTATCCTTAACATAACGAAGTGCCAGATCATAGTATTGTTTTGCTCTCTGCAAGGCCTCATTCCTCGTATTCCTGTCGAGCCCCTCGTCATCGAGCATGAAGGAGGTAACCTTGGCTCTCACATAGGCTCGGTAGACCTTATAAAACGGAAGGACATGTACCAAGGTGGAATCATCCGAGGCCTCGGTGTATGCCTCCACAAAAATCCTGCCAAGCTCAGGATATCCGTTTAGGTCCAGATCCATGGCAAGAAATGCTACGTCTGAGGCTACGTCACCGAAGCGAAACCGTTCATTGAACTCTATGCAGTCGAAGATATATATATCCTCACCTTCCATACAAATGTGCTGCAAATGAAGATCACCGTGGCATTCCTTTATACTGCCTTGGGCAATCCTCTGCTCAAATAGTGCTGCATTTTTTTCCATAAAGGATAAGCTCCACGATTCGATTGATTGGAATGTCTCCTTTGCAACAGGGCCGCCGATATACCTTTTTGTCTGCTCGAAGTTTTCCACCACATTGGTGTAAATGGTGTCCAGCCTGCCGAAAACCCTTGCTTTCTCATCGCTCTCGATGGCCGCATACACCCTGGCAAGGTGGCTGCCTATGCGCTGCATAGCATCAGAGCTTACCCTGCCTGCCTCTAGGAGCCGATAGAGCATATGGTCCTCGCTGATGCGCCTCATCTTGAGTGTATATTCAATCACCTCTATATCATCTCCCATTCGGAAAGAATTGCCATGAACAGAGATGGGAACAACTCCAAGATAGACATCTGGAGAGAATCGTCTGTTCAGCCTGATCTCCTCGTGACAAAAATGGCGGCGTTTCTCAAGCGTGGTGAAATCTAAAAACCCGAAATCCACTGGCTTCTTAACCTTATAGACCAGTTCTCCTGCGAGAAATATATAAGAGCTATGGGTCTGGATGAACTCAACCCCCTGAGGTCGATGGGGATAGAAGGAGGGATTAAGCATAGCTTTTATCAATAGGGGGAGCTCTGCCATCCTCATACCTTCTCATATGGATCGAAGAGCTTTTTGTATTCATCGAGGGCAAACCGGTCCGTCATCCCCGCGATATAATCACAAATTACCCTGGGTATGGACTCCTCTTGCATGCGTCTATGGTATTTTTCGGGAATTGATGAGGGATTTTCCATATAGGCATTGAAAAGATCCGTTATAAACCTTTCGGCCTTTATCCTCATCCTTTCTACTCGCCAGTGACGATAGAGCCTTTCGTGAAGAAAATTCTTCAAAAGATCATTCCCTCTTTTAACTTGAGCGCTATAGCTAACGATGTCCTTCCCTATATGCCTTACTTCCTCTAAAGATACAATCCCCTGTTCTTTTATATTACTGGTAGTCTGGTTAACTACATCCTGGATCAGAAGGCCAATGAGATGACTTATAGCAGTGTACTTTTTGGCTTTGTAGGTCGCATCAGGATATTTTTGTTCAACGCGCTTATAGACGTCTTGCCACATGGGGACCTCCATCAGCTCATCGAATGGGATGAGTCCTGCCTCCAATCCGTCATCTATATCGTGGTTATTGTAAGCAATCTCGTCTGCCACGTTAATGATCTGGGCCTCTAGGGTAGGAGCATACTCCATCTGAAACTCAATGAGGTTCTCAGGGCATGGGGAATCATGATATGAGGAATGTTTAGCGAGGCCCTCTCTGGTCTCGAACGTCAGATTGAGGCCTAAGAATCCAGGGTATCTCTCCTCCAGCACCTCAACCACTCGAAGGCTCTGTAGATTGTGTTCGAAACCCCCATAAGGTTTTAAAAGGCGGTTAAGGGCCGTTTCTCCTGCATGACCGAAAGGAGTATGCCCCAGGTCGTGAGCCAAGGCTATGGCCTCTGTGAGCTCCTCATTAAGCCTTAGCTTCCGGGCTATGCCCCTGGCAATCTGTGCAACCTCAAGAGAGTGTGTAAGGCGAGTCCTGTAGTAGTCTCCCTCGTGGTTAACGAAAACCTGGGTTTTATATTCCAGCCTGCGGAACGCGACGCAATGTATAATCCGATCCCGATCCCTCTCGAAGGCAGGGCGATCATCTTTGAACTCCTCTTGATATCGCCTTCCTCTGGAGTTGCGACTGCGGCAAGCATAGGGAGCAAGATCTGAGCGTTCGTGATCAACCATATCCTCTCCCGTGTGACAATCTTATAGCCCTACTCTGTCCATTGTCAAGAGATCAAACAAATATCACTTTAAAAAGATAACGTCTCATCAAAGTCCTGGTCTTCCATGATCTTTTCGTTGATCAGATGTGGAATTTTTGATAAAATAAGAAAAATATTTGATGGAGGATGTAGAGATGCTTCCTGCAACGAGACCGCTTCCTGTGAACATCGAAGATGAAATGCGCAAATCCTATATAGATTATGCTATGAGTGTCATCATCGGGCGTGCCCTTCCAGATGTGCGGGATGGTCTTAAGCCTGTGCACCGTCGAGTCCTCTTTGCTATGCATACCCTTGGGAATCACTGGAACAAACCGTTCAAGAAATCAGCGCGCATTGTAGGAGATGTTATCGGAAAGTATCACCCTCATGGTGACGCCGCAGTCTACGATACCATCGTGCGTTTGGCACAAGACTTCTCTCTGCGCTACCCAATGGTTGAGGGGCAAGGCAATTTCGGCTCTGTGGACGGGGATTCGGCAGCTGCCATGAGGTATACAGAGATCAGACTCTCCCGTTTGGCCGATGAACTGCTCGCTGATATTGATAAGGACACCGTGGATTTTGGACCCAATTATGATGATTCTCTCCAAGAACCGCTTCTTTTACCCGCCCCGTTACCCAATCTATTAGTCAATGGATCTGCAGGCATCGCCGTAGGAATGGCTACAAATATTCCACCTCATAATTTGGGAGAGGTGATCGATGCCATTGTAATGCAGATAGAGAATCCTGGTATCGCGATAGAGGACCTGATGAAATGCATACCCGGTCCTGATTTTCCTACCGGCGCCCTTATTTATGGAAGAGATGGAATCAGCGCGGCCTATCATACAGGGAGAGGCGTTATTCAACTCCGAGCTCGGGCCTTGGTGGAGAAGCAGAAGGGAGAAAGAGATCGAATTATTTTTACCGAACTCCCCTATCAAGTTAATAAGGCTCGCCTGGTTGAAAAAATCGCCCAATTGATGCAGGAGAAGCGGCTTGAAGGCGTCGCAGATGTAAGGGATGAGTCTGACCGTGAGGGAATGAGAGTAGTATTGGAGCTCAAAAAGGATGAGGTGGCGGAAGTGGTCCTTAACCAGCTCTATAAACTTACTCAGATGCAGGTATCCTTTGGAATCATCCTTCTCGCGTTAGTGGACAACAGGCCTTCCGTTTTAAATTTAAAGGAATTAATCCACCATTTTATCGAGCATCGCAAAGTGGTGGTTACTCGTCGCTCCCGCCATGAACTGCATGAGGCAGAAGTTCGCGCCCATATACTTGAGGGGCTACTGAAGGCCCTTACCAATATAGATGCTATCATTGCCCTTATCAAGGGCTCCAAAACTCCAATTAATGCTAAAGAATCTCTCATCAAAAGATACGGTTTTTCAGAAGTTCAGGCACAGGCCATTCTAGACATGCGATTGCAGCGCCTCACCGGCTTGGAACGAGAGAAGATTAAAGAAGAGTTTAAAGCACTGAATAAGGAAATAGATAGATTGCGTAAAATCCTTGGCGATGAGAGACTTTTATTTGACGAGATCATAAAAGAGTTAAAGGATATCCAGGAGGAATTCGGCGACCCCCGTCGAACCCATATTATTGACCAAGAGGGTGAAGTTCGCCTCGAAGATCTCATCCTCGATGAGGATATGGTTGTCACCATAACGCATACGGGCTATATTAAAAGGACTCCTGCTGCATTATATCGTAGCCAACGTCGCGGGGGGAAGGGACGGCTGGGTATCATTGTAAAGGACCACGACTTCGTGCAACAAATATTTGTTGCATCAACGCACCATTTTATCCTCTTTTTTTCTGATAAGGGAAGGGCATATTGGTTGAAGGTGCATCAAATACCGCAGGCTGCTCCTTCTGCAAAAGGGAAAGCACTGGTCAACCTCATTAATCTCTCTCCTCAAGAGAGAATAACTGCTATTCTCCCTGTAAGGGAGTTTAAGCCAGGAATATCAATTATCATGGCCAGCAAGAGGGGAGTATTGAAGAAGACCGCGCTGCAGGCATTCAGTCATCCGCGTTCAGACGGTATTATTGCAATTCGACTAGACGAAGGTGATGGTTTAGTAGATGCAAAACTTACCATGGAGAAGAAAGAAATCTTTTTGGGGACACGCATGGGGAAGGCAACCAGGTTCAAAGATAGCCAGGTTAGGGAAATGGGAAGGGGCGCCAGAGGAGTGAGAGGAATAACCCTCTCGGAAAATGACCGCTTGGTTGCTTTGGATATCATCCAAGAAAGAACCTCTGTTGTCAGTGTGACTGAACGAGGCTATGGTAAGAGAACGTTTCTAACAGAGTACCGAAGTCAAAATAGAGGCGGAAAAGGTGTGATAAACACCCTGATTTCCAATAAAAATGGTAATGTGGTTGGTATACTTCAGGTGGTAGAAGAAGATGAGGTAATCTTGATAACGGATAAGGGTAAGGTATTGAGGACTTCAGTAAATGATATCCCCTTAAGGGGGAGGAATACTATGGGAGTTAAGCTCATTGACATTGAAGATGGGGAAAAGGTTGTAGGCTTGGCAAGAGTTGCTGATAAGGATAAAAATGACTTGACCTAAAAAATTATTTCTGCTATTTTAGGATAAATCTTTTAATCCGGCCCTAAAAAGCCTTCGGCTTTGGACGTTAAATTTGCAAATAATCTTTCAATACATCTTCGCATGTCCTATCTCAAAAAAAATCCATCCGTTGTGGATTATATGTAGAAAACCCTTTTTAAACTAACATTTTTTCAACATTAGATATTTTATGGAAAATTTTTGGTTAACGGTTCTAGAAAACATTAAGAGCCAAATTAATACCAATAGTTTCGAAACATGGATTAAGCCAATATCATTTCGTTCTTTAAAAGAGAGGACTATTGTTCTTGAGGTACCTAATAACTTCTTTCGGGATTGGGTGGCTGAACACTATATAGAAACAATAAAAAATACGCTTCATGAACTAACCAAAGAAGATATTGAAATTTCTTTACAGGTTAAAAAAATAAAACCATCCCATTTAAAAGAAATTAAAGAAGAAAAAGTCGAGCAGAAAGATGATCTCGCCAGCCGTATGTTTAATCCTCGTTATACCTTTGAAAATTTTGTCGTTGGTGCTGGGAACCAATTTGCACACGCTGCCTCCCAAGCAGTAGCTGATACCCCTGGTAGTCGATATAACCCTCTATTTATTTACGGTGGCGTAGGATTAGGAAAGACACATCTCTTGAATGCAGTTGGTCACAGAATGATAAAGAACAGAACGGTTTTTGATCATAGAAAGCTATGTTTTATTTCTTCAGAAGAATTCACCAATGAGCTTGTTAACTCGATACGTTTTGAGCGAATGGATGGTTTTAGGAAAAAATTCAGAAGCATAGACGCCCTACTTATAGACGATATACAATTTATTTCAGGAAAGGAAAGAACACAGATAGAGTTTTTCCATACCTTTAACTCATTGTATGAGAACAAAAAGCAGATTGTTCTCACAAGTGATAAATTTCCTCGTGAAATACCCAACTTTGAAGAGCGATTAAAATCAAGATTCGAATGGGGTCTCATCGCTGATATCCAACCTCCTGATGTCGAAACGAAGGTCGCCATTCTTAAAAAGAAGGCTGAGCTAGAAAATATATACATTCCCAATGATGTTGCCTTTTTCCTAGCATCTCATATCAATTCTAATATCCGAATATTAGAAGGATGTCTAATAAGACTTGGTGCCTTTGCTTCTCTTACTAAAAAGGAAATTACTTTAGATTTGGCAAAGGAAGTATTAAGAAATTTTATCAAGGAGAAAGACGCAACAACTTCTATCGATACTATCCAAAAATTGGTTGCATCTTATTTTAACTTGCAACAAAAAGATTTAAGGTCAAAAAGGCGATTAAAGCAACTTGTAATTCCGAGACAGATTGCTATGTATATTGCTAAAAAACTCACTACTTCCTCGCTTATAGAGATAGGAGAGAAGTTTGGTGGAAAGGATCATTCCACCGTTATACACTCCATAAAGAAAATAGATGAACAACGTTCAACTGATCAATATATAAAAAATGTTATTGATGATATAATGAGAAAAGTTAAGGAGTAGATATACACAAGAATAAACAGTAAAAATTTAAAATTATGAAACTAAATTACTTTATTGTATCAATTTCTTATAATACTATTCAACTTTTCCACAGCTCTTATTACTACTATTATTTCTTAGGAGATATTTTATGAAAATAGTATTAGAAAAGAATTTGTTCCAAACAAGCTTAGCAAAAATTCAAGGGATTGTGGAGAGAAGAAGTACCATTCCTATTCTTTCAAATATACTCATTACTGGAGAAAATAATACGGTAGATATCGTTGCTACCGATCTTGAAATAGGAGTAAAAGAAATTACAAAAGCGACTATTATCGAAAAAGGTACTATCTGTATCCCTGCGAGAAAAATATATGATATGGTAAGAGAACTTTCTGAAAATCAGCTAGAAATCCAAGGGGCGCAAAATTTTTGGATATCAATACACTCTGGGAAAACGATCTTCAATCTTCCTGGACTCGATCCTAAAGAATTCCCAAATTTTCCCGAGACTGAAGGTGTTGATTATTTCAATTTGAACAGTAATGATCTTTTAGAAATGATTGAAAAAACAGTGTTTTCTGCCTCAACAGAGGAATCAAGGTTCAATCTTAACGGCGTTTATATGGAAAATATTATTAAAGAAGAAAAGAAATTTTTGAGAATGGTTGCTACCGATGGACATCGGTTATCTTTGATTGATAAAGAAGCAGAAGCGATTTTAGAGAGGGGGATAATTCTCCCACGCCGTGGTTTTTCAGAATTAAGAAAAATTTTAGGGGATGGAGAGACAAATGTAGCTATTTCTCGCAAAAACAATAACTGTATTTTTAAGACAGAAAAAAGCATCGTTGTAATCCGCTTATTGGAAGGAGAATTTCCTGACTACCAACAAGTAATTCCTACATCTAATGATAAGCAGATAGTGATTGACAGAAAGAATTTTGTTGGGTGTTTACGACGTGCCAATGTTATCGCAAGCGAAAAGGGAGAGGGGGTTAAATTTTCTATAAAAGAAGGAAAAATGGAGATACATACTGGAGGGCCAGATGTTGGCGAGGTAAAGGAAGAGGTTGAAATTAATTATGAAGGAGAACCGGTAAGTATTAGTTTTAATATAAAATATATCTTGGATGTTTTAAACATATTGGAAACAGAAAAGATAAGGTTGGAATTAAAGGAGGAATCAAGTGCTGGAGTAATAAAACCAACAGAAGGAGAAAATTATTTATATGTAATCATGCCAATGCGTCTATAAAAGCAGCTAGTAACCCTCCAAATAAAATGAGTTTTCCTATGCACCTCCCGGATTAAAGCCCCGTATCAGGAGAAAAAGTATGGAAAATATGAGTTCTTCATTTGAAGAAATTTATGATGCACGACAGATTAAAGTATTAGATGGATTGACTGCTGTAAGAAAGAGACCATCTATGTACATTGGAAATACCGGCACAGAAGGGCTCCACCACCTTGTGGAAGAATTGGTGGATAATAGCATAGATGAATCCTTATCAGGCTTTTGCACGAAGGTAGAGGTTGATATTCATTTAGATAATAGTCTGACGGTAAAAGATAATGGAAGGGGAATTCCGGTTGATATGCATAAACAGGAAAGAAAGCCAGCGGTTGAGGTTGTTCTTACAAAACTTCACTCTGGCGGAAAATTTGACAAGAAGAGCTATAAAGTTTCTGGTGGCCTGCATGGGGTAGGCCTCTCCGTGGTAAATGCGCTCTCTGAGTATCTGGAGTTAGAAATTAAAAGAGAGGGAAAAGTATATCACCAAAGATATGAGAAGGGATTAAAGAAGACGCCACTAAAAATAGTGGGTAAGACGAAAAAATCTGGTACAACTATAAAATTTAAGCCAGATATCGATATCTTTGAAGAGATTACGTTTAGTTATGAACTTCTTTCTCAACGACTTCGAGAATTGTCATTTCTCAACAAAGGAATCAACATAACAATAGTAGATGAGAGAAGTGAAAAAATTAATACATTCTTTTACAAAGGAGGAATCATATCCTTTGTTGAATATCTCAATCGTAACAAAACGAGTATATTCCCTAAACCAATTTTCTTTGAAGGAATTAAAAATGACATACATATTGAGGTTGCGCTTCAATATAATGACACTTTCAAAGAAACTATATTCAGCTTTGCCAATAGTATTAACACTCATGAGGGGGGTACACATTTAGTTGGTTTTAAATCAGCATTAACAAGGACAATAAATGCATACGCTGTTAATAATAATCTCCTTAAAGATCTCAAAGAGGGGCTCAGTGGTGAAGATGTACGAGAAGGATTAGTTGCTATAATAAGTGTGAGGCTACCTGACCCACAGTTTGAAGGTCAGACAAAGACAAAGCTCGGCAATAGCGAGTTGAAGGGGATTGTAGAGACGTTAACGAATGAAAGATTAGGAAGTTTCTTTGAAGAGCATCCACAGGTGGCACGTAAAATATTAGCAAAGGTTATCGATGCAGCGCGTGCACGATTGGCAGCAAGAAAGGCAAGGGAACTGACAAGAAAAAAGGGAGGGTTGGATACCAGCCTGTTACCTGGAAAGCTTGCTGACTGCCAAGAGCGAGATCCCTCTCGCAGTGAGCTATATGTTGTGGAAGGAGACTCAGCAGGTGGTTCAGCAAAACAAGGGAGAGACAGGAAATATCAGGCCATACTTCCGTTAAAAGGGAAGATATTAAATGTTGAAAAGGCAAGATTTGAAAAGATTTTGTCAAACGAGGAGATTAAGACAATTATCACCGCATTGGGTATCGGTATCAATCAGGATGAGATTGATCTTTCTAAAATTAGATATAATAAGGTCATTATTATGACAGATGCTGATATAGACGGATCTCATATCAGAACCCTCCTTTTAACGTTCTTTTATCGGCAGATGGTAGGGGTTATTGAAAATGGCTATCTTTATATCGCCCAACCACCGCTCTATCGAGTCAGGATAGGAAAGGAGGATACCTACCTTAAGGATGAGGAGGAGTTGAACCGCTTCCTTTTAGAAAGGGCGATGGAAAAAGTGGAGTTGGAGGTAAAGGAGACTAAAACCAAATTGGGAGGAAGGAGGCTTTTAGATCTCCTTAACAAGCTCTCACGATTTGACTACTATCAGAGAAGGCTCGAAAGAAGAGGATACCCGCGAGAGGCCATAAAGATCCTCTTGAGACAAAATATTAGTCAGCCCGAAGACTTTGGAGATAAAAAGAGGTTGAAGTTACTCCATAATACTCTGCGAGAGGAGGGAATAGAGGTCGGAGAGATTATTGCCGATGAGGAACATAATCTTTTAGAATTCTCTATACAGGGAAGAATAAATGGAAGAAAGGTTGAGAGAAAAATTAATAGAGCGCTGGCAGATACTGCTGAATACAAAAGCATCTTGACCCTTTATCAATCAATTGCTGGTTTCGAAACACCACCTTTTATACTCTACCACAAAGGGGGACAGCAAGAACTAGGATCCAAAGGAGAATTGTTGAATTATATTATCAATATAGGAAAAGGAGGGTTATATATACAGAGATATAAGGGGCTTGGAGAGATGAACCCAGGTCAACTATGGGAGACAACGATGAACCCCGAAACGCGTAATCTGCTCCAGGTGAGAGTGGAGGATGCTGTGGTTGCCGATGAAATCTTTACAATCCTAATGGGAGATCAGGTAGAGGAGCGCAGACAATTTATCGAACAACACGCTCTTCAGGTAGAAAATCTGGACATTTAATGTCAAGAGTAATTGGTTTAACCGGGGGAATAGCAAGTGGCAAGAGCCTCGTATCACACACCTTAGTTGGTTTCGGGATGATGGTAATAGATGCGGACGACATAGGGCGCAAAATTATGGAGAACGATATTAAAACTAAGCGGAGAGTAGTTAAGACTTTCGGAGAAGAGATTCTCAGAGAGGACCACGAAATCGATAGAAAAAAGCTAGCGATGATTATCTTCAGTGACCCAAAAAAGAGAGAACTCCTCGAAAGTATGCTTCACCCGTTCATTAAAAGAGAAATGAGGAAGAAGGCTCTCGAGAGCAGTGGGGATATTGTCTTGGAGGTTCCCCTCTTGATAGAGAAAGGTGAGCACAAGAGAATGGATTTGGTAGTGGTAGTCTATACATCCAGAGATGAACAGCTCCGACGCCTTACAAGTAGGGAAGGGATATCCATGGAAGAGGGCATCAGAAGGATAGCTACACAACTTCCATTAGATGAGAAGATTTCCGTTGCCCATTATATTATTAACAACAGTGGATCCGTTGAGGAAACGGTGGAACAAGTATATAGGTTTCATCAGATACTAAAGAGGAAAAAGTGCCATGAAGACAGAAATTATTAACCTTAGGGATTTGAAACGCCAGAGAATATCAGGACTGGCATCTTTAGCAAAGGGGTTACACGTAGAGGGTGCAGCCAATATGCGAAGACAAGAGCTAATCTTTGCCATACTACAGGCCCAAGCGGATAAGAATGGCGTCATCTATGGCGATGGGGTTTTAGAAATACTTCCCGATGGGTTCGGCTTCCTTCGCTCCCCAGATTATAACTATCTTCCAGGACCAGACGATATTTACGTCTCCCCTTCGCAAATTAGGAGGTTCACTCTAAGAACAGGTGATACCATATCGGGTCAGATAAGGCCCCCCAAGGAAACAGAAAGATATTTTGCGCTTTTGAAAGTTGAGATGCTCAATAGTGAAGACTCAGAGGCCGCGAAGGATAAGATTCTCTTTGACAACCTCACCCCGATCTACCCACAAGAGAAGGTCAGACTGGAACATGACGCTGATGACTACTCCACTCGAGTAATGGATCTGCTTACACCGCTTGGAAAAGGACAGCGGGGCTTGATAGTCGCTTCCCCTAGGACCGGGAAGACAATGCTTCTGCAGGCGATTGCTCATAGTATTATGGCTAATGAAAAAGAGATGGTGCTGATTGTACTCCTCATTGATGAGCGGCCTGAGGAAGTGACCGATATGGAACGTTCAGTGGAGGGAGAAGTAATCAGCTCTACCTTTGATGAACCTCCACAGCGACATGTTCAAGTGGCAGAGATGGTGATTGAAAAAGCAAAGAGACTTGTTGAGCACCAGAAGGATGTGATTATCTTACTCGACAGTATTACGAGGCTGGCCAGGGCATATAATGCAGTCGTCCCTCCTAGCGGAAAGGTCCTCTCAGGAGGTATTGATGCCAATGCTCTCCAGAGGCCAAAGCGGTTCTTTGGCGCCGCAAGAAACATCGAGGAGGGAGGGAGCTTGACTATTATCGCCACCGCACTGATTGATACAGGAAGTCGGATGGATGAAGTCATCTTTGAGGAGTTTAAGGGGACCGGTAATATGGAGTTGATGCTGGATCGCCGCCTTGTTGACAGGAGGATCTTCCCAGCTATTGATATAAACCGCTCGGGAACGAGAAAAGAGGAGCTCTTGCTAGACGACAGTGACCTGAACCGCATATGGCTTTTACGCAAGGTACTTACCCCGATGAATACTGTGGATAGCATGGAGTTCCTCTTGGATAAGTTGAGCAAAACAACGAGCAATCGAGAGTTTTTAGACACAATGAATCAGTAAGAAATTGTTGAAAAGAGCAATAATCTATGATATTTTTAAAGGAGGAGCTAACGCATGAAAAAGGAAATTCATCCAGAAATGTACGATGTAACGATCACATGCGCTTGTGGAGCCACCTTTCATACTAAATCCACCCGTAAGGACTATACGGTAGATTTATGTTCCCGCTGTCACCCATTTTTTACGGGGAAGGCGAAATTGGTTGATACAGCGGGAAAAATAGAGAAGTTCACCCGCAAGTATAAACATTTCCACGATAAGGGGCAGGAGAAGCAATAGAAAGAAAAATTCTTCACCGGTCACAAAGGGAGAAAGGATCTTTGCTCTGCCGGTGATATTTTTTTGCCCCGAAAAAATATAAAATGAAACATGTTACTCAGAGATAGATGGTGCTGAACAAGGATTCACAGGAGGTATTGAATCTTTGAATAAAGAGATTTTAGGAAAGCTCGAAGATGTGGAATCGAGATATGAGGAATTAGAGCGTATCCTTGGAGACCCACACATTGTGTCCCAGAAGGATGAGTTTCAGCAAT
>Ga0209427_10006853_pt1 | contig 12950 bp, 7 predicted proteins | sample DeeMarSWOR136_30_FD_187465 | JGI IMG/M metagenome (GOLD analysis project Ga0209427, IMG submission 187465) | Marine sediment microbial communities from White Oak River estuary, North Carolina - WOR-1-36_30 (SPAdes) (version 2) | ecosystem: Environmental > Aquatic > Marine > Intertidal zone >... | reverse complement strand
CTGACAGGGTTTCCCCTCCCATCACACCCATTCCATTCTACCGTGTGCAACCCTCGCGACTGTTTCTCATCAACGAGACACGTCACTATCCGGCCCGTCAGGTCGTAGATATCCAGTGTCACCGTGCAATCTTCTGGGAGGTAGTATTCAATGACCGTCGATGGATTGAACGGATTCGGGTAGTTCTGGTAAAGGACGAGCGATAATGCCGGGACCGAGATCGGCTCCGTCTCAAAGAGAACGCTGCTCCTCTCCCCATCTGACAAGACGATGCGGTACCTGTACGTTCCACCCCCCATACAGCTGCGATCCCTGAATATAAAGGTACGCCCCTCTCGAGAAATCTCCGTTTGGGAGAGCTCCCGGTACGGATCCTCGCCCGCCCCCGCTCGCAGGACATGGAAACGCATATCTTCTCGTTCTTCGGACAGGGTCCACTCGACGGTAACGATCCCTCCAGCGAGGTACGCACAATAACACTGTAGGATGGTTTCGACGGGAGCGCCGGAACCATTTATCCTCGCCGCGTAGATATCCACGCTGCCGCTCCGTTCATCCTGCCAGGTGATGATTGCCCCACCTCTCATATCCGTGACGATATCCGGGTACCGCTGATCCCACATCTCCACGCAGACGGGATTCCCGTCGTTTTCCCAGTAACACGTACCGGACCCCAACATCCGCTGAGCGTATATGTCATAGTTTCCCCCTCGGCCGTCGATCCATGTAATAATCGCTCCTCCCTCGCCATCGGTACAGATCTGCGGCCTTTCCTGGTCACCAGCTGCTTCACAGACCACAACTCCGTTCTCAGTACACTGAACGGTGAGATCTTCAAGAATCCTCTGTGCATATATATCAACATCCCCATTCCGGCTGTCCTCCCATGTGATGATCGCCCTCCCCCCGCCGTCGAAAATGATTTGGGGCATGTTCTGAGTTCCCATTGCCGTGCATATCGGCATTCCATTCATTATCCATTGAGGTGTTCCGCCGGCATCCAGTCTTTGTGCATAGATGTCTCTGAATCCGCTTCTGTCGTCCTGCCAGGTGATGACTGCACCCCCCGCGCCATCGGAGACAATCTGGTGGTTGTCCTGCAATCCTGTTTCCGTGCAGATTGAGACACCATTGAGAGGCCATTGAACAGCGCCGTTTGCATCGACCTTTTGGGCGTAAAGATCTAAATCGGCCCCTCGCTCATCTTCCCATACGATGATTGCCCCACCCGCGCCATCAGAGGCAATGTGCGGTGCTTCCTGCATGTCACTCGCTGTACATATGGGAACACCGTTCGCCGTCCACAGGACAGTTCCGCTTGGGTCGATTCTTTGAGCATAAATATTATAGGGAAAGATGCGTCCATCCTCCCATGTGATAATTGCTCCTCCGGCACCATCGGATGCAAGTTGGGCGTCGTATTGCATTCCCGTTGCAGAGCAGATGACAGCTCCATCATCTACCCATCCTGCCTGCAGTGAAGGGATTCCGGTGATCAGTAAGAGCAGGCAAAGACACAGTACTGAGTTGCAAAGCAACTTCATGGTCTTACCCTCCTTTCTTCGTAGTGACTATCGAATGAGACCATGAATGGTTCTTGATAAAAACAATACTACTTTCATGCGTATTTGCCATCTCAACAGGGCACACATTGGGTCGTCATTATAAGGTTAACATCGAAAAGTTACTATTGTATAAATGATGTCTTTGCGGCTTCAGGACAGAAAAGCAAAAGGGAAGCAAACTGGTATGCTAACTTCCCCTTCTCATCTACTACAATAATTGATACTATCTCAGAAGGACCATCTTCTTCATCTCTGAGAAATTCCCTACCTGAAGTTGATAGACATGACTTTCACCTCAATAGAAGTTACCTTGCCGTGGTGTCTCGGCCGTCTACATGCCAGACCCACGAGTTGCTCATTTTTAGGGATCACCTTCATATAGTGAGACTCCCTTTGATCCGAGAATGACACAGAGATTTTTCCTTTTGGGGGAGAAATAACTCCATGGAGAGAATTCGCGGGCGGAAAAAAGTGCTCCTTATGATTGATTTCGGGTGAAGGGTGTTGCCGCTCCACTCCATATGATGTGGGTTGGGGTCTACATGATGGCGCACATGTGACAATCGCGGGAGAGGACAGATTACAATGTGTTATCGTGTAAAGATACGTTTGATGTTGCTCCAGCTCTCCTCTTCAACGGCCACTTCGGTTTCGTTGAGGAAGAGTTTCGTCACTCCATTATCATAATCGTTGGTGTTCCCGATGAAGGCGTCCAAATCACCGTCGTTGTCAATATCCCCCAGTGTGATCGACACGCCGTATTGTGTCCCGAGAAGCTTTCCCACGGATGTAAAGACGCCCGATCCATCGTTGACCCATACCTCATTACCGAAATCGTGCTGTGTCGTACAGGCGTCGAGGTCCCCGTCTCTATCCAGATCCCCGAGTGCGACCTTGTTGCTGCTTAGACCGAAGTCCGAACCGTGCATGGTGAAAGCGCCCGAACCATTGTTGAGATACACAGTATTACCGAAGAGGGAATTCGTGAGGAATGCGTCAAGATCACCGTCCCCGTCTAGATCCCCGATATCCGCACCCCCGTGCCCCTGGGCCGAGCCTATGCTTTGACCACTGTCACTGAAATTGCCATCTCCGTCGTTGATCCAAACTTTGTTTTTCGCCTCGTAGTACGAGACGAACATGTCCAGATCCCCGTCGGCATCCAAGTCCTCCAGAACCATACCTCCCGAGTTTGCCGCACCCACGTGCTGCCCGCTGTCAACGAACGTACCGTCACCGGTATTGAGCCATATTCTATTCAAATGCAGATAGTTGTTTACTAATGCATCGAGATCTCCATCGCCGTCGATATCACCGAGCGTAACCCCGCATCCGTTTTCATCAGTCAGTCCCAGGCTTTGCCCTGAATCCGTAAATGTACCGGAGCCGTCATTCATGAAAACCCTGTCATTCGACTGGTTGAAAGTGACGAAGACATCGAGATCGCCGTCACCGTCCAGATCACCGAGTGCGGCACCGTGCGCGGAGATTCCTCCCAAGCTCTGGCTACTATTTTCGAATATACCGTTCCCGTCGTTCAGCCATACCCTTTGGATGTTGTGCCATGTTGCGAAAAACGCATCGACATCTCCGTCTTCATCGATATCACCGAGTTTAATGGCGAAAGCGACGCCGTCACCAAGGTTCTGCCCGCTGTCGATGAATACGATCGTCGCATCGCTTAGGATTGGGGGACTTGCGAGGAGAGTCACAATAAGAAGAATGACGAATGAAATCTTGCATCTCTTCATGAAGTAGCTCCAGCCGCTTGAATTTGATGAATACGTTTCTCTTGGGGAAAGGTGTCCTCGTACAACTCGCGTAAGTAAATAACTATTTTACAGGAAAGGAGTCAAGATATATGTATCGCTGTTTAAACGTACTTATCCGGGGGAGTGTCAACGGAGCAAGACCATCTTCTTCGTCTGCACGAACTCACCGGCGACGAGACGATAGAAGTAGATGCCTGAAGCAACCGTATTGTCCAGAACGTCGCAACCATTCCAATTAACGCTGTAGTTGCCTCCAAGCTGTACTCTATGCACCAGCACAGTTACCTGCCGTCCTGTGACATCGAATACTTCGAGCCGCACATGGCAACGCTCACGTACCGAGTATCTGATTGTAGTTAAGGGGTTAAATGGATTGGGGTAGTTCTGCCTTAGGGTAAACCGCGGATACGGGCTGAGTTCAACGGAGGTAGAACCACCTGCAATATTGATCAGAATTGAAACATTGTTGGACGAACTATTACCAGATGCAAGATCAAGATAACCGTCTTCATTGAAATCTGCCGTGGTAATTGAATGGGGAGAATCACCCGCACTGTAATTATCCATAGGATCAAAGGTGCCATCCCCGATTCCGAGAAATACTGATATACTATCAGATCCCATATTCGCCACAGCAATATCAATATGACCATCTTTTTCAAAGTCCCCGCAGGTTACCGCATCCGGAATGTCAGCGGTTTCATAGTTGACTGCAGCGGAAAATGTGCCGTCTCCATACCCGAGGAGTATTGAAAGAGAGGATATTTGACCTAAAAACCGACCACTATTTGTTACCGCCAGATCCAGATGACCGTCTTCGTTAAAATCTTCACTGGCTACAGAAGTAGAATAGTCGCCGGTTGAATAATGCATCGGCGATGCGAACGTGCCGTCTCCAGCCCCTAGAAGGATCGAGATATGTCCAATGAAGGATGACCACATGCCACTATTAGCCACTGCCAGATCAATATGACCGTCCTCATTAAAATCTCCGGTTATGACCGAACAAGATCCGCTACTGACTGTATCAGTTTCAGCGGGTGCGAATGTACCGTCTCCATTTCCCGCAAGAATCGACACAAACCCGAGCAATAAATCGGGACCGGCCTGGCTGACTACTGCCAGATCTTGGTGCCCGTCTTCATCAAAATCCTCTGCAGTAATTGAAAACAATCTTTCCGGGGCGTTACAGTTACCTTTAAAGACGAATGTGCCGTCCCCCTCTCCAAGCATAATCCGGATAATCCAGCTTCCCGCAACTGCCAGATCTGTATGTCCATCCTCATTGAAATCGCCGGTGGTGAGTGATCGGGGCAAATCGTCAACTTCATAGTCCCTCTTATCAAGGAAAGTTCCGTTCCCATCTCCAATAAGAATCGTTATATTATTAGATACCAAGTTGGCTACTGCTAAATCCGTATGCCCGTCCTCGTCAAAGTCTCCGGTAGCTACTGAAGACGGTCCATCGCCTGCAGCAACGCTCAGCGGTGCGTCAAACAGCGGTTCAGATGAAGAAGAATTTACAGCAGCAAAAAGAAATAAAAGCGCTATTAATAGATATTTCTTCATGCTATATTTCTACTGAGAACTTTTTAAAACATCTACCTTTTACATTTTAATTAATGGCTGATCTATATTTATTATACCAATAATCGGTAAAGGTTTCAAAAGATACATTGTTTTCAGGTGGGAATGGGAAGGGAGAAGGTAACACCCCTCTTTGGGCAAAAAATCCTTCTTTTCTATGTTTCACGGATTATCTCTAATGCGGCTGGCCTGTTGACACTCCTGTCATTGGCCATTATTATTAGATGCCATTTCGTAAGGCGAAGAACTTGCTCACAATACTGCACCTGTAGCTCAATGGATAGAACAACGGACTTCTAATCCGTTTGACAGCCTTTTTGTAATCCCGCCGAAATCAGTCAATTCGCTTTATTGCTAATAGGATAGAAATTCTTAGATTTAATCAGAATTCACCACATTTAAACACGTTTAGACTCTCAACGTGGCACAAATGTGGCACAGACAAGGTGATTACTATCATGGAAGAAAATAAAAAGGGAAGCAAGCACGTATTGCCATGCTTCCCTTCTTTGTCTATGCCTGATAATTGATAAGTTACTTTAAAATTACCAACTTCTTCGTCTCTGCGAAGTCCTTTGTCACAAGCTTATAGAAATACACACCGCTTGAGATTGACTGATTTGCCTCGTTCTTTCCGTTCCAGTTGACGGTGTAACCTCCTGGCTTTGGTGATTGCATATCGTCTACAAGCGTTTTCACTAACTGTCCGGACACGTCGTAGATACTAAGGTTCACCCAAGTACGCTCTCTGATAGCGTATTTGATTGTTGTACTCGGATTGAAAGGGTTCGGATAGTTTTGATGTAAGTCCGTGGTTCCGGTCAAGTCCACTGCTACATCGGTCGAGTGAACGACTAAGATGGAATCTAAGATCGCGTTACCCTTACCATCTTCAACGGCATAGTACATCCAACCGGGCGTAGTAGGGGAAGCCGGCACACTTGCCATGCCAGAGGCGTCAGTGTAGCGGTTGTCAAAGACCTCGTGTGTACCATTCAACGCGTTGTTCCCACTCATTCCCTCACCATCGCCAGGTTTCCAAAGACCGACGAGCGCCTCGGGAATCGGCATGCCGTCTGGATCTAATACCTCCACCTCCAGAAAGCAGGGTGGGGAGAGGCAAGTCGTGACCTCCAGCGGGACAATAACGACAAACTCAAGGGGATTATAGCGACGGATCTGCAGGTCGGGATCACCCAGGAGGAGGTAGATCCAGGAATTTTCCCAAAATGGATCTGGCACGAGCACATCCATTTGAGCTTCGGCGTACTCGATCGCGTGGGACTCTGTTATGAATCCCAGGTCATAGACTGCAAGGAACATCTGCCTGTCGAGCTCGTGGTTCTGGCTTGTGCCCGACCCCACTGTTGCGCCGTAGTATGAGACCGCGCCATGGCCAACCTGTTCCATCCAGTTCTCAGCGATGCAGTCGGAACTACTGAGCGATGTGTTCGTGCAGGCGAACGACCAGACTACAGGCGACCGTTCCATGGGATTTGTGAGGCCGGTGACATCGGTTGCGTTGTAGTACTGATTCGTCTGGTTCCAGTCCGTTGCCGTCGCATTCGAAGATCCGTGGCCACGGTAAGCAACGACACCTACCCCGTTGTTGATCCGAGAACTGACATCTGCATCCGTTACACCAACCTGCGACCCGTAGTAGGTATGAAACGTTGGCGTCACCGCATATACAGCGGTCCTCACTGACTCGTGCGCTCCCTCGTACTTCCCCGGTGCACCTTGCTTGTGCGCCCAGAGTGCAACCTTGTCGTAGCAGCAGAATAAACTCGGATGGTCCTCGTACTCGAGGATCTTATCTATCTGGTTCGCTGCATCCGTCTCGTTGTCCACGGAGAGGCGTCCGAGGTATATCTCTTCATCCTTGTCATCGCCATCCGTCGAGGCGTAAAGGTCGTCCGTTGGATCGTCGGTCGGCGAGGTGCAGAGTGGAATAACATCAGTGTCACCCACGAGCAAGCAGTAGCAGTCCCGCCACACAGGCACGGCCGCCTCCCAGGCATTGATTGCCGCCCTGATGCTTGCACAGGTCGTTCCGGTCGTGCTGGTCGTCATCTCTGTTACAAGGAAACCACGTGCCCACTTCTGCGTAACGAAGGGTGCGAGCTCATCCGCGTAGTTGGTGTCCGGATAGATGATCAAGAACTCAGCGTCGTAAAAGATCGGATTGAAAGGGAAGAGTGGAGAGACCACCTCCCAATTGAGGAAACGGGCTGCCGCTGCTCGGTGCCGTTCCTTCGTTATGCGCTCGAATTGTTGGCTGCTTCCGATGTGCTGATACAAGCATTGGATGTGTGCTGCCACTTGAAGTTCACCCGTTGCTGGATCCCACTTACACGGCCATACTCCACACTTTGCACCTGGAATTGACCGCAGCATTGGGCTGATCGGAGTTGGTGTAATGCCGTCAGCTGGTGGCCAGAATCCTTGGTAGTAGTCGTAGATTTCCGGATCACGGACGAACTCCTCCGGCTCTGTCTCTCCCTCCGGAATGGGTTGCGGCCATATGAGGAGATCTTGGAAAGACCGAATATCAACTGGTTCGACTGTCAGCACAGCCTCGCTTGCGTCTGTCGGCACTGCGAGGTTGAAACGCAGCGCTGGCAGATCGGGCGCACCCACCTGACTATAGCTCCCAATCCCCGGTATCTCGACGACATGATAAGTCTGCGTGTCTGGGCCGAGCTTTTCGGTAACCCAGAACCCATAAATAAAAATATCTAATAAGGTTTGCGAAGAGCTCGAAGCACTCGTATTGAGTACTACTTCTGCTTGCGTCCCTGGTGGTTTGCTCGGGTCGATAGTGACCCATTCCGGAGCTTGCTGCGCAGCGGTACGGTTCGCGAAGCAGAAAAGAAGCAAAACCATTATCGCAAGGAAAGCGTAGATGGACACTACCTTGAATTCAGATTTGCGCAGATTCATTGCAAAACCTCCCTTATGAAATTGTAAGAGGAAGTGAGTGTTCGCCTTAATTAAAAATTATATCTTATTTATTAAATATATTCAATAATTATTAGAAAACTTTTCGGGAATGGGAAGGGAGAAGGTGACCCCCTCTTTGGGTGAAAAACCCTTCTCTTCTATGTTTTGGGGATTATGTCTTATGCGGCTGGCCTGTTGACACTCCTGTCATTGGCCATTATTATTAGATGCCATTTCGTAAGGCGAATAACTTGCTCACAATACTGCGCCTGTAGCTCAATGGATAGAGCAACGGACTTCTAATCCGTAGGTTGCAGGTTCGAGTCCTGCCAGGCGCATTTTATTATTTCGCTCGACATTTCAGGTCCATCGTTGTCATTCCGCCGGAATTGCTACCTGAATAATGCAGGAGCCGGATATACCTACAGCCTTGATCTGACAGGCCTGAATCCGATGTATCTGTGTCTGATGATCGGTTGGTACGAGTTACGATCCCCCGAGCGGCAGATCTCGGCGGCGTGCTGCCAGTTGCCCCCGCGTAGCACACGCCTCGAATAGGCGCTCGATGCTCCCACTGGATCGGTGGCTGGATTCCCGCATGCCGAGTAGTAGTCCTCCCGGTACCAGTCATTGCACCATTCCCAGATATTGCCGTGCATGTCGTACAGTCCCCATGCGTTGGGTATCTTCTGTGCGACTGGATGACCATAGCTATCGAAGGTATTGCCGCAGTACCAACCGATCTCGTCGAGAACAGGATCGAGACCGCAGAACCTTTCAGTGATCGGACCATTGGCAAAGGCCGTTGAAGTTCCCGTCCGGCAGGCATACTCCCATTCCGCTTCGGTGGGCAGGCGATACCCGGTGGCCGAGTATGGCTCATTTTCATTGCACTCCCAGGTGTCGTGGTCGTACGCCCTCGGTGTTCCGTTCTTAATACTCAGCCAGTCGCAGTACGCGACGGCACCGTACCAGGTGACGTGCTGCACGGGATTATTCGGGCGGGTCTCACCGCCCACCTCCTTCAGGCTGAATTTCCCGTCACTGAAAGCGATCTGGCTTGTAGTACGGAGATCAAGTAGCCACTCCTCCGAGCTGTCCATGTTATCGAACACCATGGTGTCTGTTGCAGTGGCCAAGCCTTGGTCCACCGCCCACTGGGCCAATTCTATGTACTGTTGGTTTGTGACTTCCGTCGACTGAATGTAGAAGGCATGAGTAAGAATGACCGTATGCATGGGGCTCTCGTCCCAGTAGTGGCCCAACTCTTCCATGGGTGTGCCCATCGTGAAGCTGCCGGCGGGGACCAGGATCCAGGTGATCGGTGGGTATCCCTCCTCGGTATAAGTCCCGCTAAAGGTCACAGTGCCTTCGGCCGCCAGTGTTTGCGTCTCGCCGTCCGGGGCGATCCAGCCCGATACCGTTCCCCAGCTTATCGTATAGCTCCCAGGGGACATATTGATCATCGTGGAATCCCCAGTTCCGCTTCCACTGTAACTCCCGGGACCGGTGATGTCCCATGGTGCATCGAGGATGTCCGGCTCGGCGTCGATCACAACGGTACCCGGCTCGCCCGGTCCTGCCGGCGACTCTTCCTCGCTGGTACATCCTGCAAGCTGGAGCAGAACCAGGGCTGACAAGACAACCAAGATCGATTTTCTATACATTGCTACACCCCTGAAAAGGTTGACTGCGTTAACCACCTCTGATCCCCTTTATACTCGTTAACACATTATACATGAAAACAATGCACGGAGGGAAGAAGAGAAGCGACGAAACAGAACGTGTGCAATGACAAATCAAGGGGAGATCTTTTGGTCCCATAAGAGCATACTGTCTTTTCGCTTGCGGGAGTTCAGATAAAACAATACAATAGTATGTAATTGTGGTGGGCGTAGCTCAGGTGGTAGAGCCCTGGATTGTGGTTCCAGTTGTCACGGGTTCAAGTCCCGTCGTCCACCCCATTTTTCTAAAAGTAATAAGCCACCGAATCGGCTACTTCAGCTTTTCCAGCACACCCTTGATCTCACTAAGATCCGGCAACTTTCCTGGATCATCGGATATCCAGATGTACTGAATTGTACCTTTCTTATCGAGTACGAAAGCTGACCGTTTTGCCACTCCCTTGAGCGGTCCGAGCTCATTGTAGAAGGCCCCGTAGGAGGGGCTCACGGTTTTGTTGAAATCGCTCAGGAGCGGGTACTGCAGGCCGAGCTCTTCCTTCCACTTATTCAGCACGAACGGATTATCGATGCTGATAGCGACCACCTGGGCATCGAGCCCTTGGAACTCGTGGAAGCCGTCCCTGATCGAGCACATCTCATTGTGGCAGGCCGGGCTGAAAGCCAGGGGGAAGAAGAGGATAACGATATTGTTCTCGCCGATATGATCCGAGAGCTTCCATGTCTCTTGCATCGTGACGGGCAGTTCGAAATCCGGAGCCTTATCGCCTTTCTTGAGCTCAGCCATTGTGTCCTCCTTGTGACGGGTGAATGATAACGATTCTTGATTAGAACCTTTTGTAATAGTGAAATATAATGGCTCTCCCGTCAAATGAAAGTGAAATATCACTCGCATGCTTCACCGATCGGCCTGTTTTCGTTTTTCCTTGACCAGAGCAATGATCCAGTTACAATGGGGAGCGAACCTGCTGGGGAGGTGAGGATGAAGTTGGGTTGAAGGTTCAATTGTTTTACGCACAGGAGGTGCGGTGATGAGTGGTGTCAACAAGGTGATTCTCGTTGGCAATCTCGGCTCCGATCCGGAGCTTCGCCATACACCGAGTGGAACGCCGGTGGCCAACTTTCGCATTGCAACGAACGAGTTCTTCACCAAACGGGATGGAGAGCGCGATCAACGGACAGAGTGGCATCGGATCGTCGCCTTCGGGCGACTCGCAGAAATCTGCGGACAGTACCTCAAGAAGGGCAGACAGGTCTATATAGAGGGAAGGCTGAGGACGAGGGAATGGGAGGATCAGTCGGGCAACAGGCGCTTCACAACCGAGATCACCGCTAACCAGATGGTCATGCTCGGCCGTGCCGGCGAGGTCGACTATACATACGAGGAAGCCCAGCCGTCGCCGCCGGATGATGTGCAAGCGCCGGTTGCGACAGAAGAGGATGACGATCTCCCCTTCTAGAAGGCGGCAGTCGAACAAAGCGGCAGGGCTTTTATAACGGTTCCCATGCTCTTTCGAGGGCAGCAATGAGGGAACCATTCGCAACATAGATACCCCGGTAAGGTTCCGCCGGATCGATTCTCGTTAAAAGGATCGGTTCCGGCGTTTTTTATGTCAGCGTTTTCGATTTTACCGTCACCGCAGCTGGAACTCGAGGTAGTCGGAGTAATCGAGAATCATTCTGCTCGGGTCACTCGCATCCGGCCTCTCACCCAGGTAGAATTTTACGCTGAGACTTTTTCTATCGATATCGTACAGTGCGTGCCAGAGCGTTCTGCCTGGTGCATACTCTGGATGATCGAACGTCATACCTGGATCGGCAACGCTGGCATTGATCGCTGTTATTTCTTCGATAGTGAACCTCTTCTTCCCGGTGATGGCGGCGTGAAGCGTCTTGTATCGTTCATAGGTGTTAATTGGCGATTCTTCCGGAAATTCTTCAATCGATTGGTAGTTTGATACGGGGTGGTTCGTGATGCACTGAGGTCCTTCCCCGTCGATGATATGGGTGTTGTTTCGTAAGGGTGAGAATTCGAATATGAAGGATCTGCCGTTCTTATCAGCAATGATGTAGTGGCAGGGAACGAATTCGTAGAAATGTTTGAGATACAGTAAGGCTTCCTTGGCCTCATCGACATCTTTACAGTTGTCGAGCAGGTAGCGCATTGACGATAGTTCATTCATACCGATACCTACCGCGGGTTTCCGCCCGAAGTTCATCACTGTTTCATCGTCACCCAGGATGGCGACGGCGAGTCCTTCCGAGTTAATCCCATCGAGCACACCGCCGAGAAGGTCGAAGGCGCAAATGGATAGCGACGCATACCCCTCATCAGGATGCAGCTCGAAGATAAAGGGGTGAGACATGACGGGCACTTCGTTCTCTCTGGGGCGTCGTCCCATGATCGTTCCCGTGGTGAAATCGTAATTTCGACTCAACATGCTGTGTCCGCTTTCTGTGAATGAGCCAGGGTAGAATACGACCGAGCAGCCGGGAGGACCGATCGGAAATTGAAACAATGTTGTAAAGTCGTATCGGTTATCATCGAGGCGCAGATTGTAGGCATCGGCAACACCCTTCATGCGTTGATAGAAGATCGGGTAGGTCTTTTCCATATACTCCCGTTGCACTTTGTTTGTTAATGGATCGATGAAGGGGATCGGACGGATGTCCATTCCCTTGGCGATCTCGGCAACCTTTTTCCCAATGGCGTAATTCGATCCCTTGATGATTACATGCCGCACTTCCATGAAGTGATCGGGACCGCCTGCAACCACCGTTTCCTTGAAGTATGGTTCTTTGGCGTCGGCAGGTGTTGGTGCCGGCAGTGTCATGCAGCAGAATGAGACAACTGCAATGGACAATAACCATTTTGTCATTCGCCGGTGGGACACTTTGAAACCTCCTATACCACTGTACAGGGGAGCCAGCCTCGAGATTGTCACCGATCCTTACAGGTGATACGTGGGTACGTTCCTGCCAGTTTCACAAATTCCTATTCAAATTTTAATATGACAGCTTGCTTTTGTTTCGTATAATCTTCTGTGCAACTTACATGTGTGTGTACGGAAAAATATAATCCTTAGAGATCGATATGAATTCATCGAAGAGAAGGGAATGATCGATGAGGAGAAAGAGGATCATCTGTTTTGCCGGTACGGTGATCAACACTTCTGTATTCGTCGTTATTGTCGGTTTTACCATCGCTACCGCCCTGCTTTCATCTTCTCCTGCCAACGCGAGAGGCCACTTTCAGGCTGGTGGCGGCTTCGCTGTCGTATTTCCGCAGGGCGAATTCAAGGATCATCTCGATAATGAGGGGTACGGTTTCTCAGGATTGATTTCGATCGAGATGCCGAAGTCCTTTCTCTCGATTGGAAGCTATTTCGGCATCATGATCT
>Ga0209427_10006852_pt1 | contig 12950 bp, 7 predicted proteins | sample DeeMarSWOR136_30_FD_187465 | JGI IMG/M metagenome (GOLD analysis project Ga0209427, IMG submission 187465) | Marine sediment microbial communities from White Oak River estuary, North Carolina - WOR-1-36_30 (SPAdes) (version 2) | ecosystem: Environmental > Aquatic > Marine > Intertidal zone >... | reverse complement strand
ACTCAAGAAGTCCACAAGCACATATGAGAACGATCCGTATATCATCTGCCATCCTATCAGATAAATCATCAACGTTATTCCGGTATATAGTATGGCTCTTTGGCCTATAACTCCTCTAATATCCTTTCCTGAAATTCCTGTTGGACTCTTTATTACCGGAATCTTAGCCGGGAGTAAGAATAGAATAGCAAGCACAGCCAGGGCTGCTGCAAGATAGTAAAGCCCGACAGATCCTCCCATAACTTTGACAAGATATCCGCTCAAAGCCTGAGAACCGCCCACTCCAAGCATTCCGCTTCCTGTAGCGAGCGCTACGGCGCTTCCACGTCTCTGCTCGGAAAACATAAAGGATACAAGAACGACATAGACAGACAGGAATGAAAACGGCAAGCCGGAGAATATCCTCCATATTGAAAGGGCGACCCATGATTTGCTGAGCGCAAGCCCGAGATTCGCGACCACGGTAACGGCCATAGCTGCTAGAATCATTTCCTTTCTCCTGCCTGTTCTATCTGCAAGGATTCCCATGGGCAGTAAGATTATCAATCCAATAATCGATGGAAGCCCCATCGGCAAGGCTGTAACGATCCAGCTTGGAGCTCCAAGTTCTACAGCGTGCAACGGTATTGTAGGAGCATAGAGTGTACCTGATGAAGCCCCTACAAATGCCGATAAAAGAACAAGCACCACTCCCCAAGTATTTTTCCTATTCATGTATCACCTCCGAGCGGACAGGGAAAATTAATCCCGCTTTTACAAAAGTCATTACCTATTTGTATCTCTTCAACAGAAATGAGACATACAGGTCTTAAAAATTAGAGACACTTTACGCCGAAGTTGGTAAGGCGAGTTTAGCATTGATGGTTGATAAGAACTCGCTTTTTGATAAATGGAGTATGGAGAATTTCTCATTGTATGTCAACCCACAACCGCATGATGCCGTTGTGGGAGGCAATAGGCTAAAAGGTTACATTTCGTGCCAGAAGTGAATTAAGTTTTTATCCCTATTTATTTTCTACTACATTATCAAGTCCTTAATATCGACAAAGTTTACACTTCACAAAGAATTTGCAATAAATGTAGACTTTTATCGTTATTAACACTTTTTAGGTACTTCAAGGGGTTACTAATACCAATAGTTATCAACACTTTTCCAGATGTTTCAAAGGTGTTGATTACCCTAATAAGTCATAACCTCGAATTGCAGATATCTCCTATGCATCTCAATTCGAGGTTACCTCATAAATTATTTTTAAATTTAATCGATATATCAATTTCTTTTTCTTCTTATTTGATCTCGGTCTCTTTCAAAATATCCTAGCTGGTGTCAAGCAGGGGAGGCAGGCAGGACATCCTTCAGGAGATTAATGAGCATTCGTGCGTTGGTTACGGCCTGGGCCTTGGCGTGATTATTAAAAAACACGAAGAGTTTTTTTGTCTTGCTTGACAGATCCCGTATCTTCGGAAGCCATTCCTTCAATTCGTCCCCGGAATAAAGATAATCATATCTCCTGGTTGAATCCGTGCCATACCAGGTAGACTTATTACGGCCGTGAAAACGTATATAGCCGTGATCAGATGTGTTTATAACAACAGGAGGGATCAGGGATGGCAGAGGCGGTTCATCCACGCACACGAAACCCGCTCCAAGTTCCCTGAGTGTCTCAAACACGGAATCCTTTAACCACTCCTTCTGGCGGAATTCGATTGATACGGGGGCAGGAGACATTGCCTCGATCAGAGATTTGAGATAAAACCTGTTAGAGGAGGTATAATGAAAGCTCTGGGGAAATTGCAGCAGCACGGACCCCAGGAGATCTTTTTCTATAAATGGGGATATTCCTTTAATGAAAAGGGGCAAGGAGTCACTGATGGAATTATCCGAAATCTCATGGGTAAGGTAGCGTGAGGCCTTGACCACGAATTCCAGTCTTCCAGATGATCTTTTGATCATCTCCATGGATTGACGGGCCTCAGGGATACGATAATATGTAGAATTTAATTCCAGGACATTGAAGTTACGGGCATAATACTTGAGATAGTCTTTTTTAAGGGTGTCTTGCGGATAGAATTCGCCTTTCCAGTCGTCATAATAATAACCTGATGTGCCTATCAGTATATCTGACATATGATTTCAATAAGAGGTTAAGAAGACATTGGCAGAGAGCATAGCATAGAAATCATGAAAAATAGAATATTGAATATCGAAAAGGAAGGTTGAATATTAAAATTTTTCTTCGCCTCAAAATTCATTATTCGATATTTGATATTCTACCTTCAATTCTTCGGGTTTTTCAGCATTTCCATTGCCCTATGGACGATATTCTCCGGCGTGAATCCGAATTTCTTCATTAATACACCACCCGGTGCGGAGGCTCCAAATCTTTTAACGCCCATTATTGATCCGTTTTCTCCGGCATATTTCTCCCACCCTATCGGCAGGCCAGCCTCAACAATGAGACGCAACCTTACCTCTGGCAGGAGCACCTGGTCTTTATATTCCTGGGGATTCCTTTCAAAAAGTTCCTGGCTGGGCATATTTACCAGTCTTGCCAGGATCCCTTTCCCCTTGAGCTGTTCCCATGCCGCGATGGAAATATGAACCTCAGATCCTGTGGCGATAATTATAATATCCGGTCTGGCCTCGCAATCGGCTAGGATATAGGCACCCTTTGCAAGTCCTTCCGCCGGGCCATAAAGCCTTCTGTTGATCACAGGGAGTTCCTGCCGGCTTAATATCAGGGCAACAGGTCCGTTTATCCTGATTGCCTGTCTCCATGCCTCGGTTGTTTCAGAGGCATCCGCAGGCCGGATAACAACAAGACCCGGAATGGCCCTCAGGACGGCCAGGTGTTCAACCGGTTGATGGGTGGGCCCGTCCTCGCCCACAGCGATACTGTCATGGGTAAAGATATAGATTACATGCTGTGCCATAATACTCGCGAGCCTTATTGACGGCCTCATATAATCGGAAAAGACAAGGAATGTCCCGCCGTAAGGTATAAGGCCCTTATGTAGCGCAATTCCTGACAGGATTCCTCCCATGGCATGTTCCCTCACCCCGAAACGGATATTCCTGCCATCATAACTACTTTTCTGAAAGTCGTGGGAGGACTTGATGATGGTATTATTGGATGGTGCCAGATCAGCGGAGCCGCCGATAAGCCTGGGGATTCTTTCGGCAATGGCGTTCAATAGTATGCCCGAGGCCGAGCGGGATGCCATGGGCCTTTCTGCCTTGGAAAAGTCCGGCAGATCATTATCCCATCCGGCATCTAATTCCCCTTTCATAGAATCTGTCCACCTTTCGGCGAGTTCAGGAAATTCTTCACGATACAAAGCAAAATGTTCCTGCCACCTGGATTCCGCCTTCCTGCCCTTTTCAATACATGACCTGAAGTGTTTCAGGGCCTCTTCGGGAACATAGAATCTCTGGTCCTCGGGCCACCCCAAATTCTTCTTTGTAAGGATAACCTCCTCTTCGCCAAGGGGCGCGCCGTGGGCATCGGATGAATCCTGCTTGTTGGGACTGCCGCAGGCAATGTGTGTTCGAAGGATGATCAGAGATGGCCTTTCAGTTTCGTTTTTCGCCTTCCTGATGGCCTTTAGAATGGCCTTTATGTCATTTCCATCGTCGATCTTAAGTACATGCCAGTTATATGCCTTGAACCTCAGGGCGACATCCTCGGTAAAGGTTATAGCGGTCTTGCCTTCAATAGTAACACCATTATCGTCATAGAGGCATATAAGCCTAGCAAGGCCCGTGTGCCCCGCGAAAGATGCGGCTTCGGATGTTATCCCTTCCATAAGATCCCCGTCGCTGCACATTACGTATGTGAAATGGTCCACTATATCGTAGCCGGGGCGGTTAAAGACAGAGGCAAGGTGTCGTTCAGCCAGAGCTATTCCAACCGCGTTCGCGAATCCCTGCCCCAGTGGGCCGGTTGTTGTTTCCACTCCTGTCGCGCATCTGAACTCGGGGTGGCCCGGTGTCCTGCTCTCCCACTGACGAAAATCTTTAATGTCCTCTAGTGACATATCATAGCCAGTAAGGTAGAGAAGGCTGTAGAGAAGCATGGATGCATGGCCGCAGGACAGGATGAAACGGTCTCTGTCATGCCATTCCGGATTTTCAGGATTGTGTTTCAGCATGTGAACCCACAGGGCATATGCGGCTGCCGCTAGGCCCATCGGGGCTCCGGGATGACCGGACTTTGCCTTTTGTACCGCGTCCATGGCCAGGGTGCGGATACTGTTTACGCATAATTCATCGATTAGAGGCCGGCCCTCTGATGCACCTTTATTCATTATTATTTCTCCTTTTCGGCATCGCAGTGTGTTATGCGAACTTGGATGAGAACTATAACAGCATTTAATAGTAATATGATTTTCTGTCAAGGGGAATAAGGGTGGGCTAAACATTAAGATGATAAAAAAGCCTTTCTCCTTGGCAGGGAAAGGCTTTATTTATAATAAATACTTAAGGATTTTTTTATAATCTGTGATCTAGCTGCATTGCATGATAAGGTTAAATATCTATTCTAATACAACCATAACGGCGTCAGCCTCAATCGTATCGCCTTTTTTGCATCTAATCTCTTTGACTGTGCCGGCTCCTGTTGCCACGATTGGCAGCTCCATTTTCATCGCCTCAATTATGATTACTTCATTATCTTCTTCTACAGTATCGCCGATCTTCACCTTCACGTCCAACACCTTCCCTCCCATTGGGGCAGTAATTTCAATCACGATAAGTTCCTCCTTATTCTATTAACGGCTGTGTTTTTAAAAAAGTAGGCAATTTATTACTATTTATTTTCTAATTGTCAAGGATAAACTTTTGGTAATTTATAAAATCTTCATAATTGTAATATATTGGTAACATTAAAAAGTGTTGGCACTATCATACTATGAGCGGTGCATATGGATCCTCATGGGCATCTATTTTTTAGAGGAAAACGTTTAAAGAATATTGAATATCGAACAGGGAACTTCGAATGATGAAATTCAGACTCTTTCGATATTCTGAAATCGATATTCTCCTCTTCATCTCTATGAGCCAGGGGACATCCCGGCAATACCCATGCCGACACTTTTGAACGTTACCGATATTTTAAGATCGAATTACAAAGTTTTATAAGACTTGACATAATATATTAATTTTATTAATATTGATCCATCTTATTGTTTAGCCTTATAATTTATTCTCAAGATGTCCTTCTATTTCAGTAATACACGGGAGGAGGATAACAAATGGCCCAGATGTGGCAGTGGGTAGCTGTAACCAGGAAAGGTAGAAAATTAAAAGGTGAATTAGAGGCCGCAACCGAGCAGATAGCTCAGTCCCAGCTCAAGAAGCGGAACCTCAACATCTTGAAGTTAAAACCAAAACCAAAGGACCTGTTTGAAAATATAGCTTTTATGCAACCCAAGGTCAAAAATAAGGATATCGTTATTTTTACGAGACAGTTCTCGACCATGATCGATGCTGGGCTTCCTTTGGTTCAGGGTCTCAATATACTCGCGGAACAGAATCCCAATCCCACCTTCAAGGGTATTTTAAGGCAATTGACAAAGGATGTTGAAGGCGGATCCACCCTTGCCGAGGCGATGAAAAAACACCCCAAGGTCTTCGATAACCTCTTTGTGAACCTCATAGCGGCAGGCGAGGTAGGCGGTATTCTGGACACGATCCTACAGCGTTTGGCAACATTTATAGAAAAGGCTGAAGAGCTGAAATCCAGGATAAAAGGCGCATTGACCTATCCTATCGTTGTTATTTGCATAGCTTTTATAGTCATAGCCGTTATCCTGATATTTGTTATCCCCGTGTTCCAGGACATGTTTTCGAGTTTCGGGTCTGCCTTACCGGCGCCTACCCAGCTTGTGGTCAACTTGAGCGATTTTATGAAGGGTAATATACATTGGATAATTCTTGCTATAATAGCTTTTGTTTTTGCGTTTAAACAATACGCCAACACCAAAGGGGGCAGAAAAACAATCGATATCTGGTCTCTGAAACTGCCGGTATTCGGAGATCTCCTGAAGAAAACGGCTGTCGCAAGATTCACGCGTACTCTGGGGACCATGATGTCCAGCGGTGTCCCAATACTGGACTCTCTGGACATTGTTGCCAAGACGGCCGGGAATGTCGTTATCGAAGAGATTATTTATGATGTAAGGGGCAGCATAGCTGAAGGACAGACCATTGCTGAACCCTTATCGGAAAATGATATCTTTCCAGGCATGGTGATACAGATGATATCGGTTGGTGAGGCTACAGGGGCCCTTGATACAATGCTTGGAAAGATCGCCGATTTTTACGACAAAGAGGTCGACGCGGCCGTAGATGCCCTGACGTCCATGTTGGAACCTCTGCTCATGCTTTTCTTAGGTGGCGCGATAGGAGGCCTGGTTGTGGCAATGTACCTGCCCATCTTCACAATGGCAGGGGCCGTAGGCTAATCCCCTCAAAATATGGTCGAACATGACCTAAAAGATCCAAGGCCGGAATTGACCGGGCGGCTTCAGACACTAATGCTTTTGAGGCTGCTCATTGTCTCCCTCCTGTTAGGAGTATCCGCCTTTATCCAGATAAGAGAGACGAGGGCATATTTCGGGGAGATACAGACCTCCCATTATCTCCTTATCGCGACAATCTATTTCCTTACCTTTATATACATAATCCTCTTTAAGACGCGGAAAAATCTTACCAGACAGGCATACCTGCAACTATTGGTGGATACCTTTTTTATTACGGCCATAATCTATTCGACCGGCGGAATAGACAGTATATTTTCTTTTCTCTATATACTCACCATTATCAATGCAAGCACGATCCTCTACAGAAGAGGGGGCATGATTATTGCTTCAAGCAGCAGCATTCTTTACGGACTTTTGCTGGATCTACATTATTACGACGTCATTGATCCTTTCGGCAGCCGATGGGATTATGGATTAGAATACCAGAGTTTCAATATCTTTTATACTATTGTGGTAAATATCTCCGCATTTTATCTCGTGGCCCTCTTGAGCAGTATTGGTTCCGAGCAGGCGAGAAAAAGTCAGGTTGAACTGAAGGCCAAGGAAGATGATATCATCAAACTGGAGGCCTTGAATGAATGGATTATACGAAGCATTAAGTCAGGGTTAGTTACTTTGGACGGGCAAGGCAAGATCATCCTCTTTAATCCCGCAGCAGAGGATATATTCGGAATCAGTTCACCCAAGGTCATAGGTCGGAATATTATCGACGTATTTCCCTTCCTTAAGAATCATTTAGCAAAGAAAGAGGAGGAGATTTTGTTAAGGGAGACAGGAAATCCACCCCGATTTATTGACCTTCCGTATCTCGGAAATCATGACAAAGGTCTTTCACTCCGATTTTTCATCTCGCCCCTAAGGATTCCGAATGGAGATCAAAAGGGCCGGATACTCTTTTTCCAGGATATCACTGAGATGAAGCGAATAGAGGAGGAGATGAAAAAGGTGGAGGGGCTAGCATTGATCGGCGAGCTCGCAGCAGGCATCGCCCATGAGATAAGAAACCCCATGGCCTCTATCAGCGGCTCCATACAGATGCTTAAAGAAGGTCTGAATAAAGATGATATCGATGGACGACTCATGGATATTATCCTGAGAGAGATCAACAGGCTGAATAATCTGGTCAATGATTTTCTCCTGTTCGCAAGGCCTAAGCCTTCCGGTATCCGTGAATTTGATCTTAAGCCGCTTATTATCGAATCCCTGGAACTCTTCAAAAACAGCGGAAAATGGAATGACCAGATGAAGGTTGAAACCTATTATCATGGCGATATAAGACTTGTCTCTGATCCTGAACAGATAAAACAGGTATTATGGAATATCTTTTTAAATGCCGTAGAGGCGATTCAAGATAGGGGAATCCTCTATGTTAGCGCCGAATCAGTCAATAACGGAAAAATCTTTGAATCAAAGAGGGAGATGGTAAGGATTATCGTAAGAGATAACGGGAGAGGATTCAGTGAGAAGGCTCTACAGTATCTTTTCACGCCCTTTTTTACGACAAAGGAAGGCGGCTCGGGCCTTGGACTTGCTATAGTTAAACGTATTGTGGAAGGGCTCGGGGGCACTGTCTACGGGGCAAACCATCCTGATGGGGGGGGAGTAATCACCGTCTTGCTTCAAAAACAGCTGTCGCATCTGTAATGAACAACATAGATGAGGAGTCCCATATAAGATAACATGCCAATGTCCGGCAGGCCCCCTTTTTTAGAGACAATAAGCTTTAAAATATCGAATACCCGCCTGCCATAGCCCGATTTTTAATACGCTGCCTATTTATTCTTGCTGCAAAACTTGTAGCATATTAAACTTAATCGCTGTAGGGCATGGGCGGGCAGGTCGAACAGGGAATTTCGAATTATGAAGTTTAGACTCTTTCAATATTCGATATTCATACATTTAAATCCAAACCACAGAGTATATTGCTTAAACAAAACTTCAGTTGGAAGTCCATGGTCGAAATCCCGGAGGCGTAATGGGCCGCACATTAGACAGAAATATGCTCTTAAAGGTAAGACGCCCAAGTCGCTATCTGGGGCATGAGATTAATGCCATAAACAAAGATCCCTCAAAAACAGAGGTTTCAATAGCCTTGGTTTTTCCGGACCTCTATGAGGTGGGCATGTCCCATCAGGGATTGAAGATACTCTATCATATACTCAACAGCCATGAATGGCTTGCGGCGGAAAGGGCCTATTCGGTCTGGGTCGATATGGAGAAGGAGATGAGGGATAGAGGAATAATCCCTTACGCACTCGATTCAGGCAGGCCTTTAACCGATTTTGACATTATAGGATTCAGCCTCCAGTATGAGCTTTCCTACAGCAATGTCCTTACCATGCTTGATCTTTCGGGCATCCCGTTCCTTTCGTCAGACAGGGATAATTCCTCTCCCCTTATCATTGCGGGAGGACCTGCATGCTTCAATCCGGAGCCTGTAGCGGATATCTTTGATGCCATCCTGATAGGCGATGGAGAAGAGGCAGCCCTTGAGATCTGTAAGACCGTAAGAGACGGTAAAAGGAACAGGATTAACAGGAAGGAAATATTGCACGGTTTGAGAAAGATTCAAGGTCTATACATCCCTTCCTTATTTAAAGTGCATTATCTCAAGGAGGGTAATGTCGGGCGTATTGAACCATTACATCCGGATTACACAGAGGTGCAAAAGGCCCTTTTACCCGATATCGATAAATATCCATTTCCGTCAGATCAGGTTGTCCCCTTTACCCGGCTTATCCATGACCGACTGGCTATCGAGATCTCAAGGGGCTGTGCAAGGGGCTGCAGGTTTTGTCAGGCTGGTATGATATATCGCCCTGTTCGTGAACGCAGTCCTGATTCTGTCATTAAGATCGCCGACCGAGCACTCAAGTCAACCGGATTTGAAGAGATATCCTTATTATCCTTAAGCACGGGGGATTATAGATGTATTGCCCCACTGATCAGGATTATCATGGATATGCAATCGGGAAAAAAGATCGCGGTCAGCCTCCCTTCTCTGAGAATCGACAGCCTGGATCCCTCATGGTTTGAAGAGATAAAGAGGGTGAGAAAAACAGGTTTTACCATAGCGCCTGAGGCCGGAAATGACCGTCTTAGAGAAAAGATCAATAAGCCTGTTACTAATATGGATATCCTTAATATGGCCAATGAAATATATAATGCAGGTTGGAACCTTATTAAGCTTTATTTTATGATCGGTCTTCCAGACGAGACGGAACAGGACCGCAAGGATATAATAGGTCTTGCTAAAGAGGTGGCCAGTCTCGCCAAGGGTAGAGGAGGAAAGGCTATACTGAACGTGAGTATCTCTACATTTGTGCCAAAGGCCCATACGCCCTTCATGTGGGTGCCGCAAATAGGCCTTGATCAGAGCTGGAGATACATTAACATGATCCGAGATGGGCTAAAGGGTGGCCGTGTGAGGGTAAAGTGGAATAAACCTGAACTGAGCTGGCTTGAAGGTGTTTTTTCCCGCGGAGACAGGAGGTTGACCGCAATACTGATGGAGGCATGGAGGTTAGGGGCCCGCTTCGATGCGTGGGATGAACACTTCAGTATGGATATCTGGAAAGAGGCATTTAAAAGGAAAGGGGTGAATCCGAATCTCTACCTATATCGATCAAGATCCATGGATGAGGTCCTCCCATGGGACCATATTTGCTCAGGGGTCGGGAAGGATTACCTGAAACTGGAATGGAGCAACGCCCAAGATGGCAAAAGTACTCCTGATTGCCGTGAAATATGTCATGAATGCGGCGTTTGTGACCATAAATACATTGACCATATTATCTACAGTGACTTCTCCCCGTCAACAGCGATCGAGAGGAAATCTTTTGATCGCCCGGAAGGAGAAATAAAAAAATATCGATTGACTTTTTCCAAAATGCATCCTTCTGCATATCTGAGCCATCTGGAACTCGCCCAGACCTTTATCAGGGCGCTCAGAAGGACAGGCCTCAAAATGGTCTTTTCCAAGGGTTATCATCCCATGCCCAAGGTATCATTTTCCTCTGCTTTGCCAGTAGGAACAGAGAGCCTTCATGAGACAGTAGATATTGAATTGTATGAATCCATACCTGTTTTGACATTCGGAGAAGTGATAAACCGTCAGCTTCCTGACGGCCTGAAGGTAAAACTGATTGAAGATATTAGTCCCGCTATTAAGAGTGCTGCTCTGATAGAGAGCTATTTTCTAGTTACGGTAAATAATCAAAAGATAGATGAGAAAAGAATAAAAGACTTTTTGGATTCGGATAGCTTCCCTATTTTAAAAAAGACGAAAAAGGGGGAGAGGGAGGTAAACGCCAGGTCCATCGTTAATAAGATAACGTATATTTCGCCGGATACAATCAGCCTTACAGTGAGGCATATTAACGGACCTGAAATAAGGCCTGCGCAGATTATCCAAGAGATATTTCGTCTGGAAGATCGGGATATGGAAGAGATTAAGATATTGAAGACCGGACAGATAATGGGGTAATATTTATGAACAGAGTTCAAGAGATTTAGGGGTCAAGGGGGCTGCTGTCAGGTGTATAGGCTGAAGGAATAAATATTTTTTAAGAATTATTTATCTTAAGTACCATTCGAGTTCGCTCACGGCCATGAGCTTGGTCGAATGGTTTAGCCTTCAGTCTAAGTACCTCATATTAAATCCTCGGATATTTGACCAATTTCTCTAAACTAAATTTGAGATAATCCAACTTATATCAATCGGATAGTTATGGCAAATGAATTGATCATTAATACAAGACCGCATGAGACAAGGGTGGCACTTGTTGAAAATGGGGTTGTCTCCGAGCTGCATATTGAGAGGAGAACCGGGCAGGAACTCCAGGGCAATATATATCGCGGCCGGGTCGTAAGAGTGCTGCCTGGAATGCAGGCGGCATTTGTCGATATAGGTCAAAACAGGACGGCTTTTCTGTATGTTTCAGACGTTCAAAAGGATCTATTGGATCTTGAACGATTGATGTCCATGAACAGCACAGATAATAATGAGGACGCATCGGCCGAATATCTGGATGGATCCAGGCATAACGAGCTAGTGGATATATCCTTTAATATTGAAGACCTCTTAAAGGAAGGTCAGGATATAATGGCCCAGGTATCGAAAGAGCCGATGGGATCTAAAGGGGCACGGGTCACCTCTTATATTTCACTGCCCGGCAGGCACCTTGTCTTGTTGCCCACGGTTAACCATGTTGGTGTATCGCGACGGATTGAGGATCAGGAAGAGAGGGAGAGGCTTAAGAATATTATTGAAGAGATAAGACCTGAGAAGGTGGGCTTTATTCTCAGGACAGTCAGCGCTGGGGCTGAAAAGGACAAATTGAAATCAGAAATGGATTTTATGTTAAAACTATGGGCCGATATACAGGCCAGAATGGCACAATCAACAGGTCCAGGCCTGTTATATATGGATTTAGGCGTCTCTCTTAGGGCCGTGAGAGACCTTTTTACCAGGGAAGTGGATCGGCTTATTATTGACTCAAGCGAAGAATACGAAAAGATCATGAGGTTCGTAGATAACTTCGCGCCGACGTTGAAATATTCTATTGAACTATATAAGGGAAATGATCCTATCTTTGATATATATGGTATTGAATTGGAAATCTCCCGGGCGCTGGATAACAAGATATGGCTGAAATCAGGGGGATATATCGTAATTGAATCAACGGAAGCCCTCACTGCTATAGACGTGAATACCGGAGGTTACATTGGCAAAAGGAATCTGGAGGAAACGATCCTGAAAACCAATCTTGAGGCAGTAAAGGAGATTGCCTATCAGCTACGGTTAAGAAATATTGGCGGACTGATAGTTATAGACTTTATAGATATGGAAAAGACGGATAACAGGCAAAGGATCTTCATGGCGCTCAAGGAGGCGTTAGATAGAGATAAGGCTAAAACACGGGTTCTTCGCATGTCCGATCTAGGTCTAATCGAGATGACCAGACAGAGGACTAAGGAAAATCTTTGCGGATTATTGACCGAGTCATGTTTTTATTGCGAGGGAAGAGGGAAAATAAGATCAAAGAAAACTATATGTTATGAGATATTCAGGGATCTGGAAAGAGAATCTACCATGATATCCGATAAGGGGGCAAATATATATGTTCAGGTGAATCCTGAAATCAGCAATGCGCTTAAAGAAGAGGAACAGCAATCAGTTATGGAGCTTGAAAAGAATATAGGGAGGCGAATTGTTATTGTATCCCAAAAAGATTTTCATATGGAGCAGTATGTTATAAACACATGATCATCAAATATTTGTAGCGCATACAATAAATAACAAACCATATTTGTAAAAGCGGATACACGGATGTCCGGCAGGGGCTCTCTTTTTTAGAGAGAAAGAATGCAATACCCGTTATTTTGCCTAACTCGTAGCAAAGGCT
>Ga0209427_10006851_pt1 | contig 12951 bp, 11 predicted proteins | sample DeeMarSWOR136_30_FD_187465 | JGI IMG/M metagenome (GOLD analysis project Ga0209427, IMG submission 187465) | Marine sediment microbial communities from White Oak River estuary, North Carolina - WOR-1-36_30 (SPAdes) (version 2) | ecosystem: Environmental > Aquatic > Marine > Intertidal zone >... | reverse complement strand
TGAGGTTAAGGTCGCTGGTTTGACGACCGATCAGGCCTCAGCCGTTCTTGCAACGCGGTTAGAGAAATATTTCATCCATCCTGTTGTATCCATTATCCTTCAGAGCCCGACTCTACCTTATGTTTCTGTTTTCGGTGAAGTTCTGCGGCAGGGAGCGGTTGATTATCAAAGAGGTTTGAGAATAACAGACTATATTGCGCTCGCTGGTGGTCCAACTTCGACCGCGAACTTGGGGAATGTCAGGGTTGTCAGATTCCAGTTGGGCGGCATGGTGGCCAAGACAGCACAAACCATCAATGTCGATCGAATTTTGAAGAAAGGTGATATTACATATAATTACGAGCTCAAGTCCGGTGATTGGATTTACGTGCCGAGGAGGTTTACAGTCAATTGGAGCACCGTGCTCACAACCCTTACCCTAGTTGTGTCAGTTCTGAATCTATACATTACATACGACAGGCTGTCTGAATAACCACGCACTATGTACTGTATTCACGTTTTGCTGAAATCACATTCACATTGAAGCTACGCTCCGCTGAGACCACGCTGCGCTGAAGATATGTTTACATTGAAGTCACGCGATGCTGAAGTCAAGAGGAGATGAAGAAGCTCAGGAGTTTTAAGGACTTGGTTGTGTGGCAATTAGCATCCGAGTTTTCTAAAGAGATTTATGTTTTGGTACAGACGTTCCCAATCAGTGAGCGATACTCGCTTTCTGATGATCTGCTGCGTGCTGCTCGCTCCATTCCAGCAAACATTGCGGAAGGTTGGGGCAGGCTTTTTCCGAAGGAAAAAATATCTTTCTACAATATTGAAAATGGTTCTGCAGAAGAATGTGCAAATCATCTAATTGAAGCACGAAATGCTGAATATGTTGATAATGAAACGTCCGAGCGATTACAGAGAAAAGTGCACGTTATTGCGGTTAAGCTAACTAATTTGATTTCATCAACTCGCAAACGAATAAAGTTTTCAGCAGGGCGTGTCTCCAAAAGTGATTGAAGCGAGTGTTATCAGAGGGCTATGATTGTGCCTGCAATTTCCAGTAAAAGGATGCGCAATGAAATGTGTCTTCAATCCGCCTAGGCGGATGTGTTTTCAGTGAAACGTGAATTCAGGTTCAGGGAGGTAGGTTATTAATAACGATAAAGGAAACCGTGTGAAAAGAGAAGACACCATCGACATCCGTGAACTCGTGAACGTTTTCTTCCGCCGCAAGAATTTGTTCTTCTACATCACCGTCCCTATATTTCTTGGGATTGTGCTAGCGCAGTTTTTGCGACCTTACACACCGATGTACCGGGCAACGTTTGACATCGGTGTATCCCGAGAGCGACCGGTTGAGGGTTTCTTTTCTTCTGGAGTTAGTGAGACACCAACCATACAGATCGGCTCCGTTACCCAACGTGTTATCTCCAGTTTACTAAGTGTTAACTTAGCCCGCAGAGTTGTTGATTCTCTCCATCTCGACAGTTATGTAAAGGAGGCCAATTCGGATATCGGTGTTGACATTAGGGTTAAGCAGGAACTAAGCAAGACGATCGGGCCATTGAAGTTGAAGATATTACAGGGTGATTTCGTTCTATTCAAGAATGGGACGAAGATTGGGAGTGGTGTTTTGGGTATATACCAAGATGTTGGCATATTTGAAATGAAAGTCACACCGCTTGGCAATGTCTCTGAAGAAAAGACATACGAGCTATACATATACCCAAAGAATCGCATCGCTCTTGCTCTAAGGAATTCCCTGTCGATTAAAGTTCTTGAAGCAGATAAAATTGAACAAGCTGGTGATTTTGAAAAAGTGCCTTTCTCAGGTGAGGGTGTGGAAAAAAAGTTGGTTACAGCGAAAAGTATTTTTCCGGGCATGAATGTTATTGGCATTCTGAGGATCAATGTCCATTGGGGTAACCCGAATGATGCCTTGAAGATTGCGGATGTGCTTTCCGACCAGATTGTTACGGAGAACGTGAGTGAGAAATCCCGGCAATACATACAATCTAGAATATTCATCGACTCACAGCTTACATTATACCAGGCGAAATTAACCGAGCTTGAAGAAGGTATTAGACAATTTAAGGAAAGCAAGAATATAGCTGATCTAAAGGCCTCAACCCAAGCTTTGATCAACCAGGTATCAGACCTGGAATCAAGGAAAAATCAGCTACAGATTGAAGAGAAGGTACTCAACGATCTGATTACATATTTGACCGTCAGTGAGTTAGGTGACACCGTACCACAATTTGCCACCTCGTTGGTCTCAGATCGGGTATTACGAGACTTCTATTCTCAGCTTCTGCAAGCAGAAGCTGAACTTAAAACAGGGTTAAGGGAATACGCGAGCAGTCACCCAAAAGTCTTGGAAATTAGAGCTAAACTAGATGGACTTAAAGAACAGATGCAAGAGGAGGTGACGAAACGAACGCAGAGCATTAGGAGTGAAATTGCCAGCTATGAGAGTCAGATAAACATGCTTCAGGGAAGGCTTGAGAGCGTGCCGTTAGATGAAGTCAGTCTTGCGCGCCTTGAAAGAGATAAGGAGACTGCAGAAAAACTCTATACGTTCTTTGCTGAGAAACTCGAGGAGACGCGGGTCCAGGAGGCTGGAGTGACGTCTGACCTCAGGATTATTAACCCGCCGATGATTTCCTCAACTCCTGTTAATTCCAGACGGCCTTTCTTCACATTTTTTCTTGCATTTATGATCAGTACGCTCGCAGGTGCGTTTGCGATTTTCATTGCCGAGTATGTCGACAATACCATTAAGGATCCAGACGTTGTAAGAGCAAAGACAGGTCTCCCAATATTCGCCATGATACCAGTCTTGGACGACATAAAGTCGTGCGCAGGGACTGTTGCTGCCCGCAGCGAAGGAAAACAAAGAGCTCTTTTCAAATCGCAGCCGGCGAAAACCGAAGACCTCAAAGTGCTGGATGTTGGTTCACCTGAGTTTGAGGCGTTTCGCAAACTCGCAATGAATCTCGATTTTGCTCACCCTGAGAAAAAATACCGAGCAGTATACATTACTTCTGCTGGTCCGGAAGAGGGCAAGACCTTTGTTTCTCTCAACCTCGGAATCGTGTTGAGTAAACTGGGTAAGAGGGTCATGCTTATTGATACCGATTTTCGAAAGACAAGTGGCCACCTCACAGAAATTACCAAATTGCGGGAAAAACGCGGGCTCTTTGATGTCCTCAGAGGAGACCTTGAACCAGAGGATGTGAAGATTCCACTGGACACTCTGCAATACGGCGGGAACTCGCATGTCATACAGCGGATAGACCTGCTGCCCGCTGGAGAGGTACCGCCCAATCCGTTCGTTTTCTTAGAATCGGACAAAATGCGTGATATTATCGATGTCCTGAGATACAGATATGATTATGTTATAATTGATGGGGTGCCGATACTGTTATTTGCCGATGCGGCATATCTTGCAGATTTCACAGACGGTGTACTATTGACTGTCCGCTACGGTAAGACCGATTTTAAGGATCTCCAACATTCAAGGGAAATGCTCACGACAGCCAAATCCAACATAATTGGCATTGTCTTGAATGGTATTCCGAAAGTGAGGGGTAATTACTACTACAAGTATTACCACAAATATTACTCGAAAGTAGCTCAAGATAAGTGAAGCCTTAGGATATTTCTAGTTCTGCACAAGACATGCAAGCCGTATATGTTTTGTTTCTTGGCAATTGTTTGTGATGGTCAGTACCCTTTATAAAATTGTGTGGGTTCCCTTTTGACCGATAACCTCTTGTGAATAACGCTGATGATGCCATAAAAGAGATCGGCAAAGACCTTAGATACTATATCCCGGTCAGGATAATACCTGCTGGTTTACATTTAATAGGTATTATGCTTTTCACACGGATGTTGAATCCGAGTGAATTTGGCATGTACGTTCTAGTTTTTGCGGCAATCTCGTTGCTGTCACCGCTGATGTCTGGTTGGCTGACGCAATCAAATCTTCGATACTACGAGAGAAACCGCATACGTGGTTTGCTTCAGCATTTCATGACAACAAGCGTGTTCGCCTTTCTATTTTCCACGGCGCTAGCACTTTTTTTTTGGCACGCGATAGGCGTATTACTTGATCAGATATTTGATCCCCGCCTTAGCTACCTATTTAGATTGGGTGCACTAACCTTAGCCAGCCGATGCGGACTTTCGTATGTGTTGAGTATTCTAAGGGCCAGTCGCGATAGCAGAAGGTACTTGGTGTATGTGTTGGTGGATGCTGCAGGGACTCTGGTTGTTGCGTATATATTAATCGCGCTTTTTGGGCACGGTGCGGATGCTATTTTGCTTGCTGCGGGAGTAATTGGTTGCGCGATATCGTGTGTTGAGCTTTTTCGATATGGAAAACAATATGTGAAAGAGCCGAAGCGATTCTCTACACGAAAATTGCGGGAGTTTCTCAAATACGGTGTCCCCCTCAGCGCCGCTTCTGTCGGAAGTACCACGCTTATAATGGCCGACCGTTTCATGATTGGATATATTGTCGGAGCCCAAGCAGTTGGTGTCTATGCTGCAGGTTACAGAGTTGCTCAGATGAGCATTATTTTGCTTGCGGAATTGGTCATGCTTGCAGCCTATCCAATTGTCATTCAGTTGTTCGAGAAATCTGTCGAATCTGATACGCGGGTGCTGTTGGAAAACCTTATTGGTATGTATGTTGTCATATTGGTTCCGTTTGTCTTCATTGTTGCCATTCTATCGAAAGACATTGCAGATCTGATGCTCGGACCTGCTTTTCGTGACGCTTTCTTCATTTTTCCTTGGATCGCCGCAGGAGCTTTTTGTAGTGGTCTTACTATGTATGTTAGCAAACCTTTTGAACTGAGAGAAAGAACACATTTTCTTCTATACCTTATTGCGGCCGCAAGCGGACTCAATATAGTCATGAATCTGTTATTGATTCCCAGGTATGGTATTATTGGTGCTGCAATAGCTAGTGTGCTTGCTTATGCAATATATCTGATTTCTTCATGGTTTCTTAGTACGAGAATATTCACGTGGAAATGGCCGTGGCAGACGGTTGCGAAAGCTTTGTTATCGGCTATGGCTATGGCTTTGGCTGTATATTATGCAAACAAATGGAGCACGAGTGGTGTGCACATCCTAATGGCAAAATTGGCACTTGCTGTCTCTGTCTACTCAGTTTTTCTGCTATTACTGCGAGAGAGATATTTCATAAAGATTGTCCAAGACATGAGGCGAATGCTATAGTGCCATTAAGTTGATCGGTTATAAATAGCAAAGTGATATGAAAACTGTTCTTCACATCTGTGAATACTTGAACCCGTTCGGTGGAACACCGCGAAAGATGTTGATGCTCTGCAGAAATATGGACAAAACACGATATAAGATCATTATTACCTACCATGGCCCGAGAGAAGGTATGGCTTCTGAGTTTGTAAAAGCGGGCGTTTCGGTGATTGCGATGAGGCCCCGGCAAAGATGGGATTTCCGCATAGTTGGCGACATTATAAGAATATGCAGAGATCATCGTGTTGATATCATCGCAACGCATTTTGCACGTGCGAATATTTATGGTGCCGTTGCTGCGAAGTTGTTGAACATACCTGTAATTTCACATGAACACGGTATACCTCGGACCTATGATTCGCTTATCGTCAATTTCTTAGATAACTTAACCTGCCTTTTGAGGCACAAAATAATATGTAACTCTTATGCAGTTCTGCAACACACCAGAGGGCAATTAATTGCCAAGCGCAGTAAGTTTGTCGTAATACCGAACTCTCTAGATACCAACTGTTATCGACGTATTTCGGCGTCCACCAAGAAAGAATTGAAACGGAGGCTTGGTTTTCAGGACAGTGAGTTCATCTTTGGTTTCTTTGGTAGTTTTATTCCTCAGAGGGATCACGTTACTCTCATCAGGGCTTTTCGGGAAGTGCGGAAGAAATATGCACATGCAAGATTGTTGCTAGTCAGTGACGGTTCTACCCGGGTGGGAGTTGAACGTATAGTGCAAGCCCTTGGTTTATCGGATTCAGTAATTTTCCTCGGCTACCGTACTGATATTAGTGACCTTTTTCAAATAATTGACGCCTATGTTGATACGACTGAGATTGCCGCGGGATTTGCCTTGAGTTTAATGGAAGCAATGTATTTCGAGCGTCCTGTAATTACTACCGCTAGGATGCATTCGTACGATAGTGTGGTAGACGATAAGATTAACGGCATAAAAGTCAAATCGCACAAGCCAATGCTTCTTGCTGACAAAATGGTTGATCTCATTATTAATCCAAAGTTGACCAAAGCGCTCGGCCGAAATGCTAGAAAGAAAATCCTTTCTGAGTGTACACCCAGGCAATTTGTTGAAAGAACCACTCGTGTCTATGACAACGTTTGTTAAGCGCAAATCTAGCATAGTTGGTGCTTTCGGATATGTGGCTGATTCAGTTTTACTGTGTGCTAAGCGATGTTTGCAACATCGCAAATTTGTACTGTTAGCCATATGTCTATTTTTTCTTTGTTTATTTATAGTAATTCTCCAAATCGAGCTTCCCATTCTATTTGTTTCGTTATTAGTTTTTTTCTGTCTTTGTTTGTACCTCTTCGGCATTCAGGTCGGACTTTATGTGATATTGTTTTTTTCGGTCGGAGGCCATTGGCTACAATTCTATCTCCCTTCGTCTATCACGTCCCTTGGATTTTGGAGTTATGATATCATTTTGATGGGCGTTTACATAGTATGGTTAGTTAATCTGCTAGCTACTAAAGAAGCTATTATATCTACTAATTTGAGCAAGTACCTGATTTACGCTATTGCTATTTTGTCGCTGCCAATTGGCGTAGGTTTACTGAGGGGACACTACTTGACTACTGTCCTTAGAGAATCACGTGCGCCTTTCTATTACGTGTTGCCACTGGTATTCGCGACGACAATTCACTCTACTAGAAATTGGTTGCGCTTTGTGAAGATATTATTCATCGTCGTCACGCTGTGCATGTTGTTGTTTCTTTGTATGTATTTATTCAACGTGCGTTTTCCAGTATCAATGGGTGTAATGGAAAATGCCGATATAACAGCAGGTGAGTACACCCGTGCCTATGGTATAGCGTCCTCTTGGTTTTACTTCCCCTTATGTGTGTTTATCGCAATAAAATATCTGGGTGCGAAAGCGAGCTTATCATTCTCTAGGAGGCTACTAGCTTACGTGTTAGTGTTTCTATTTTCATTTTCCGTTATGATTTTGTTGATTCGCTCTCTTTTTTTCTCTCTGGTTTTTGGCATTCTTGCATGCATCGTTACTAATGCCAAGGGGATCTATAGCGCCATACTCAAACTGGCAATTCTATGTGTTTTTGTTCTAACGCTGGTCCCGTTTTTTTCTGCGAAATCCGTATATGGTTTCCTGCACCATCCATTAGTTGAAAGATATGTTTCTTTTTTTGCGCCGGGTTTTTCTACTGCTGGTAATTTGGCTAATATTCAATATCGCAAGAATGCAATAACATGGGGTTTGAGAACTGTCCGAGAATATGGTATTATTGGAAAGGGGTATGGCGACGCGGAAATAACAAAAGATGTGGGTGTTCATATCAGGTATACTGGCGTCGGTTTCCAAAACCATTCGACCATTGGGTGGGCTCTTGCCAGGCTAGGTCCGATCATGATTTCTTTGTTGGTCATTGTTATTATTCTCTCAGTGCGCCGTTGTGGTGTGATTTATAAGCAAATAAGTGATGTTCGAATACGTGCGGTTTTAGGCGGACTCTTCGTGTTTTGCGTTAGTTTGTTAATTATGATGCCTGCAACAAATGTATTATTCAGAGGGGATTTCTACACCTTGTTGGTAACGATAGTCTTAGGGTTGATATTATCTGCAGAATCCTTTAGTAGTGAATACCTCTCGCAAGGATGATGTCACTTAAAACAAAAGTAATTGTTGTACACAACATAATTGCCCCTTATCGGGTACCTTTGTTTAACAGGATAGCATTACAGAAAGACATCGATTGTGAGGTTATCTTCTGTGCTGAGACCGAAAAGGACCACCGTTGGAGCATACCTGATGATATGCATTTCAAATATCGAGTAATCCCGGGATTCCATTTGCTAAGGCGAAATGGTGCTATCTATATTAACCCCCAGCTTTTGGGATATCTGATAAGAAGTAATCCAGACGTAGTAGTAACTGGTGAATTTTCGGTGCCATCAGTGATTGTCATGTTATATTGTAGGTTGTATAATAAGAAGTATGTGTTGTGGTCCGATGCAACAGCTCGTAGTGAATCCCGGGTTGGGCCTCTGAAGAGAGGTGTTAGAAAGCAACTACTAGGAATGAGTTCGGCGTGTATTGCCTCTGGTACTGAGGCATGCGAATATCTAATGTCGTTGGGTGCTGATTCTGGTAAAGTGAAACAAAGCATTCTTACTCTAGATGTCGAGAGGTTTTCGCGTGAATGTGAGGCATTTGTAGGCCGAAAAAGGCAGTTGAAGAAACATCTTGGACTCGCTGAAAGAGTGGTTTTGTATTCAGGTAGGTTGGTTGCACAAAAAGGATTAATTCATCTAATAGAAGCCTATAGTATAGTAAGGCGTTGGAAAGAGAAAATTTCGCTCTTACTTCTTGGTAATGGCAGGCTTGAATTACAGCTACGTACATATTGTTTTAGTAACAAACTAGATGTAATTTTCGCGGGTTTTGTGCAACAACGAGAATTACCGAAGTATTACGCATTGGCCGATGTTTTTGTATTCCCAAGCCTATGCGATTCTTGGGGCGTTGTTGTTAATGAAGCACTTGCTGCCGGATTGCCAATTGTGTGCTCGAAATACGCAGGTGCTGCGGCAGATTTGGTTGAAGATGGACAGAATGGATATGTAGTTGATCCAAGAAATATCGAAATACTTGCCGAGAAGATTCGCAACATCTTGGATGATAATCGAAGACGATTCAAAATGGGTAGGAAGTCGAAAGAGATGATGAAATTATGTACTATTGAACGAGCTAGTAGTGGTTTCATGAGCGCAATTACCTATGTACTGTCAAGTACTAACTAGATTCGAAAATTAATTTTTTTCCTCAGAAGGATTGCAGTATGTTTTTGTTTCACCAATGAAAGTGCTTTTTGTCCACAATTATTACCAATCAGCGTCGCCGTCGGGTGAGGATAGAGCATTTCAAAACGAAGTTAAAATGCAAAAAAATAATGGCGTTGAGGTGCGTGTGTATGCCAGACACAATGATGAGATCGTAGAGTATGGAACATATGAGAAATGCTGGTTACCTGCTGAAAATATATGGTCGATAAAGACTTACCGAGACCTGCAAAGAATCATGAAAAAAGAAAAACCAGATGTTGCGCATTTCCACAATATATGGTATTTGGTATCTCCATCTGCTTATTATGCATGTAAGGATGTTGGAATTCCTGTTGTCCAGACGCTTCACAATTATCGTTTTTTCTGTGCAAATGGACTGCTATTCCGTAACGGGTCAGTATGTGAGAGTTGCATAGGTAAACTGGGACTGAAAGGCATTGTCAATGGTTGTTACCGCAACTCACGCTTGTATTCAATACCAATAGTCCTGGTGGAAGGTATACACAGAATACTGAGTACTTACAATAAGGTGGTTGATGCCTATATAGCTTTGACAGAATTTAGCAGGAAAAAGTACGTTGAATGTGGTATAATTCCCAGGAAACTATTTGTCAAGCCAAATGTACTTATGGACGTGCCCGTTCCGCGGTATTCGAATAATGGCGATGTAGTATTTGTGGGGAGACTATCCGAGGAGAAGGGGATAGACACTTTAATAGCAGCTGTAAGACATCTGCGTTCCAACCGTATTAATATTCCAAAGATTCAAATCGTCGGTGACGGCCCATTCAAGAGACAACTCGAAAATACAATCAAGACTCAAGGTATTGATAATATAGAACTGGCCGGCCATAAGGAACATAGGGAAATCACAGATATTGTGAGAAGTGCACGTTTCGTCGTTTTGCCATCACTGTGTTATGAATCCTTTCCTCTGGTAATTATGGAAGCATATGCGTGCGGAAAACCCGTTGTTGCGTCGAGGATCGGTGCGCTTGCTGAATTAGTCGAAGGTGGCAAAACAGGTCTTCTTTTTGAACCGGGTAATGCCCGAGACCTAGCTACGAAAATAAGGTGGCTTCATGAACACGAGGATGCTTGCGTTGGAATGGGAATGAATGCGAGGAGAGTATTTGATGATAAATATACAGCCAAGAGAAACTTCGAAGCCTTAATGCATATTTATAAATCAGTTGTGCCGCAACGCTAATGAAGATTTCTGTAACTCATACTGCCCAATTGAATGGTGTGAAGTTATCACCGGTGGGCATCGAAGAGGCGTTTGAAATCGTCCTTCAACATATTCGAGAAAGAGACGGGAGTTACTTCTGTTTCTGCAATATCCATCTTATGATGGAGGGATATGGCGATGCTGAAGTCAAAAAAGTCTTGAACGAGTCGACGGCAAATTTCGCGGACGGCATGGGTACTGCAGGTGCGTTGAAAATACTAGGGCATAGATTCCGCGGGCGGGTAAGGGGGACTGATTTGATGCTAAGACTATGCGATTATTCAGTTGGTAACCGACTAAAGATATTTCTGTTTGGTAGCACTGAAGCTAATTTGAAGGCGCTGAGAAACAGGTTGAATTTGTTGTATCCTGGTGTTAAGATTGCGGGTGCTATATCACCGCCCTTTCGGGATTTATTCCCATACGAGGACGCTCAACTGATCAACGAAATAAACGCAAGTGATCCCGACATATTGTTCGTTTCACTAGGCGCACCCAAACAGGAAAAATGGATGGCCGCACATAAAGGATCTGTTAAGGCTGTGCAACTTGGTATTGGGGCAGCCTTTGATTTTATTGTCGGTAATGTCAGACAAGCACCTTTTTGGATGCAGAATGCATATCTTGAATGGTTATATCGTTTACCTCAACAGCCGGGTAAGACTCTTAGGCGTATGAAAGTAGTACCTGAGTTTCTTTATCTGTTGGCGAGACAGTATGTAAGAGAACATTTGCTAAACAGTCATTAGAATTTGAGAGTTGAAGTGAATATGCTAAGCAAACGCTTATGTATAACAGGTGGCAAAGGTTTTCTGGGTAGCCATTTGGTGAATAAATTCAAAAAGCAAGGTTACAGTAACATCTCTGTTGCTGATCTGCCTGAGTACGATTTGCGGAAATTGGATGATGTCATTCGAGTGTATGACGAATTGGCTCCGGGTATTGTGGTGCACCTTGCTGCGCGTGTTGGTGGCATTGGCGCCAACCTTGAACGTCCCGGAGAGTTTTTCTACGATAACCTAACCATGGGTGTATTCTTAATGGACCAAGCGTATCGCCACAACATTGAGAAATTTGTAGCGATCGGAACAATCTGCTGCTATCCGAAAGTTACATCAGTGCCGTTTAAGGAAAAAAATCTGTGGGATGGCTATCCTGAGGAAACAAATGCAGCGTATGGCCTAGCCAAAAAGATGTTGCTGGTTCAGTCTGATGCTTATCGGCGCCAATATGGTCTTAATTCAATATTCCTTATGCCCGTGAATCTTTATGGCCCAGGTGACAACTTCAACCCGGAATCGTCTCACGTTATCCCTGCGCTAATCCAGAAATTCGTCGACGCAATGGGCGGTAGAGAAGCGGCCAGGCAGCGTATGGTCTCAATTTCTCCTGTTCTCCGAAGCTCCCCATCTTCGGATCGGCCTGTAGTGGTGTGGGGGACAGGCAAGGCTACACGTGAGTTCTTATTTGTCGAGGATTGTGCTGAAGCGATTGTGCTAGCAACTGAAAAATTCAACAAGCCGGATCCAGTGAATATCGGCGCGGGTTTTGAGATTTCCATAAAAGAATTGGTCGGGTTAATTGCGAAGTTGATTAACTTCAATGGTGAAATCAAATGGGATACTTCAAAGCCAGATGGCCAGCCGCGCCGAATGCTCGATACCTCAAAAGCATATCAAGAATTTGGATTTAAAGCCAAGACAGATTTTGAGGAAGGCCTGAAGAAAACAATCAACTGGTACCTTAATACTGCAGAAGTTGATCAACTTGGAAGTTTAGAAGATGAGACAAACAGAAGATAAGAAGTTAAGCAGATAAGAGAGACAGCAGTTAAGATTTCGGCATTTCAGAGAACTGGAAGTCTATAGAAGAGCATTAAGCGTAACAAGATTCGTAGATGACAGTCTGCAATGACATAATTACATAATGACTTATTAATTAAGAAGATGAGAAGAACAGAAGATAAGAGGTTGAGAAAATAAGGGGTGAGGTGGTGAAGATTTCGCATTTTAGAGACTTAGAGGTGTTTCGGGGTCGCGATGAGAATTTTCGAGATTACCAAGGATTTTCCAGCAGAGGAAAAATACTCTTTAGTTGATCAAATCAGAAGGTCATCGAGGTCTGTATGCTCTAATTTGGCTGAGGCCTGGAGAAAACGGAAATACGCTGCGGTATTTAAGAACAAACTAACTGATACAATGCAGGAAGCATCTGAAAGACAGTGTTGGCTTGAATTTTGGCTTGCTTGCGAATATATTGATGATACTTTGTTCAATGAGCTCGATACTGAGTACGAAGAGATCATTTTAATGCTCAACTCAATGGAAAAGAAGGCTTTAAAGTTCTGTTTCTGAATATTACAATTTCTTCGCTTCATATTTTCTTATCTTCTTAACCTCTATAAATAAGTCCTTAGCAAGGAGGAAAAATGCCATTTTTAGAAATCAACCTCTGGGCAGGTTTCGATAAGAGGAAGAAAGAGATTTTGATATCAAAGATAACTGACACGGTCGTGGAGGTTGTCGGTTGTCCGAAGGAGGCGGTGCATATCATAATTCGCGAAGTGCCTAAGGAGGACTGGGCCGATACGGGAGTGCAGCATTCTATTAAACATAAAGACAAAGGATAGGGAGAC
>Ga0209427_10006850_pt1 | contig 12951 bp, 16 predicted proteins | sample DeeMarSWOR136_30_FD_187465 | JGI IMG/M metagenome (GOLD analysis project Ga0209427, IMG submission 187465) | Marine sediment microbial communities from White Oak River estuary, North Carolina - WOR-1-36_30 (SPAdes) (version 2) | ecosystem: Environmental > Aquatic > Marine > Intertidal zone >... | reverse complement strand
TGAAGGCAGAGATATTCCCCCAACTTTCCCCGCCTCCATATGGAGAGATAGAAGTGATAAGGCTTAATGGGGAAAAACCCGTCTATCTCTTCTATGAAAGGACAAAAAATGTAGCGGTGGTTGGAAAGTCTTTCAAATGCGGGAGCGTTCCACCTGAAGAGGCGTGGCTAGAAGCGGAAAAGGAATATTTGAATCTAAAGCTACTCCGAGAAAGGTTCGGAATGAGTGAGGATGCCGATCAGGTAGTAAACCCACTGGGCGAAAATAGAGAGCTTTCTGCCTTGCTAGTTACGGAGAAGGCTCCAGGTGAGACGCTCGATTACTATATAGCAAAAGCTATTTACGACCAGCAACGCGAAAAGCTTTTTCAAAAGTTAAGCAATCTAGCTAGGTTTTTTGTCAAGCTGCACCAGAGCAGCGAGACCGAAAGGTCGGTTTCTGCCGATTTACCTCAATGGTATCTGGACAAGTTGTTAGATTCTTTGAGTGTGAGCTCTCTGAATCCCTCGGAAAGAGCTGCCATTGGGAAATACTTAGCGCGATGGTGGAATGAAAACGATATTTTTGACTCAGATAGAGAAGTAATTGCTCATGGGGACGCTACTCCTACCAACTTTCTTTTCTATGACAAAAATGTGACCGGGATCGACTTGGAGAGAATGAAATGGGCTGACCGGTGTTGGGATCTGGGGCTTATCGCTGCTGAGCTGAAGCACAATTTTATGTTGCGCATGGGCGATAGCTGGGCTGCCGAGCCATTTATCGGTCACTTCTTATGGGAATACGCGGTTGATTATGGCGATACAGAGATTTTCCATCTCATCACCCGTAAGCTTCCTCTATATATGGCCATGGGACTATTGAGGATCGCCAGAAATACCTGGCTGGATGAATCGTACAGAAAGAACTTGATATGGGAGGCACAGCAATGTCTAAAATACGGGCTGTAATCTTTGATTGTTATAGTACCCTTATAGATATCAAGACGAACGAAAAAAAGGAAGAGGGTTTTCACTACCTTTCTCTCTACTTACAGTACTACGGGGCAAATTTCGATGCTGAAAGACTAAAGTCTGCTCTCCACTCGGAAAAGGAACGATACCTCCAGACCAGCGCGGAACGCTATCCGGAGGTAGATCTCGAGATCGTATTTAGGAATATCCTGAATAATCAAGGCTTGGACAACCCCTTCTTAGCAGAGTCAAGCTGCAAGCTTTTTCGGGTGCTTAGTCGAGAGCGGTTTCAGCTTTTTCCAGACAGTCTTCCAGTATTAGAGGAGATTAAAAAGGGCGCCTATCCCGTAGGCGTTGTTTCTGATGCCCAGAAAGTGTTTTGCTTTGAAGAGGCTGAAATGCTGGGGCTAACTAAGTTTTTTGACTGTATTGTGATATCTACATATTTTGGATTTAGAAAACCTGATCCTAGGCTTTTTACAATCGCCTGTACTTTGTTAGATACTCCACCAACGGAGGCTGTTTATATCGGTAATGATCCTGAAACGGACGTAAAAGGGGCCCAACAGATCGGCATGCAGGCGATTCTACTAGATAGGAACCTGAAGAATAAAAACGAGGAGCCGAAACCCGATTTTCGTGCCAACAATCTGTGGGAAGCATGGGGGTGGATAAGGAGCAATGTTTAGGTACTGACTCCGCCACTGCGCCACAGAATATATTTGCTTTGAAATCGTACAGGTACTAGTAGCACGAGCGTGAACTAAGTTTGCGAGGTTCTTCTACTCTGTCCTACTGATCCTTCAGAGAGCTAGATAATGGTCAGGACCACAGCAGACTAATAGTGTGAAGTGGAGCGAGGTGTTTGAGGTTTGCAAGATACTTCGTCGGTTAGTAGGAAAGGCATTAGCACAAAATTAGAACTGGGGGCGCCATGATTTATTGGGCTCAACTTTTTCATTTCTATCAGCCATCAACCCAACGGCCCTCGGTATTGGAGAAGATCTGCGATGAGTCCTATCGCCCACTGCTAGACGTCTTCCGTGAGTACCGTAGCGCCAAAGCTACAGTTAACATTAACGGAGTCCTTACCGAGATGCTGAAGGACTGTGGCCATAGTGATATTTTCTGAGTCCGATGGCGTTCTTATTTGGTCTATCGACCTATTCCGCGCACTGAAGGCAACAGACCCCACTGATTACTCTGCTCTTCTTGAGTCTATCAAATGCGCTAAGGGTAGGTGGGTACTGTCAAGACTTAGACTCCCTTTCTTGTAGAGATTGAACCTTAAGCCAGATTGTGCAACAATGAAGCTATTGAGCCTGGAGCCCACGCCAGTAGGCTAAATCTCAAGCTGTTCTTTCCCCCTCCGAATCCGCTGGCTGGGCTTAGTCCCCGAGTCGTTCAAATAATTTTGAGATGGTCTCTAGTCGCCCTGAGATACTTATCCTCAGCTCTTCAACCTCGTTCCAAAGCTTGGTCAATTTGCGCTCCTTGCTGAAATAGTGCCCCATCTCTATTGGGGTTCGGTCTATCATCTCATAAAACGTGTCCTGACAGGCACAGATGTATTCAAAAGCTTTCCTTTTCCGTCGCCCATAATCAATGAGCAGCCTGCGAGGTAAATAAGGCACCAGACGCTGGAAAAGAACTTCCTGCTCCACCTGGCAAATAACCTCTATCTTTCCTTCCGATTTCTGCTTCTCGATTCTCTCTATAGTCTCAGGCGAATATACTACACCCTCAACCTTTGGCTCCAGAAAAACATCCGCAAGCTTCCTCAACATCTCCCGAGGTGGCAATATGCCGCCGCCCTTTAGTTCCATTCTCCATCTTTTAACTAGGTCAGCAAGTTCATCTGTTGGGACTTCACGGGCCTGGGCAATATACCCCTCTATCGTCCTAGGGTCTCTATTATATCGGCTGGCTAGCTCTTTAATGACCGAATCCCTAGACTTGCTCCCTTTGGCCAGCTCTCTCTCATACTCTTCGGCGATAGCCTTTTTCTTTCGGGGTGTTATCCTTTTTTCATCAACTTTCCTCTTTTCCCATCTTGTGGGCTGCAGCTTCTTTTTTGAACCCATTTCTGTCACCAAATTGTCACGGCCCCCTATTTAGCAATGTCATTGCTACAATCCGTATTATATCTGATGATTTAGCCATGGTCAAAGTAAAAGTTGTCAAACTTTCGGATGTGCTAGCCCAACTAGGGATTTCTCGCTGGACGCTATATGAGTGGCTCAAAATGGGAAAACTTCAGGGCTTTAAGCTGCCCTTTGGTCACTACCGAGTGACTTCAGACGCGTTGGACAAGTTTAGGCAGCGGGTGACCCCGGTTAACGGATCTAGTGGAGAAGGCAGTGGCTAAGTGGCAACAAGGCAAGCTCAGGGTCGAGCAAATCGTCTGGGTGGATTCTCCCGATGGGGCCGACAGGCTAAGGAGAGTCTATCAACTCCTCCTTGACGCACATATTAAGACAGCCATTGTCCCACCACCTCAAGCCCCTGCCAATGGCAAACGTAGGAAGGGGCCATAGTTGGACTTTGCCCTTTAATACATTTTTAGCTTCAAATCATGGCATATTAATGCAAATCAGACTATGGAAAGCATATAGGGAAAGAGGTATGGAAAGTGCATAGGTCAAGTAAAAAACCACCAAGCAGAATCAGATACGAAAGGGAGCATCCTGTGATCTCCTTTCGTGTCGATAAGGAGTTGTTCGCCCGGCTCCAAGTCCTGAGATACCAAAGTGGCAGAAGCTACGCCGATTTCATCAAAGTGGGGGCGGGGCTTATGGAGCCAGATGTTGGTGATGCCTGACTCAATGGATATGAGGAGGCAAAAGCCGACTATTGCGTCATGTATCCGTGCAGCGTGTGTGGCGAGCTGATAGAGGTTATGGGAGACGCTGCTAAACAGGTCTGCAGAGACGCCTTGATTATAGCTGGCTGGTGTCATGCCTCCTGCATCGACAAAGGAAGGAGCCAGATTTGACCCAGCAGACGGGAGTAGCAAAACGAAAGCCGATAGCGGCGATGCTCTGCAAGCTTTTCATAGATAAGGGTGAGCTGAATGCCACCGAGGCACGAAGGCTGTTAAAAGCCCAGGGTCGCAGAACGAGCTACCCCGCCATAGAGCGCTTGTTTTATGACCTAAGACAGCTTGGCTTAATCGAATTTGCCCGAGAGGAGCCTGGCAAAGCGCCAATCGACAAGAGGTATTATCGCATCGTCCCTGGTATGGAGAATGACCCTCGGTGGCAGGGCTATCCGCATCATCTGCTGTATCCTTCAAGTGCCATCGGCGCTCTGAATTACGAGTTGGGCACCAGCGTGGGGAGAGCAAAAGAGTATGAGCGAGATTGACTATCTCACACCACAACAGGTTGACCAGTTAGAGGCGGCTTGTAATAGCCCCGAAGATGCCCTTTTAATCAGGCTTCTATATCAGACATGGGCCAGAATATCCGAGGTTTTAGCGCTGTGTCCTATGAACATAGACTTCGAGCACCAGCGGTTAACCCTACCAGCACTTAAACGAAAGGACATCGAGACCAAACTGGTCATCGTTGACCCCGATACGCTGGACAGGCTCAGGGGGTTCTGCAGGAGTAAGAAGCCAGATAAACCGCTGTTTACAATCTCACGCCAGCAGGCCTATTACAGGGTGAGGATGGCGGCGAAGAGAGCGGGGCTGGGGAGAATACATCCCCACACCTTGATGGACAGCTTGGCGGTGAACTGGGCGCTTAATGGGGGGAACCTTAACCTTCTTCAACGGCAACTAGGGCATCGGTCCTTCACCACCACCGTGAACCGCTACCTTACCTTTAGTTCGGAAGATGTGCGCAAGGAATACATGCGGGTTTTGGCCGCCAAGGGGGGCTAGGATGCGCTACAAGGCGGTTAATCCAATCGGTATGACCCCTATAATATCAAAAAAGGCGATAGAACCTAATGTTTTACGCAATTTGGGTTAAAGTAGTTAGTTTGTTTTCAATATGACCATTTTGACAAATCCATATCTATTATGTATTGACTCGCCGTCGTTGCCAGAGTTAGGCTGAATATAGAACCTCAAAAATTGAATACTGGGCTGGTGTGGCGGGCGTCACCATCCTAGCCCATAGCTACGCCGTCACTTAGTCCGATAGCGGGAATCATCTAAAATGCGTTGAAAACGCATTTATATTTTAGGCATGATGTTTGTGATATGGTCTGATTAATTTTGGGGCGTTTTGACGCCTCTCCATAGAAAAGGGGATACAATGAAAGCGGCGCTTTATGCCAGGGTGAGCACGGAGGACCAGGAAAGAGAGGGCACAAGCCTAGAGACACAAGAGGAAGCCTGCCTGAGACTGGCAAATGAACGGGGCTATGAGGTACTAATTGAGAATGTGTTTAAAGAGGTCTGGTCTGGAGCAGATCTAGATCGACCCAGTCTCAATAGGCTTCGCAGCTTGATAAGAGGCAAAGAGGTGGACGCAGCAATCTGCTATTCCACTGACCGACTTGCTAGAAACCCGATTCACATAGCTATCATAGCTGAGGAATGCGAGAAACGAGGTGCTAACCTAATCTTTGTTACTGAGCCATTGGACAACAGCCCTGAGGGGCAATTGATAATGTATGTGAAGGGCTATGCCGCCCAGATTGAGAGAGAGAAGATCAGGGAGCGGACAATTCGTGGTAAGAGGGAGAGAGCAAAACTCGGTCGCATTCCGGGCGCGACGAAATGCTATGGTTATGACTATCTCGTAGGTGAGGGTAGAAGGTTAGTAAATAAGGAAGAGGCAGCAGTAGTGAGAATGATCTTTCAGTGGTATTTAGAAGAGGAACTATCCCTTTACCAAATGTGTTTGCGCCTCATGGACATGGGTGTGATCGCTCCCAAGGGCGGCTCTCTCTGGCGCACGGATACACTAAGCGACATGCTCAGAAATGAGCGGTATATCGGTAAAACCTATTTCGGCAAATATGCTTCAGGCAAGGCTAAGAATCCTCGCAAGATGAACCCTAGATACTCCAATACGGCTCGCGTTGTTAAGCCCCGTGACGAATGGGTAGAAATCCCTGATGTTACCCCTGCTATTGTGGACAAACGCATCTTTGATGCAGCCCAAGAGAGGCTGTTGCGAAATCTGAGTCTATCGACTCGAAATCGCAAGAGACCTTATCTTCTAAGTGGCTATCTTTTCTGTGCCAACTGCGGTAGGCGCTTCGCCGGTTCTTGCCAAGTATACAATGGCAGAGAGAGACGCTTTTATTACTGCACCGGTACGAGCAAGGTCAGTAAGGCGATACCATGCACTGCAAAGAGGCTAGACGCCGAGATGGCCGAGAGACAAATCTGGGATGAGCTTAAAAAGGCTCTTACTAGCCCGGAGATGATAATATCTGAGATTGAGAGACGACAGCAGGAGTCAGACAACCAGGGAAGATGACAGCAATACCTAGAGGACATCTTGAAGAGATTGGAGGCCAATAGGAAGCAGCAGGCACGTCTAGTGACACTCTACCGGTATGGCGAGATAGACGATGAGTATATCTTGCGTGAAAACCGAAAGTTGAAAAACGAACAGATCGCGTTGGAGAGGGATAGGACGAGACTTGAGGCACAACTGAACGCTCCAATCCCCTCAGTCGACCAAATGAATTTAGTAAAGGAATACTGCCATAGGGCTGCCTTAAACATTGACCAGTTTACTTTTGATGAGAAACGTCTTGCCCTAGAAGCACTCCAGATTAGGGTCATAGTAACGGGGAACGGCCTAGAACTTCACGGTGTTCTGCCAGTGGTGCCCGATTACTCTTCCACCACCACAGCGGTTCCATAGACCAAGAGCTCAGATGCCCCGCTCATCACCATCGAGGTGACAAACCTGGTATCCACGATAGCGTTGGCACCCATTTTCTCCGCCTGCTCCACCATCCTATGGATCGCTTCCTCCCTGGCCTGAGCCATGAGCTTGGTATATTCGCTGATCTCCCCACCAACGATGCTGCGCAGTCCAGCGGTAATATCCCTTCCTATGTGTCTTGCCCTAATGGTGCTGCCCTTGACCATGCCCAGGGTCTTGACTGTCTTTTTACCCTCTATGTGGTCTGAGGTTACGATGATCAATACTTCACCTCCTTGATCTCCTTGGGCTCCCTTCGCGCCTTATGAATCCTATCCCAACCCACATATCCAAGTAGCAAAACGAAGCCCACTGCAGCCATCCCGGCGAGAACCCTGAGCCCCAGAGGGACCAGAGGGTCGATGAAGAAAGCCCTAGCACCCCAGCCGATGAGCCCCAGTATACCGGCGCCGATCAGCACCAAGGCGACATATTCCAGCGTCCTCACAGTCTCACCTCCTCAGAGCATCTTTAGCCCACATTTTAGAAGTGCTCTAATATACAGGCAAACTAGCAAAAAGTCAATATCCTTCTGTTTGCAAGTTGCCTCACCTTCTATATCGCCACACTGTCCCTTGAGGCGTATCTTCGAGCATTATGCCCAGCTCTGCCAGCTCGGCGCGAATCTTGTCAGCAGCGTCCCACTGCTTCTTTGCCCTGAGATCATTCCGTTTATCGAGCATTTGCTGGATATAGTAGTCAGCCACTCGCTCTTCATCCTCCACATCCTTTTTCAGGGTAATGCCAGCCCGAACTGCCACCTCTATCAATGCATGGGAATCAACCTCAAAGCTGTATCCCCGAAAGGTCAGACCCATTATTCCAGCCAGCTCAATTAGTTCCCTCTGTGCTTCTTCGACCGAATGCCCTTCGTCTGCAGCCCGGTTAATCTCCCAAGCCAGATCGAAGAGGGAAGCGATGGCCTGAGCGGTATTGAAATCGTCGTCCATAGCCTCAATGAAGCGCTGGCGGTAGGGTGCGACATCAAGCGCCGTGGAGCCATCACCCCCCTGGCGATGAGCCGCAAGACGTAGCCTATCCACTCCCCGCTCCGCTGCCTCCAGTCCATCCTCGGTATAGGTGAGCGGGCTTCGGTAGTGGGAGCTTAAGACAAAAAGCCTGATAGCGTCTGCGCTATAGCGCTCTAGCGCCTCCTTAACGGTGATCAGATTCCCCAGCGATTTGCTCATCTTCTCCTCGCCGAGCTGCATCAGCCCATTATGGATCCAGTATCTAGCAAAGGGGGCAACGCCGGTAAAGGCCTCGGATTGAGCGATCTCGTTCTCATGGTGGGGAAAGATAAGATCCCGACCGCCACCGTGAATATCCAAAGTCTCACCCAGATATTTCAGAGACATGGCGCTGCACTCGATGTGCCAGCCAGGCCTTCCCCGCCCCCAGGGGCTCTCCCATGAGGGCTCATCGGGTTTGGCTGCCTTCCAAAGGGCGAAATCCATGGGATGCTCCTTATAAGCTACCTCTTCGGTGGGCCTCATCTCGTCGATGGACCGGTGGCTAAGCTTTCCATATTGGTGGAAGCTACCTACCCGAAAATAGACATCGCCCCCTGCCTGATAGGCACACCCTTTTTCGATTAGGCCAGTGATTACCTCGATGATATTGGGGATCTCCTCGGTAGCCTTGGGGTAGACGTCCGCCCGCTTAATATTTAGCGCATCCATATCAGCGAAGTACTGGTCGATGAAGCCCTCGGCGAGCTCATGAGGAGAGATGCCCAATTTATTAGCGCGAGCGATGATTTTGTCATCGACATCGGTGAAGTTCTGCACGTGCTTCACCCGGTATCCGCGAAACTCGAGATAGCGCCTGATGACATCGAAGACTATGTAGCTCATGGCATGCCCGATGTGACACTCGCTGTAGGGGGTGACCCCGCAAACATACATCTTTACCGGGTCGCCAGCTACGAAGTCCTCTTTTCGACCTAAGAGGGTGTTATGTACCTTCATCGCTTCTCTATCAATGCCACCGCGTATGCAGTCATACCCTCCCCCCTGCCTACAGCGCCCAGGCCGGCTGAGGTGCTCGCTTTCACTGAGACCCGCTCTTTAGCGATGTTCAGGGCATCGCCGATGTTTCGGCACATTTCATCGATATAATCAGCTAGCTGAGGCTGCTCGCAAAGGATGGTGGCGTCAATGTTATCAATCCCAAACCCCCCTTTATGGAGCATATCGCCAACACGCTTAAGGAGTATTATGCTGGATATATCTTTGTACTGGGGATCAGTATCAGGGAAATGGGTGCCGATGTCCCTCAGAGCGGCGGCACCCAGAAGGGCATCGATGATGGCATGCACCAGCACATCAGCATCGCTATGACCCCAGAGGCCGCGCTCGAAGGGCACCTTCACCCCGCCAAGTACTAGGGGCCGCTCTGGAGCTAGGGGGTGAACATCATAGCCGATTCCAATGCGCATTTTTTCTGTTTCGCCCTTGACAACCGCCATATATATTAATCGAAATTCTCTCTATCCGTAAACATAAAGGCTAAGAAACCTCAATTTCCTAGCCCTTTTCCCTGCTTTTCAGAATTGCCTCAGCGAGGGAGAGATCCTCCGGGGTGGTCACCTTAATATTGTCATAAGAGCCTGAATAGACCTTAATCCTGTATCCCAAATTCTCCACCAAGGTGGCATCGTCGGTAACATCGCCCTGAGCCTTGCGGTAGGCTTCGTTTATTATTTCAAATCGGAACACCTGGGGGGTCTGAACGGCCCAAAGGCTCTGGCGAAGCGGCGTCTCCGCGACGAAGGAGTCGGGGGATACAACCTTGATAGTATCGGTAACAGGTATGGCTGGGATGGCTGCGCCGCTGTGACGAGCCTCCTCAAGCCCTCCCTCAACCAAGTCTGGGCTAAGGCAAGGGCGAGCCCCATCGTGGATCACTACCCAATCACAACCGGAGATTCTCTTCAACCCCTCCCTCACCGAATCCTGTCGTCGTGCCCCTCCAGGGCATATCTCGGTCACCTTTGACCAGAGATACTCCTTTGCCAGCCTCCACCCTTCATCCAGCTTGTCCTCGTTCAATACAATAACCACCTGATCAATGACTGGGCATCTTTGGAATACATCGACGGTATGGGCCAGGAGGGGTTTTCCTAAAAGTGGAGCGAATATCTTATTCGCCCCACCCATTCGCCTGCTCGTGCCAGCAGCCACAACGACAGCACCTACCTTCCCCATCCCTCACTCCTCTTTAGAGTGTGCGAATATCATGCGACCTGCCGCTGTTTGCAGAACTCTAGTGACCACCACGTCAATGCTGCTATTGATATAGCGTCGCCCACCTTCCACCACGATCATCGTTCCATCATCGAGGAAGCCGACGCCCTGGCCGAACTCCTTGCCCTCCTGGATGATGCGAACCTCCATCTCCTCACCGGGGAGCACTACAGGTCTTACCGCATTGGCCAGCTCATTTATATTTAGCACCTGGACCCCTTGGAGTTCAGCCACCCGATTTAGATTGAAGTCGTTGGTAATAATGGCACAACCGAAGATCTTGGCCAGCTTCACCAGCTTATCGTCAACATCCGGTACATCCTGGACATCCATCTCAGTGATCTCTACGGGGATATTGGACTCCCGCTGAAGCTTGGTCAGTATTTCCAATCCCCGCCGCCCTCGATTGCGTCGTACCGAGTCGTAGGAATCAGCGATATGGTGCAACTCATTGAGGACAAATCTGGGGATGATCAGCGACCCAGGGATAAAGCCAGCTTGACCTACATCACCGATGCGTCCATCAATGATAGCACTGGTATCTACGATGACCTGTCCATTGCGGGGCACCATCCTGCCAATCCCGCCGGCCCTTTCAGGGACAGAGATGCCAAACATCCGGAATAGCTCTCTTCCCCGCGCCACCATAATAGATGTGACAACCAAACATAGGAAAAGGGTAACGCCAATAGGCGTGATCTTTCCCCACAGTCCAGGCAGCATTGAAATAGGGAAAGACAAGAGCACAGAGATAAGCAAGGCGATTACTAAACCCACGATGGCGGCGGGAAAGACATACGTTGGAATCTGCTGGAGCCGCCGCCGACTCCACCGATAGGGGGATCCCATATTTATACACCTCCTCCACCCCCCCAGGCAACAAAAGAGTGTACATACGCACACTTAGAAGGAGTTTCTAAGCTACTTTATATGAAAAACGATTATAACTAAAAGCAGCCTCACCTTGTTTGCCAGGAGGTAGCCTTTTTTTCTCTTTATACTAGGTTACCACATAAACAGCGGCATGTCAAAGGTAATAGACTCTACCCGACAAGTAATTGCACTATCAAGCGCAGCGTCCAATACCCAGCGAAGGCGATAAACAAGCCCTTTACCGTCTTGCCCAGAAACAACATCAGGAGGTATTTCCAAAATGGGTAGCGAAGCGCCCCTGCAGCCGCTCCAGCAAGGTCGAAGGTCGGGTTTGGGATGCAGGCAAAAAGGAAGAGGACTAGAGAACCCCTCCGCATCATCCAATCCTTTAGCTTAGCGTAAAACCTCCTGTTCTCCATTGACACCCGACCACTATAGCCCGCCATATAGCAGGCGATCTCACCGATGGGCTCTCCTAATCCCGCCATCAGACCCACCAGCCACGGATTTAATATTGCGCCCATAATAAAAACCACTGGCATGCTGGGCACAGGCACAAGTATGACCGCACTACCCAAAATCGATATCAGGAAAACCCCTAAATAGCCATAGGCCGCGAAGTCGCCTGATAGTCCCCCGGTAAAGTAAATGGTAGCACTGAGGATTAGGATAGCGCTTATAGTAGTAACGCTTACCCAGTGCCGCCTTATCCAGCTATGATTCTTTGCCGGCGCGGCGCCTTCCTCAACGGTCAGGTTCACATCTACTCCGCCGTTCTCGATCATGCCCCCTTCCGCATAAAGACTACAGGGAAAAGCTAGTGATGTCAAGAAGTGAATGTAAAGCCATCAGATCCCACACCAACCAGTATGCGTTCCCCCTCCTTAAACTCCCCCTGGAGGATCTTTGTGGACAGCGGGTTCTCCACCTGACGCTGTATGGTGCGGCGCAGTGGACGAGCCCCAAATGTCGGGTCGAAGCCCTCTTTGGCGAGCCGATCTTTGGCCTCATCGGTAATCTCAACGGTGATTTTCCTGTCAGCGAGGCGCTTCTGCACATCCTTCATCATCAAATCGACGATCTGCTTAATCTGTTCCTCGGTGAGCGCCTGGAAGATAATGATCTCATCGAGCCGGTTGAGGAACTCGGGGCGAAAAGTCTGTTTCAGGGCGCTCTCGATGGCGCTCTTTTGCCGCTCCTGCTCGCTTTTTGTCTGGCGGGAGAAGCCTATAGACTGACGCTGGAATTCCTCGGTGCCCAGGTTCGAGGTCATGATCAACACGGTATTCTTGAAATCAACAGTCCTACCGTGACCATCGGTGAGTCTGCCATCCTCCAGGATTTGTAGCAGGATATTCAGCACATTGGGGTGAGCCTTTTCCAGCTCGTCAAGGAGGATCACCTTGTAAGGTCGGCGGCGCACCGCTTCAGTAAGCTGTCCGCCTTCTTCATATCCGACATAGCCTGGAGGAGCGCCGATAAGCCGCGAGACTGTATGTCTTTCCTGATACTCGGACATATCGATTCTGATCATTGCATTTTCATCATCAAAGAGAAACTCGGCAAGAGCCCTGGCGAGTTCGGTTTTCCCGACGCCGGTGGGTCCGAGGAAGATAAAAGAACCGATAGGCCTGTTCGGATCCTGTATGCCAGCACGTGCACGCCGCACTGCGTTCGATACCGCTTCGATCGCTTCACCCTGTCCAACCACTCTTTGCCGGAGACGGTCATCCATATGGAGGAGCTTCTGCACCTCGCCTTCGAGCATGCGGCTGACAGGAACCCCTGTCCATTTGGAAACGACTTCAGCAATATCCTCTTCGTCGACCTCTTCTTTCAGCATCTTCCGTTTCTGCTGGGCTTTGAACAATTTCTTGTTTTCCGCATCGAGTGATCGCTGCAATTCGAGCATCTTTCCGTATCTCAGCTCTGCTGCCTTTGCGAGGTCCCCTTCGCGTTCAGCTCTTTCTGAGTTTA
>Ga0209427_10006848_pt1 | contig 12953 bp, 11 predicted proteins | sample DeeMarSWOR136_30_FD_187465 | JGI IMG/M metagenome (GOLD analysis project Ga0209427, IMG submission 187465) | Marine sediment microbial communities from White Oak River estuary, North Carolina - WOR-1-36_30 (SPAdes) (version 2) | ecosystem: Environmental > Aquatic > Marine > Intertidal zone >... | reverse complement strand
CCACCTATCAAATGGTTTTCATCTACTAATAAAATTGATTGAACTCCTTGTTTTGCAGCAATGGCAGCAGCCATTAATCCAGCTGGACCACTACCAATTATTGTTATTTCAATATCAATTTTTTTCCTTTTTCTATCTTTAAATTTTTTGTCTGATAGCTCACCAACTTTATCTTGTTCTAATACCTTGATTTTATCTTTTATAGGAGTAATACATGTTCTTATATTAGGTATATCATCAACAGTCATAAAACAAGACGAACATTTCCCTATGCCGCAGAAAAAACCTCTTGGCCTATAAAATCTTAGACTATGAGATAGTGTTTTAACACCATTTACATGTAATGCAGAGGCAATACTATCCCCTTCTTGTCCATATAATTTTTTATTGTTATAATAAAATGTAATTTTTTTTCTTTCCTTAAAATCAATAATGGGATGTTTTTTTATTCTCAGTATGACTCCCCACTGTTGAATATAGCATCTCTTTAAAAACTATTATGATTATAATAAATAAATCTATTTGATTTGAACATCTTTAATTGAATGATGTCTGCGGGCAATTTCACGTATTATTTCTATATTTCTTCCACCTTTGCCAATTATTTTTGATTTATCACTAATTTCAACTTCCACCTTTGCAACAATAGTATCTTTTTCACCTTCTAAAACAATATTTTTGATTTTATATGGTTTGAAAAGATTGGTAATAAACCTTTCACTATCTGAATCAAGTTCAACAAACTTAATATTTTTTTTGAAAAGTTTCCTTAATTTTTCAAGGTTTTTTGCTTTAATTCCGATTGCTGCTCCAAGATGTCCTTTTTTAACAATAAAGATGATTTTATCTTCTGTAATTACACAATCTAAAATGTCTGTTTTTATTATATTTCCTGCCATCTTGATATATTGCATAGCTTCATTAGAAAACATTATGTCTGTCATATATAATTACCCTTTTTTTACTACATTTAATATATTTGAACCACCGTCATCAATTACTGTAAAAACAGAAACTGCAAAAGCTTTACTACAAGTATATCCTAAATCAATAGAATTTGAGTTATAATTATAAACTGGTACTTTCTTTTTATTTGCTAATTTGTTAATCTCAGAAGATAAGGGACAATTTTTAGAAATTACTACAAGTTTTGCAGATCCCTTATTAATTTCTATTTTTGTTTCCTTTGCACCTATTTTTACCTTTCCTTTCTTGATTGTATTTTTTAAAACTTTATCTACATCGACCATACTATTTCCCCATATTTTTACCTGTTTTCATTACAAGTTCTACTGCACCAGTTCCTAAATTTACAGGTTGTCCAACAATAATATTTTCGGCAACCCCACCGAGCTTATCTGTTTCGCCGCGCTTACTTGCTTGTAGCAAGTGACTAACAGTAATTTCAAATGCAGCTCGCGAAAGTACTGATTCTTTCTCTTTACTTACTCCATGACGGCCAATTGCTCTAATTGTTCCATCTGTAGTCATTACATCTGCAACAACCATTATATGTCTTAAATCAACAGATAATCCTTGTTCCATCAATGTATTATACGCTTCTTGAATTATCATGTTTCTTGCTGCTTCTATTCCAAGTACTCTTCCCACTGCTTGAATATCATTTGTTGTTATTCTATAAGGATCAACTCCCTCCACTTCTAGTACTTTCTCAAGATTACTTCCTTCACTATAAATAACATAACCTTCATTTGGCTCTTTTCTAATAATTATACGTTTAATCCCATCAATACCTTTTACCTTAAGTTCTTTCAATGTTTCGTTAATATCTAATAATTTCTTATAACTAGGATCATCCAAAGTAACTTTTATTTCATCCTTTTCACTAATTGCATCAATATTTCTTATCTTTTTAATATTATCAAGTAGTTCTTCTTGACTTATATTTTTATTTTTCATTGTTTTACTATTTGGTTTAACATAAATAACAAGATTTGTAAGGTCTGTTTCAATATCTGCAATACTACTTAGACGAGTAATCTCTATTTGATTAGCTACTTCCTTGGCAAGCTCCGAATTTAACTTATATTCATCTTTTAAATAAATGTTCATCATAGGTGTTGAAGGAATGGATCTTGCATCAACAATTTCTATTAATCTAGGTAAGCCTAGGGTAACATTTATTTCGGCAACACCTGCGTAGTGAAACGTTCTCATTGTCATCTGAGTACCAGGTTCACCGATACTTTGGGCACCAACAATTCCACATGCTTCAGAAGGATCAATTACATTTTTTTCATATTCATCTAAAGCTTTAGAAATTATATCCTTTAATTTGGATTCAAGTTTTTTATCTTTCAACAGATGTGAAATAATTTCATCAATTACAGCATTTGGAAGAAATTTATCTTCTAAAATTTTTTGAATCTTTTGTCTAATTTCCTTGTTTTCTTTTGGTTCTTCAAATTTTTTTGGGATTTTAACTATTTTTTTAGCTTTTATTTCCTTAGCTTTTGGTTCTTCTTCTGATTTTTCCAAACTTTTTTCTTCAATTTCTTTTGTTTTTGTTTCAATATCTTTTTCTGGCTTTTTTGTTTTATTTATATCCTTTTTCTTTTTTGTTGAGGTTTTTTCAGTTTTTTCTTTTTTTGTTTCAATTTTTTCAGAAGGTTTTTCTTTACTTGGAGATTTTTTTGAAGGTTTTTTTAATTGTTTTTTAACATCTTTTTCTTGTCTTTTGGATTTTTTTGGGTTACTTTTTTTTGCCACTAAATCCCCTCTCTAATTTCAGTAATTATTCTATTTACATCAACAGCAGTACCATTGTTGCTTCTGGCTGGATCAACTCCATCTTCCCCGTATATAAATTGTATTATCTGTCCCCCAGAATGTCGCACGGTACCATCATTTTCAACTTTAACATCTTCAAGAGCATTAATCAAACGTCTCTGCATATAACCTGATCTGGAGGTACGAACTGCAGTATCAACAAGACCCTCACGACCACCCATTGAGTGGAAGAAATACTCTGTTGGTGATAGTCCAGTTTTGTAACTTGATGCTACAAATCCTTTTGCTTTTGCACCTAGATCATGTTTTTTAAAATGAGGTAAGGTTCTGTATTGGTAACCCCTATGGATCCTTTCTCCACGAACTGCCTGTTGTCCAACACAACCAGACATCTGGGAAAGATTAAGCATTGAGCCACGTGCACCAGATTTAGCCATTATGACTGCACTATTGTTAAGCCCTAGATGCCTACCTGCAATTTCACCAGCCATATCTCTTGCCCTACCAGTAACTCTCATTATTTCCATCTCAAGGGTTTCTTCTAGGCTTCTGCCAGGTAGGGATTCAAGCTCATCATTTTCGTAGGCTTTAACAAGCCCGTTTATTTTCTTCATAGCCTTTTGTAATCCTTCTTCAATTTGGTTTCTTGCCTCTTCAGGAATATCTTCATCTTCAATGCTTGTTGTAAAACCAAATAATGTGATAGATTTTATTCCTAACTTAGTAACATTATCAATAAATTCACGCCCTTTGTCCATACCATGATCCCTTATGATTCTATCTAAAATTTTACCTTTGAAAGCACCGATGCTATTTTCATCAATTGTTCCCTGTTTTAAAACACCCTTTTTTATTATTACATGGGCATCATTTGGACAATTTGGTGCTGTGCATACATCACAATTCAAACAAATCTTTGCTTTATATTCCAAATCAAGATCGTCTGGTAGAAGTGTACTAAAAATGTCTTTTCCAGTTACATAGTTCTTATTATTTTCCTTTATGGACTTTAAACCCTCGCCTTCATATTTTATTGAGGCTAAAATATGTGAAGCATCATCAACAACAATTTTTTTATCACCATGAGTTAGTAAAAAACAACCTGAAATATGGTCATGTATTCCTCCTATAATTGCTCCTCCAAACCTTGGTGATAATATGTTTTGCTGAACTTTCATCAATATCTCTGCTTCAGCTTGCGCTTCTTCACCTTGTAATAAATGAAGATTCATTTCATCTCCATCAAAATCAGCATTATACGGTGGACATACACTTAAATTAAATCTGAATGTTTTATAAGGTAATACTTTAACTCTATGTGCCATCATAGACATTCGGTGAAGAGAAGGTTGTCTATTAAATAAAGCAAGATCTCCATTCATAAGTTGTCTTTCAATTACAGTACCAACTTCTAATCTTTCTGAGACTTCTTCTGCATTTTTTTCTGTAACTTTAATTCGTTGTTTCATTCCTTCTGCTTCTCTGATTATATAATTTGCAGAGGGTTGATATTCATCTGGATCTTCAGAAATTAATGCTCTTTGTTTAATCAATTTTTTACACCAATCAATGTTATGTTGGGTTACTTTTACTGGAACTGTCAATTCTTTTGCTATACTTATTGGGACTCCCAACTCATTTATACTTAAATTTGGATCAGGTGATATTACGGTACGTGCTGAAAAGTTAACACGTTTACCCGAAAGATTACTTCTAAAACGCCCTTCTTTTCCTTTCAATCGCTGTGCAAGTGTTTTTAAGGGCCTTCCAGATCGATGTCGAGCAGGTGGAATACCTGAGGTTTGATTATCTAAATAGGTAGTAATATGATATTGTAATAATTCCCATAAATCTTCTACAATAAGCTGTGGAGCTCCTGCATCTCTGTTTTCTTGTAATCTTTGATTTATTCTAATTACATCTACAAGTTTATGGGTTAAATCATCTTCTGATCTTTCTCCCGATTCAAGAGTTACAGAAGGTCTAACAGTAACTGGTGGAACAGGTAGTACAGTAAGTACCATCCATTCTGGTCTTGCTGATTTTTTATCAATATCTAAATAAACTAAATCTTCATCAGGTATTTTTTCTAACCATTCCCTTATTTCTGAAGGGGTTAATTTTTTGCCATTTTCTCTTAAAGAGGTAGGTTTGTCAAGTTCAATTTTTCCAACTTCTCTACCACAACGTATGCATTTTTCTGCTTTAGTACAGTCTTTTACTATTTGCTTTAATTGATAGGTTGTATCCCGTCCCTCTTCTTCGTATTTTTTTAGCTCCATTAAATATTCTTCTTTTTGTTTATCAGTAAGTAAAATTCTTCCGCAATCTCTACAAGTAGCACGAAGACAATTTCTGATCGTTTTTACAAGTCCTACATGAATAACAGGCATTGCAAGGTCTATATGGCCAAAATGTCCAGGACATTTATCCTTACCGACACGCAGTCCACAAGTTTTACATCTTAAACCAGGTTCAATTACACCTAATCTAGGATCCATAAGACCCATTGCAATAGGAAAACCATCATCATCATAGGTATCTGCAGTAATAACTTTTGTCGCACTCATTTTTCTAACTTCATTTGGCGAAAGTAATGAAAAAGAAATACTACCAATTTTTTTTGTTATTTTTCTTGTTCTTTCCATATTTAACCCTTAATTCCATCTTTTATACTAATGATTCTAATCTAATTCTTGGTGCAATAACCAAGGATTTTAACTCATCAATTAACAATTTGAAAGCATAACTCATTTCAATTGGATTGATATCTGCTTTATCTCCACAAATTGGACAACGGAGTGCTCCATGTCTATCATGAATTGCTACATGACCACATGTATTACAAACGTATTTTACAGTAAGATCTGATTCATCTAGTAGTCTGTCTTTTATTACCATTGATGCACCATGACCTATAAGACAATCTCTTTCCATCTCCCCAAAACGAAGTCCACCTTCTCTTGCTCTACCTTCTGTCGGTTGTCTTGTTAATATTTGTACAGGTCCTCTTGAACGTGCATGTATTTTTCCTGCTACCATATGATGTAGTTTTTGATAATAAATGCATCCAACAAATATTTCACAATCAAGTGTTTTCCCTGTTTCACCATTATATAGCACTTCTTTTCCATTGTGCTTAAATCCATTTTCCACTAGACATTTCCTTAATTTTTCCTCTGTTTCTCCACTAAAAGAAGTACCATCCACAGTTCTTCCTTCTAAAGATCCAACTTTTCCACCTAACATCTCAAGAACATGACCTACAGTCATTCTACTTGGAATTGCATGTGGATTTATTATTAAATCAGGAGATATACCATCCTCGTTAAAAGGCATATCTTCTTGAGGGACTAATAATCCAATTACTCCCTTTTGACCATGTTTTGAGGCAAATTTATCACCATGTTCAGGAATTCGTTCTTCTCGTACCTTTATTTTAACCATTCTCGAACCATTTACCGATTCAGATAGCATTACTTTATCAACAGTCCCCCCTTCCCCATGTTGAACGGTAACAGATGTTTCCCTTCTTTTTTGAGGTGTTAAAAAATCAGTAGGTTCTTCTAAAAATCTAGGTGGTGAGGTCTTTCCAATAAGTACATCTGCACTTCTTACATCACATTCTGGAGATATCAATCCGTCCTCACCTAAATTTACATAGGCTTCTTCACTTCTAACTCCACGGCAATCTGGATCAGGAACCTCAAAATGATCCTCTTGTCCACCAGGATACCTTTTTTCTTCACTGCTGTAAGTTCTAAAAAATGAACTTCTAGCCATACCCCTTTCAATACTAGCTTTATTCATCACTAGTGCATCTTCCATGTTATATCCTTTGTATGAAGCAACACCAACAATGAAATTCTGTCCTGCTGGTCTTTCTGCAAACTTTAAGTATTTTACAGGATGTGTTTGTACAAGTGGAGCTTGGGGATAATGCATTAGATGCCCTCTAGTATCTGGTCTAATTCTATAATTAGAAGAACCAAAACCAAGAGACTGTTTACCCATTCCAGCACCCATAGTTATTCTGGGGGAAGAGTTATGTTCAGGATAGGGAACAAGTGAAGCACCTATTCCAAGTATACACATAGGATCCATTTCCATATGAGTATGATCAGAAGTGATATCTTCTTCATTTAATGCAATCAAGGTATTTTCTTCTTCTTCAGCATCTATGTACTCTACCAAACCTTCATTAATTAAATCAATCCATTTTTTTCTACCAGTTAAAAGATCACTTATGTATTTTTTAGTAAGCAATAATTTCCCATTTTCAACTATTGCAAGAGGCCTTCTTAATCTACCACAATCACAATTTACAATTAAGTCATTTGCATCTTTATAATAGGCAATGTTTACTTCGTTGTTAATAAGACCTTTTCTACGTTTTTCTCTTAGTTTTTGGACTAAATCTTGTCCATCGGGATGCAATCCAATAAGGTCACCGTTTAAATAAACTCGAGTACCTGTTGCTTTTTTAGAAATTTCTTTAATCCCTAAATCTTTTAAAACACTCTCTACTTCTTTTTCAGGAAAACCTTCTGAAATTTCTACAGTTAGTGCTAAATTTTTTACAAGTCCACAATTTGGCCCTTCTGGTGTTTCATTTGGACATAACCTACCCCATTGTGTTGAATGCAAATCACGGGCTTCAAAGTGAGGTTGAGACCTTGTAAGTGGAGAAGTAACCCGTCTCAGATGGCTAAGAACAGCAAGATTACTGGTTCTATCAAGAAGTTGTGATATGCCCGCTCTACCACCAACCCAATTACCTGTTGCTAGAGCATGATGAATTCGTTGACTTAATACATCTGAGCGCAGGGAAGAGCTTATTTTTATTTCTTTTCCTTTGGCATGAATTCTTTCAATTTGATATTTTAAATCTTTACATAAAGCAGTAAAAGCAACCCTGAAAAGATCCTCCATTAGATCTCCTGCAAGTTTGAGTCTTTTATTAGCATAATGATCTTTGTCATCAGGTTCTCTTTTATCAAGTGCTAGTTCAAGTACAGACATTCCCATTCTTGCCATAAAAATTGCTTTAGTTAACCTGTCAGATGATTCATTCCCAAGGTGAGGTAAAAGATTTCTATCCATTAACGTTTCAACTCTTTTAATACGATATTCCTTTGCTTGACCACCTGCAAATTTTTTACCAAGATATGCAATTGCCTCCTCTTTAGTTGTAATACCGTACTCATTAGCAACTTCCTCGATATTTGCCAAAACATATGGTTCCATTTTAGGATCTACACTTATCACATCAACAATTTCTTCATCATTTTCCATTCCAAGTGCTCTTAAAAGAATCATTAAAGGAATCTGTCCATAAGTTGTTGGGAGAGAAACCATTAACATACCGTCTTTTTTCTTCTCAACAACAGTTAAAGCACGATATCCTTCTTTTTGGGAAAATACTTTAGCAACCTCAATATCTTTACCATATCTATTACTTGTTTCAACAAGTACTCTATTTGGAGCAAGATCTTCAACTGTTATTAGAACTCTTTCTGTACCATTGCTAATAAAATATCCACCTGGATCTAAGGGATCTTCTTGCATTTGTTGTAGTTCTTTTTTGTATTCTTCATATAAAAGCTCATGACCTTTTTTTTCTTCAATTGCCTGTTTAACAAGATTACATGCGATTGATTTGAGCATAATTGGCAGTTCACCAATTTTTATTAATTCAGGATCATACTCTACTTCATCTTTAACTGGAATAAACTCTAAAGTTAACGGAGCTTCATATGTAAGATCTCTTAAACGTGCTTCCATCGGAGTTAATCTTCTGATAGTACCATCTGCTTCTTTAACTTCAGGTTTACCAATTGAAATTTTTCCAAACTTAATTTTATATCCTTCGATTTCTGGATAAATAAATCCTCTCTCCATTTCTTCTTCTTGACCGATTATTGTACTATCCACAATATTTTGTAGTCTAATTTTTAAAAAATCATTGTAAGAAGCTATTTGATGGTTTACTATACTTCGTTCTCTATAAAAAGAGTCAATAAGATCTCTCATATTTACACCTTTATTTCAATATTTTACCTATTTGTGGCTTTCTATTACCAATCGATAAGCCTCTGCCTGCTTAGCAGTGCGACTTTTTCTAATAATTTTTATTATTTGTCCCGGTTCCGCTCCGATATTAATTGCTACTGGATCAGTGTTTATAATTTTTGGAAGTTGATCAGGTGTAATATTTAATTTTTCTAATAACTCTTTTTTCTCTTTATCAGAAATAATAATGTGGTAAGGTACAAGTTGGTGCTCCATTATGTCTAATTCCATTTTTTGCTTTTTCGAGGATTTTACCATAAAGTTTTTTTTCCTCCTAGTCTCAGGATAGTAAGCGGGCCTGAAGGGATTCGAACCCTTGGCCACCTGGTTAAAAGCCAGATGCTCTACCTAGCTGAGCTACAGGCCCCAATAGGCCGGGACTCAACTTATTTTTCTAATTTTATATTTTTATATAATACACTCTAAGCATTAATCAGTAATGAAGTAGCCTACCCCAATAATATTTGGTGTATATATATCTTATGGAATAAACACTATTAAATGTTTAATTAATCTATGATACTTCAATCATTAGATATAGATTTCAATATTAATTGATTAACTTGTTTTTTAAAAGTAATTTCATAATCCTCAAAAATTGGGTGTCTACCTAATAGAATTGGAATATCATTTCTATCAGATATGTGGATCTCAATATTATGATAAGTAACTGTATGGTCTCTTTTACCTATTGTCATATTTATCATTGCTTTAAATAGTAAAGTCGTTCCGCCAGCTGTATCAACAGAACCTGCTTTTTTTAATTTTAATTCAAGATATTTTGCTATTGGCATTGGTATTACAATAAAATCACCACCGGAGTCTAATAATGCATCAATTACCGGTGTTTCCTTTTTTTCATTATAAAACCTGACTGGAATTACAGGATATTTGAAATAATCAAATACAAATTTTAACTCAGGCATAAGATTTACCGTAAACAAGTTGATAAAGATAATATTTTTGATATAATTTTTTCATTAAAATCAAATAAAAAAATGTCAGAAAATCTTAAACTCAAATGAAATTATATAATACTAATAGCTTCTGGGGGTACCTTCAAGAATTTTTGAAATTTTTATATCGTCATTTGGAAATTTATCGGAAGGATATTTTTCTTCTGCTAATTTTAATATTTCTTCTATATTGCTACTATGATCAACAATTTCATCATTAAATAATAAAATCCATTCCCCTTGAAACTTTTTATTAAAATCCTCTTCTATCATTAAATAACTCTTACATGCTTACCCTATTTAAAATTTATGCCATTTTCACCGTTTTTTCACCTATTTTTGTATTTTTTCCAATTATTTAACCAAAAACTATTTATACTATAAGTAACACAAATATAATAAGAAATATTTTCAAATAGATACAAGAAGAGGGCATATATTTATGAATATAATTACACTTGAAGATTTATCTAAAGCAATTTCAAATAGAGTTGGAATTGATATAGAAGAAGCACGTAGAGACGCAGGATTTGTAATGGATATTTTTGGTTTTCAAGATCGTGTGATAGATAATGTATTAGATCCTGAAGATAGACAATTGTTTTATATTTTAGAAGAGGAAGGAATGCTTACTACTGAAAGAGAAGAAACAACTCTATATGATGGTAGAGAATGGCGAACTCACTATTGGGTAATCAGAAAAGATATAATTTTAAAATATGCAAAAGACAAATATAGGAGGAGTAGAAGTGTTCTTTCGGATAAACAAACAATTGAGGATATATCTGACGAAGCAATATATGATGCACTTGAAGAAGATATGTGGGTAACTCGAAAATTTAATGATTAAATATTTTTCTCATTATTTTTATTTTTTTTAGTATTTATAAGAAAAGGTAAGATAATAAAAGGAAAAATACATCAATTATTAAGTTTATTTTTAGCATTGATGTTTTTTTTAATCCTTAGAAACAATATAAAAGAAAAAAATTATACATAATTAGAATTAGATGATGATATGTTACTAATCATTGAAAGAAATGAATTAACAATAAAGGACATTGAATCTTTTATTGAAAGTTTAACTGAATTAGATTGAATTTTAATAATAATTATCTTGGTAGATTTTTACCTATTTATCCTTTTTTTTCTTTTTCTTTTTATGTTTTTTTCTCTTATTTGGTTGTTTAGGAGGTACTTCTTCTGATTCCATAAAAGCCGCAGGTGGAGCTGAGGAGAGTAATCTATCAAATATATCTTTATTTGAGTAAAACCAATCTTCCCAACCTCTTACCTTTTTTTGAAGATTGTCATACTCAGTTTCGATATTTCTGTAATGGCTATGTAATTTAACCAACCTTTCTTTTTCTTTTTCATATTCTAAAGAAAGTTCTTGAAATTTTTCCTTATAATTGGAGTGTTTTTTGTATTCTTTTAACTCATCTACTAATCTTTGAAGAGTATTAATTGTTTCATTTCTTGAATCAATTTCCTTATTTAGAATTTCGATATCGTTATTAAACCATTTTAATACATCATCTAATACTTTTTTTTTCATGTATGTATAACTCTCCTCACTGATTTAGTAAATAGGTTTTCCTTTATAAATTTATATTATTCTCTGAAAACCCAAATAATTTCAATTTTTTTACTAAAAAAATTAATAACTAGGTTTTCATTTCATGTTTTCAATTGGAGGTTAAATAATTATACTTTTAAGGTGGAAACCATGAAAAAAAGAAAGATTATAATTAGTTCAGAATCAGTAACAGAAGGACATCCAGACAAAATGTGCGATTTAATTTCAGATGCTATTCTTGATGAGGCATTAAATCAGGATAAATTTTCTAGAGTTGCAGTTGAAACTGGTACAAAAAATGGTGGAGTTATGGTATTTGGTGAGATGACAACTCAAGCATATATTGATATACCTAGAGTAGTAAGAGCAACAATTAAGGATATAGGTTATACAAAAGGAGAGTATGGGATTGAATGGGAAACATGCTCTGTTTGGGTACAAATAACTGAACAGAGTCCCGATATATCTCAAGGTGTATCAGAAGGCGATGGACTACATAAAGAGCAGGGAGCGGGTGATCAAGGTATGATGTATGGTTATGCTTGTAATGAGACCAAAGAACTTATGCCTCTTCCAATTTCACTTGCACATAGCCTAACAAAAAGATTATCAGAAATTAGAAAGAAAAAAGTAATATCTTATTTAAGACCTGATGGAAAATCTCAAGTTTCTATTGAATATGATGAAAAAGGAAAACCTTTGAGGGCAGATACAATTGTTGTCTCAACGCAACATGATGGTGGAATATCTTATGAAAAAATTAAACGAGACATAATTGATAATGTTATAAAACCTGTATGTAAAAAATGGATAGATAAGGATACAATTTTTCATGTAAATCCAACTGGTGCTTTTATTAGAGGAGGTCCTTATGCAGATGCTGGTCTTACGGGTAGAAAAATAATTGTCGATACCTATGGAGGTATAGGAAGACATGGTGGAGGAGCTTTCTCCGGAAAAGATCCTACAAAAGTTGATAGAAGTGCTGCGTATATATCCAGATATATTGCAAAAAATATTGTGGCTTCAGGTATTGCTGAAAAATGTGAAATACAACTTGCATATGCTATAGGAGTTGCTGAACCTGTGTCTATTAATATCGATTGTTTTAATACTAACAAAATTCCAGTAACAAAAATTGAAAAACTTGTTAGAGAGTTATTCCCCCTAAAACCTAGTGATATAATTAGTCACCTTAATTTAAGAAGACCAATATTTCAAAAAACTGCTTCATATGGTCATTTTGGAAGAGATGATCCTGATTTTACCTGGGAAAAAACAGATAAGGCTGATCTTTTAAAGAAAGAGGCAAAAATAAAATAATTTGTTATTTTTTTCCTTTATATTCTATATTACTTCTTATAAACAATATTAAATAGTTATAATATATATTATTAATAAAGTCTGTAGAGGAGGAATTTGAAAATGGTAGAATTTCAGACTTTAAAGTCAAAAGAAGTTAAATTTGGAAGAAATAACTTTATTGAGATTTCAAAAAGGAAGGTAAAAACTCCCGTTGGTGAAAAAGAATTTTATGCAATTTCACGTGGATATCTACTACCTGATGGAACAAAAAGATGGAGAGCTTCCATTGC
>Ga0209427_10006847_pt1 | contig 12954 bp, 9 predicted proteins | sample DeeMarSWOR136_30_FD_187465 | JGI IMG/M metagenome (GOLD analysis project Ga0209427, IMG submission 187465) | Marine sediment microbial communities from White Oak River estuary, North Carolina - WOR-1-36_30 (SPAdes) (version 2) | ecosystem: Environmental > Aquatic > Marine > Intertidal zone >... | reverse complement strand
CGCCTCAGGTTGATCCATAGGCGCCTATGAAAAGGACAGGTAAACACTGACCCCCTTTTTCCGTCACAATTGCAGCTTTCATCGCGTACTCAAACTTTGAGTTTCACCATCTAATGTAACCGACGAATCCCAATATCAGAATAATCCTGTGGGTACATTTCTGCCGGGATCTGCGTATCAAAATTACCCCCCCGAACGTTTCTCAACCTATACGTTTTTGATCGAAACTTATCTGACCGAAAATATCACGGCACGCTCATTAATAGATTTTCTCGGTTAAGCAGAAAGAGGCTGTTACACTTTCCTGCGCGCTGCATCGGAGGACCAATAGAAATACTTCTTGAGCTCCCGATCCGCACTCTCGCGGTACTTTTCAAGACTCGAGAGGACATCCTCTCGCCCCTTGCCGATGTTACCAAGCGCAATCGCAGCGTTTCTTCTGATGATAGGAGGGCGGGATTCCTCGAGAAGGGGAATGAGCTCCGGTGTTTTTTCAAGGCCATCGAGGTCCCGGTGACTAGTATGGTGCGCGGAATCGAAACCTGCCCGGAGATCGACATCCCTCGGTATCAACCTTTGATTGCAAGGGCATATTTCCTGACAGATATCACAGCCGCGTATCCAGTTTCGCATCTTCGTCCGCAGGCGGAGCGGTACAAGAGAGCTGCTTCTCGTGATGGGATTGATACAGAAGCGGGGATCAACACTGTAGGGTGCGTACAGAGCGCCGGTTGGACAAGCCCTGAGACAGGCGGTGCAACCGCTGCACATCTCATTGCTCTGCAAGCTATCGGGGGTGAGCGGCGCGCTGGTGATCACACTCCTGAGAGCGACGTATGAGCCGTACTCTTTGGTAAGCAGGAGGCCATTTTTTCCGTAGGAGCCGAGGCCAGCGTGCACTGCCGCATATTTCAGCGGTACGTTCTGTCCCTGTACTGCGTCGTAACCCAGCTCATCTCTCAGGAAGGAGGCCAGTCTTTCTGCTATTTTACGGGCAACAGGGTAGTAGACATACGTGCGGGCAATCATTCCCCGAAGCTCCCTCTCGGTGTTCCCGTACCAGGAAGCAGCATCGTACGAGTATACACCGAGGAGAATCACCGATCGTGCCGATTTCAATGTACAATACGGATCACTCATTTCCTCAAAGAATCCCGTCTGTTTCTTATCGATCATGAAATCTTCTATCTTGAGCTGCTTTTCCTGCAGACGCTTCTTTGTTTTCTCGAGATATTCATGGTAGGGTTTGGCAGGGGCAATCGCAATGAGGTGTGCACCCTCGGCCCTTGCATACTCTTTAATGCGACTCTCTACGGACATTCACGTGGACCTCTTTTAAATGTACGAAGCTTTCGGAAAATCTAATGATAACATAATGAATGGTCAACTTCCTGAGCAAATTGACATATGCAAAAAGAAAGTATGGAGCTCAAATATGTCAAGTAAGGGATTCACCGGTCCTGAGAGAAGTCAAGGAGCTCTATGAGTCTTGTGGCGTTCTTTGGGGCAAAGGCATTGTAGTCGTTGTTGAAGTAGATGAAAACCTCCCGCTCACCGTTTTGCCATGCGTCTATTACAGGCTCTTTGAATTGAATGAGCTCCTCATCGGAATAGTCTGAGGCGTACCTATTTCCAGTCCCATGCAGCCTGAAGTACTTGAAAGGCGCGATCGACCGGACAAAGGGAGTTGTTCCTGGTTCCGAAACAGCAACAAAATCCATCTCTCTCTCCTGAAGAATCCGATACACCTCATCCCGGTAGTACTCTCTGTTACGGAATTCGAAGGCGTAGGAGTACCCTCGGGGGAGAAGGGTCAGGAACTCTTCAATTATGTGCATATCGACGCTGAAAGAAGGGGGAGTCTGAAAGAGAATGACCCCCAGCTTCCCGGCCTCTTTCAGCGGTTTCATCAGGTGGAGAAAGAGGATCAGACTATCCCCGCATTCCTTCAGTTGTTTCACGTGGGTAATGATCCTTGGAGCCTTTACACTGAAAATAAAATCGTCTCTGCTTCGATCAATCCACGATTCGACCTGCTTTTCCCTCGGAAAATGGTAGAAGGTGGTATTTAATTCGACGGTGGAAAACCTTTCCTGGTAATAGGAAAAGAACTGATATCTCTTCACCTCTTCCGGATAGAACCGAGCCATCCAGTGGGAGTAATAATATCCGGAGCACCCCACATGAATCTGTTTCGATCCCTTATCCATCACTGGCCTCCAGATTTCGCTGACACACGCCGCCAATGTCAAGCCACCAGCACTGTCAATGATCTTTCACTCTTTCCAGTCTTTCAGAAACATCATATCATAAAAGAGGGATTTTTACAAAGAGTGAATGGGGTAAGGATACAATTGACCATATGAAGCATACACACTATTTATTTGCAACCTTTTTACTTATGGATTAGAATTTGAGTCATGGGGATACACTGCTTCAGTGAGAACAACTCCACGGAGAATATGGAATGAAAAGAATTATCATAATTTCAGTGGCTTTTGCCACGCTGATATTCGCGGTATCCTGCGCAACCTCACCTGAAAAAGCAGCGAAAACAGCGAAGGAAGAAAAAAAGGCTGCAGAGCAGAAGGTTTCTGAAAAGGATATTGTGGAGAATACAGAAACTCTACGCACCGAAGCGGAAACATCACTTTCTGCTGCACGGAACATCAAAGCGGATGTGGCGATGAAAGAGGAGTTTGAAAAGGCGCTTGCGCTGTATGAGCGCGCACAAAGCGAACAGGAAAAGGGTAACTATAAAAAGGCGAGTGATCTCTTTTCGAAGGCGAAACAGCTCTTTGAGGAAGTGCACCAAAAGACGGAAGAAAAGCGCGTTCAGGCCGAGAAATCGATGGATGAATCAAAAACCCAGTTACAACAATTGGAGGAAAAAGCAAAAGCAGCCGGTATCTGAGTTCCCTTCCGGGAGCTATATATATGGACAAGGATTTGCACAATGGAAAGAAAAACAATGCTGATCATTATTCTGGTGATCACTCTTGTATTACTGGGGATCATCGCGGTAGGGGAGTCATTTTTTGATAACCCCGACTATAAAAAAGCAAAAGAGCTCAATCGGATGGCCGAAAAGGCCTTTGCCGAGGGAGATTACGACAAAGCATACGAATATGCAGAAGAGGCGAAAAAGTATACAGAGAAAGCCGATGAATACGCCTCGATGCTTGTGCTCCGAAACAAGGCAAATACCTTGATGTACAAAGCATCAAAACGCCTTGAATTTGTAAAAAACCAGGGAGGGGAGAAAACCCATCCGAAGGAGTATGAGAAGGCTCGAGCAGATTATAAAATCGCCCAATCAGCCTACGATTCCGAACAGTACGAGCGGAGCATTGAGTACGCGAACCTTGTAATTGAGAGTCTCGAAAGCATTGTGCCTAAATCGCCCCTTCCCAAGTATTACCGGGTGCGCTTGATCATGAAAAGGAGGGATTGTTTCTGGCGTATCGCAGAGTACAAGTTTATTTATGATAACCCATGGAAGTGGACTGTAATTTATGAGGCAAACAAGCAGAAGCTCAGAGAACCTGATAACCCTAACCTGATATTTCCGGGTCAGATATTTCTCATTCCGAGTATTAACGGGGAGTTCAGGGAGGGGACCTACGACCCGAATAAAAAGTATATACAGTAAATGCTGTGGATTTCTCTGCTGCGTTTTCTGATCAGGGGACACCACACACCGGTTTATAAGGTGTGGGTTTCTCATTTCAATTCATCTCACATCCTCCTCCATGAGAGTTCGAACCATATCTCTTTTCTATTACTCTTTCATTTATTTGACTTCTTCCCATCTGCATTTTAATGTTAGTTAGCATCGAGAATCATCAGACCGGATGGAAGGATATTCGTGACCGAGCGTCCGGGGAGAATCCTCGTGATTGAAAACGGTAGACCGAAGGTATGGGCGACCCTTCCGGTCACATAAACAGGAGAGGACGGGCTTATGGGTTTAGCCCTGGATCCGGGTTTTTCCTCCAGCGGGAGTGATTCCACGTGGGCCCCTGCAGGAGCAACCTTTGTCACAAGAGGTCCATGGGCAGATTCATTCCTTTTCACAGGGCTCCGGGGAAAGGCCCTTTATCGGGTGGTTTTCGGTCAAGGGGATCCAGCAAAGGTACGCAGCTTTGAGAGTTATCTCAAGGGAACCTATGGGAGGCTCCGTGACGTTGCAGAGGGACCTGATGGTGGTATCTATGTGCTGGTGAGTAACCGTGACGGCCGCGGAAAACCCGGAGAGGCAGACGACAGGATACTGAGAATTATCCTTCAGTAGCCTGTTTTTTCCAACTCCTAGAACCCTGAGCTGGTTTGATTCGGAGTGTAAATACCGCTTGATGTCTGTGACAATCAATTATTCAGAGTCGAATATTACACTGCTCCAATCCTGACAGGGGTATTAAATTAGACGAAAACATTCTGAAATTGTACACTTCTTACGAAAAGACAGTCGGGTGAACAGTATGAAAAAATCACTGCTCTTCATCGTAATGGCAATAAATATCGCGTTCCTGATCGTATTCTGGGCGACCTGGATGCCCAGGGGTGTGCCCTGGGACCTTTACATGTACAGCGCAGGAAAGCTGCTTGCGCTGGTCGGGTTTCTGCTGTTACTGTATCAGTACTTCCTCAGCTCCAGAATCAGGTGGCTCGAAAGGGGAATCGGTCTTGACAGGCTCTTTGTTATACACAGATCCTGTGGTATCGTCGGCCTCTTTCTCGTGTTCTTCCATCCTGTGCTCCTTGTGCTCTATGACGCGCTCCAGGGATACGGCGTCTACTTGAGCGGCCTGAAGACAGTAGGGATCATTTCCCTTGTGATCCTGGTCGCAATAGCCATTGCCGCACTTCTCAATAGAGGCCTGAAGCTGAGATATGAAACCTGGAAGAACTTGCACAGGGCTACCTACGTTCTGCTCCCCCTCGCATTCGTGCACAGTTTCTTCCTTGGAAGCAGTGTCAGGCTTGAACCCCTGCGGAGCTTCTGGCTCATTCTGGGAGCGCTCTACCTGTACGTTCTCGGTTATAGGGCCTGGAAATGGATTTCCATTCGGAGAAATCCCTACACCGTAGACCGTGTCGAGAAGAAGACGCATGACACCTGGAGCGTCTACTTTAGGGGGACAGCAATCCAGCACAACCCAGGCCAGTTCATGATTCTCAGACTGGTACGGAATGGAAAAGTCTCTGAACCCCATCCCTTCACCATATCTTCGAGCCCAACTGGTGATACCCTTTCTGTTACTGTAAAGGCTGTAGGAGATTTTACCGCGACCATAGGAAACACGAAATCCGGAGACAAAGCTTTCATCGATGCGCCCTACGGAGCATTCAGCTTCCTCAATTATGATGCTTCCGACCTCGTGTTTATCTGTGGAGGAATCGGAATTACTCCGGTGATGAGCATGTTACGCTACATTCGGGACAGGAAGCTTGACAGGAGGGTCCTGCTCATCTGGGGGAACAAAACCGAGGCGGACATTGCGTTTAGAGAAGAGCTCGATGCCCTTTCACGGGAAATCCCTTCAATAAAGGTGGTTCACGTGCTTTCTACCCAGAAAGACTGGCCCGGGGAAAAGGGATTTTTAACCGCTGAGATTCTCGGTAGATACACTCACGGTTTTGAAAAGGCGCGGTACTTTGTCTGTGGTCCTCCGCTGATGATGACCTTTGTCGTCAGAACGTTGAGGCGAATGAGTATAACGAAATCTCGTATTCATTACGAGCGGTTTGCACTCATATAAGGGGGGGTCGGACATCGAGAAAGGATCCTCTCCTTCTGCACAATCTTCACGAAAGTACCCGCAATACATATGGTACCGACCTTAGAGGAGTGATTACTTTTTTCAGATTATCAAAGAAAAGAGTTGATTCATCCGCCTAGACGCATCATAGTAATTAATACTAATTATATAATAATAGTAATATTTATATAAAAATTTAAAAAATGACTCTTTTTATAATTTTAAGAGTAATCGGACAACGAGAGTATACAGATCAAAGCCGTAGGACTAAACTTACGTGAAGAGGAGGAGAAAAGGGCAGAATGTTAGTGCTGAGAAAAATGTTAATGCTTTGTGGTCTTGCTCTTGGATTTATTCTGCTCCTTCAAGGAAGGATCTATGCCTTTGAAGCGACGCTTACTTACACTGTCGGATCAATCTCCGTCATACGGGGAGGCAATCCGGTGTCTGTACAGATAGGAATGACGATTCAAAAGGGCGATATCATTCAAACCAGTCTAGGATCCACTGCCATCATTAGCATAGACGAAACAACAGACATCAAGGTGCGGGAGAACACAAGCCTGGATATCGAAAAGGTGAAGGACGACATCAGGGTGAACCTATTTTCAGGGAGCATATTCTCTCGAATCATTGGTAAATTGCGCGGTACTTATTCGGTGAGCACAGAAACAGTGCTTGCCGGTGTGCGGGGAACGGAATTCTTTATCGCGTTCGGAAAACAGATCGACGATCTCCCCGATGTGTGGCTGTGCGTTAATTCCGGAAGTGTAAAGGTCGAGGTGATCGCAACCGGTGCATCAGCTGTCATCCGTGAAGGAGAAGGCATAAACATACTTGGAGGGACCAACCTCACCCCTGCAAAGCGGTACAAGTGGACAAAGCAGCTCAACTGGAACATGGATCCGGCTCAGGGTGATGTGGAGGATCGTACGGATCTTAGTCAAGCTTACGACGATCTCCTTGATCAGGATTACGATTGAAGAAAGTGCGAATGAACTGCACTCATACTATCACTCAGAATGGGTGAATACTATGAAAAAAATATTATTCATGTTAATTCTCTGCAGTATTTTTATTTCTCCATCTCTTATATTTGGAAGCCATGTACCGATCCCGCCGGACGGAGTGCTCGAGATGGAAAATTATATCCGCGTGTTTCTCAAGTATGGGAGTTACACGCCCACTCTCAGCCTCGAGGGTAGATGGGAGGATGAAAACTTTCAGTTTCGGTACCGTGCGATCACCCTCGGGGGGTACTACAGGGCGACGAAACACCTGAAAGTGGGAGCTTTCTACCGGCTCCAGCAGGGAGCGCGTCACGATGACAACTGGATCAATCTGGATCCGGGGTGGGCCTGGTGGGATACGAGAGGGAGAACCGAGCATGTGCTCCTACTGGATGCGACACCCCGTTTTCTCCTGGATTTCCTACCAGGGCAGAGCTGGGTCTTTACACTGAAGAACCGCTACCTCTTCAATACCTATAACAGCCAGCACACGCTGACAGTGCGGCCGGGAATAACCTACTTTCTCCTCGGAAACAGAGAGCCCCGGTTCAATTTTTCCTTCAACTACGATTTCTACATTCCGCTCAACTACGGGGACACATTCCTCTACGCACACTGGCCCTACCTCAATGTGCTCTACCATGTTTCCGGTATCGTGAAGCTCGATTTCAGTGCAGCCTACAAGACTGTAACCTGGAGCACATCGGAAGATGCAATCCTAGCCGGTGAATCGGAGTACACAGTAAGGGCGAACTCGCTTGTGTTCGGGCTCGGTATGATCCTACAATTCGAACTGTAGTCTGTGTGTCATGGGTTGCGTCTAATTTCCAGACATTTTCATGTAACGATGCACGATATCCGGCGGCTCCGATCCTGCAGGTACAAAGATAAGAGCTACAGAATTGATGCAGTAGCGGAGTCCTTTTGGGGGCGGCCCATCGTCAAATACATGCCCGAGGTGTGATCCGCTCGCGCTGTCGAGCACTTCGATCCTTCGCGCAAACCAGCTATTGTCCTCTTTTAAAACCACCGCATCAGGGCTCACCGGCTCATAGAAACTCGGCCAGCCCGTTTTAGAATCGAACTTTGCCTTTGAGCTGAAGAGCGGCTGTCCTGTTGCAGCGGAGTGATAGGTGCCTTCTTCGTAAAATTTGTCATATTCACCCGTGTACGCCCTCTCCGTGCCTTTTTGCCGGAGAATTCTATACTGAAAAGGAGTGAGGCGCTCCCTCCATTCCTCTTCGCTCAGAACGATCGGGTAGAGTACTGAGGCATCTTCCGGGAGTATGTTAAGCCCTTCGAATCCACTCCTTCGTCCCTCGTCGATGGACTGCCCGTGGATTATTACACCAAGAGCGAAGAAGAGGGAAAATGTAGATATCAACACAACGGTTTTTTTCATTCCGTCTTCTCCATAATCGAGTCTTTACTACTACTATAACTATTCTCGCACCTTGAGATAATATCTCTTTGCCTGAAGAGTGAACGCGTTCAAGCCTCATTTTCTGGATAACAATGGCCAGAGGGGACCTTCGATGGTATACTTACACTAAGTATTTTTCGTTTTCGGGACAAAGAATGTCGGATGAACATATTGTCATAAAGGGTGCGTGGCAGAACAATCTGAAGGGCATTGATCTGTGCCTTCCTCTGAACAAGCTGATCGTGATCACCGGGGTCAGTGGGTCTGGTAAGTCTTCTCTTGCCTTTGATACGATTTATTCTGAAGGACAGCGTCGATACGTGGAGACCTTCTCTCCTTACACAAGACAGTTTCTCGAGCGAATGGACAGACCGCGGGTTGAACGCATCGAGGGTATCCCGCCTGCGATTGCGATCGACCAGACGAACCCGGTGAGAACCTCCCGCTCTACCGTGGGAACCATGACAGAGTTGAACGATCATATAAAGCTCATATTTGCACGGGCGGCTCACCTGTACTGTAGAGGATGCGGCAGACCTGTGCGCAGGGACACTCCGGGAAGCATCCTCGAGGTGATGAAGGGAGGCGGGCATATGGGTGAGTTTCACCCCCTCTCGCCGGATAGCAGAATACTGATTACCTTCACGGTTCCTGTTCCCCGAGGTTCTTCAATAGAGGAGGTGATGGAGCTTCTTAAAAAAGAGGGCTACCGTAGATTTCTTACAGTTACGGAAGACTCGGTCGAAGTCACACAGGACAGGGTGCTGCTTGCGGCTAAAAATTACTCGAGAATTCTGGAGGACATTGAAGCGTCCTTTGCTTACGGTAGAGGGAAGATCGCTGTTTATCCTCTTGATGAGCAGATGAATACGCTCTCTCCGTTGCGCTTCTCATCTGACCTACACTGCCCGCACTGCGACATTCATTACCGTGATCCTATTCCCAACCTCTTTTCTTTCAATTCACCCATTGGTGCCTGCGAAACCTGTCGAGGTTTTGGGAGGATCATTGGTATAGATTACAATCTCGTTGTGCCCGATGAGAGAAAAAACCTCTCCCAGGGTGCGATCAAGCCATGGCAGACTACAAGCTACAGTGAGTGTCAGGAGGACCTGATCGACTTCGCCAAGAGGCGCGGTATCCCAATAGATGTTCCCTGGGATCATTTGAGCGAAATGCAGCGGCAGTGGGTGATTCAGGGGGAAGGCAGGTGGGAAGACGGAAAGTGGTACGGTGTGAAGAGGTTCTTTGACTGGCTTGAGACGAAGAGCTACAGGATGCACATTCGGGTGCTGCTCTCTAAATACAGAACCTATCAGACCTGTCCTTCCTGTGGAGGGGCACGGCTCAAACCCGAAGCGCTTCTCTGGCGGCTTGGCACGGCTGAAAAAGGTTCCGCCGGACAAGGTTCCGCCGGACAAGGTTCCGCCGGACAAAGTTCCGCCGGACAAAGTTCCGCCGGACAAAGTTCCGCCGGACAACGTCCGGCCGGACAAAGTTCCGCCGGACAACGTCCGGGTGAGGAGCTCAATATCCACGAGATCATGCTCTTGCCCATCGACAGGTGCGGAGAGTTCTTCCAAAAGTTGAAGCTTCCCAAACCCCTGGATGAGGCAACCGTTGTACTCCTTCGAGAGATACGCACCCGACTCAGATACCTCATAGATGTGGGCCTCGGGTATCTCACCCTCGATCGTCAATCACGGACGCTCAGTGGTGGTGAGGTGCAGCGGATAAACCTCACTACGGCCCTTGGCACATCACTGGTGAACACCCTTTTTGTCCTCGATGAGCCGAGTATCGGGCTCCACTCTCGGGACATCAGAAGACTCATCCACATACTGCACCGGCTGAGAGATGCTGGGAACACACTCGTTGTGGTGGAGCACGATCCGGAGGTTATTCATGCAGCAGACCTTTTAGTTGACATGGGACCGGGACCTGGTGAGCGAGGGGGAGAGGTAGTTTTTTTCGGAAGTCTCCCTGAACTGCTTGACGAACCCCGTTCACTGACCGCTCAGTATCTCAGCGGACAGAAGAAGGTGTCCCAACAAAGGCATCGCCCGATTGAATCGCAGGAAGAGACAGCCGGTCATGAAGAAGCGGCGAGTCTACAGGTAGACAACTTTATAGCGGTACTCGGTGCATCGGAGCACAATCTCAAGAGCATCGACGTACGTTTTCCGCTTGGAAAACTGGTGTGCGTTACGGGTGTGAGCGGTTCGGGAAAATCGACGCTCCTTCAGGATGTTCTCTATAACGCCCTCCGAAAACTTAAAAATCGACCGGTGGAGAGCCCTGGGCGGCATCGGGAGGTGATCGGGTACGAGCTCATCGATGATGTGATCCTGGTGGACCAGTCACCGATAGGCAAGACGACCCGTTCGAACCCCTTGAGCTACGTGGGCGCGTTCGATCCGATACGTAAACTCTTCAGCTCAATTCCTCTCGCGCAGGAGCGTGGATACACTGCAGGGACCTTCAGCTTCAACTCAGGCAGAGGCCGCTGCCCCACCTGCGGCGGGAACGGATTTGAGCACATTGAAATGCAGTTTCTCAGCGATGTATATCTGCGCTGTCAGGATTGTGACGGGAAAAGGTACAGGCAGGATGTTCTCGATGTCAAGCTGCTTCCTCCCCGCAGGGTTATGCAGGAAGACCTTTCGGACTTGCGTCTGCCGGACACAAGTCCGCCGGACACACATTCCTTAAGGGGCGCACGATCCATCGCCGAAGTACTTGCGATGACCGTTTCCGAGGCCTGTGGTTTTTTCCGTGACGAACCGGAAGTTATCCGGCTACTTGAACCTCTGCGGGAAGTAGGGCTCGGGTATGTAACGCTCGGACAGCCGGTCCCCACTTTGAGCGGAGGCGAAGCACAGCGACTGAAACTCGCCGGGCACCTCGCCCAGGCTCGTAGGAAGAGTGGCAGAACACAGCATTTTCTCTTTCTTTTCGATGAACCGACAACAGGTCTCCATTTCGACGACATCACCACACTGCTCGCAGCGCTGCGGAAGTTAATAGATGTCGGACACTCGGTGGTCGTGATCGAGCACAATTTGGATGTGATACATTCTGCGGACTGGATCATCGATCTGGGGCCTGAAGGCGGGGAAGAGGGGGGATGGGTTCTGTGCGAAGGGACTCCCAAAGAGGTGGCCAAGAACCAAAAGAGCTATACTGGGAAAGCCCTTAAAAGATATAAAATGAAGCGCCCCAGAACTACTACGTTTCCCTCTGCAGCAGAACCACAGGCTGATTCCCTATCTGCCAGGAGCATTCACATCCGTCACGCGAGGGAGCACAATCTGAAAAACATCGATGTCAACATCCCTCTGGGTGTGTTCACCGTAATCACCGGCGTGAGCGGTAGCGGAAAGAGTACGCTCGCCTTTGACATCCTGTTCTCAGAGGGACAGCGCCGGTACCTGGAATCGCTGAATGCATACGCCCGTCAGTTCGTACAGCCTGCTTCGAGGCCGGATGTGGACGGTGTCAATGGTGTTCCTCCCACCGTTGCGATCCAGCAGCGCACCAGCAGGGGCGGAAGGAAGAGCACGGTTGCCACCATGACAGAGATCTATCACTTTCTCAGGCTCCTATTTGTAAAACTTGGTATACAGCACTGCCCCGAATGCGGGATTCCCATTGTGCCGCAGACCAGAGAGGCGATCATTTCAAAGATACTGAGCAAGTACCGCGGGGGGCATGTAGGTATCTTTGCTCCCCTGATAACTGCACGGAAGGGGTACTATACCGATCTTGCAAAGTGGGCTTCTGGAAGGGGATATCGGAACCTTCGGGTCGACGGTGTGCTCGTACCCACGAGCAAGTGGCCAAGGCTCGACCGGTTTCGGGAGCACACGATCGAACTTCCAGTGGGAGAGACAAAGGTGAACCCCGGGACAGAGGACAAGCTGAGAAGATTCCTTGACCTCGCACTCGATGCAGGAAAGGGTGTAGTACATCTGGCATCTGCTTCGCGGGAGGGGAAGGAGACGGGGTTCAGGGGTACGGAGGAAATTTTTTCCATCATTCGTTCGTGTCCGAGCTGCGGAAGGAGCTTTGAGGAGCTCGATCCGAGGCTTTTCTCATTCAACTCCAAGCATGGCTGGTGCCCCCGCTGCTACGGAACCGGGCTCGAGCTCGAAGGATTCGACGGGAGCCAGACTGGAGAGGAGATCTGGTGGAACGAGTGGTGGGAGGGATCCGAGCGGGTTTGCAGGGAGTGCAGTGGGTTTCGCCTCAGACCTGAAGCGCTTGCGGTCAGGTTTAAAAACAGAACGGTCGTGGACTTCACAAAACACTCCGTAGAGGAGGCTGACCGACTCTTTGGTAAGATGAAATTAAAGGAACGGGAAGCGCAGATTGCCCGGGATGTTGTGGAGGAAATCCGTACACGTCTCACTTTCCTCAAGCAGGTCGGGCTCCCTTATCTGACGCTCGACAGAGCAGCCCCAACACTCAGTGGGGGGGAGGCGCAGCGAATACGGCTTGCATCGCAGCTTGGCTCAAACCTGAGGGGTGTATGCTATATATTGGACGAACCGACAATCGGACTGCATGCTAGGGATAACCGGCTGCTTCTCGATACGCTTCAGGAGCTGAAAGCAAAGGGAAATACCGTTGTGGTGGTTGAGCACGACGAAGAGACCATCCGGCAGGCAGAGCACGTTGTGGATCTTGGTCCTGGAGGCGGTGTGGACGGGGGAAGGCTTGTGTATGAGGGCACAGTTTCTGACCTCCTAAAAAACCG
>Ga0209427_10006846_pt1 | contig 12954 bp, 12 predicted proteins | sample DeeMarSWOR136_30_FD_187465 | JGI IMG/M metagenome (GOLD analysis project Ga0209427, IMG submission 187465) | Marine sediment microbial communities from White Oak River estuary, North Carolina - WOR-1-36_30 (SPAdes) (version 2) | ecosystem: Environmental > Aquatic > Marine > Intertidal zone >... | reverse complement strand
ACAATAGCAACGAATATTTTTATGACTTACGATAACTTTTATCGAAAAGAATCATCAAGTGCAGTTGAGAGAACTTTTTTCAATATCCCACTTATTAGAATCGAGAGAAAAGCGATAATTTTAATCGATATTAAATTTAAAGGAGTTGAAAGTGAGAATTCCATACCATTTATCGTTGTTTTATTACTCCCAGACTATTTTTCTGAAGAGAGAACGCAGATTTTTAACGAGAAAATGACTAAGATTGCGAACGATTTTAAAATGAATGGAGAATCCCCATTAGAAAATATTTACTCCGAATTGAAGAATTTACTTGAAATCGAACAACAAGTACAAGATGCGGAAATTAAAATTGACGAGACATATACATTTACATCAGCAGTACAAGATTTCAAGGCTGGAATCGAATTATTTAAGTCTAAAAATCTCGAAGAATCTTATCATTTATTACGCAAGGCAAATCTGAAATTTATTTATGAAAATAACCTTAAATTAACTCTTGAAACTACTTACTTGCTTGCCTCTCTACTAACAAAAACAAAAAAATATAAAACTGCTGAAGAATATTTCGAAAAATTGGAGAATTTAGCAGAAGATATGCAACACCAGAAATATTTTGAAACTGCAATCTTTATGAGGGGATTTTGTGCGTATAAAAACCAATATTTCTCAAAGGCTCTCCAAAAATTTCAAAAATTGGAAATTAGAGAACTCCAATTCACAAATAAACTCCAATATTTCTCTCTTTTTGGTCGAATACTACTAAATATGGAAAACTATGATCAGGCAAAAAACCAATTCAGAAAAGCCTTGGATTTCAGTAATACGCTAGATGAAACAGAACACATAAAAAATCAACAAGCCCAAATTCTTTTTGAATTGGGGGATACTCATTACAAAGCAACAATTTTAAAAATCAGACAAGGCAAATTAACAAAAGATGAGTTAAGCTCTGATTTACAAAATGCCACAATGTATTATGAGAAGGCTGTGGAAAAATGGCAGGATCTCGAGAATTTCAAGGGCCTCATTTATACATTTAAATTAATCGGTAATATTCACGAATCTTTAGGAGACATAGAAAAATTTTTTGAATATTACGAGAAAGCGCTAGATATTGCAGATAGAATCAACGATGTATTAAATAAACTAAGAATTTTCAGCCGCATCGTGCAAGCACAAGCTAAACTAGGTATGCACGAAGAAATTGTTTCGAGAATCGATCGAATGATTTCAAACATTGGTTCGAATGCCTTTATGGATCTATATACTATTGCAAATTTGCATGTTCAATTAGGAGAGTCTTTAATAAAAATGCAAAATAACGAGGAGGCACTTTCAGAATTCTTAATTGCCTTAAATATCCTTAACAAATTCCAGACTCCCGTGCAAGATGTTATTGTCGTATTAGAAAACATAATGGCAATCTATTCTCAAAGAAATGATTCTGAACATTTTGAATATTATCAAAAGCAGCTTGAAAGAATTAAAGAACAAATGGCAGAATTAGCGGAGAATGAACGAAGAGAACTTTTAGCTATTAGAATTGTTAAAGAGATCTGGTTATTTCAGGACACCGGAATTCAATTATTTTCCTATGCGCCCGAAACAGAATTAGATTCTGATCTTCTAGGGGGATTTATAACAGCGATGCAGAATTTTAGCTTTGAATTAACATCAAAACAGCTTAATACCATGATTATAGGGGGAGATGTTTATAGTTTCTATAGAGAAGCAGACAAGCCGTATTTTATTATGGGGCGCTCAAGCCAAAAATATCAGCTTGATGTGATTGAAAGCGTTTTAAAGCTTTTTTACTTAAGATTTTGGAAAGAATTTAAAATCTTTATTGAAGATTTCAAGGGAAACATCGTTCCGTTCAGGGGTTTCTTGGATCTGATTAAAAATATGGAATATTCTGAATAAAAAACAGTAACAATATTATAATTATCATATTTTATTATCAAATAATACTAAGTTTTTTACCGTTAATACAATGAGTAAGCATAAAGTAGAACTCGCTGTTGCTAAATTAGCTAAAATGATAATTGATGCGGAGCAAGTGGTTGTTTTAACTGGCGCAGGCATCTCAACAGAGAGCGGAATACCCGATTTCAGGAGCCCCGGCGGTGTATGGGACAAATGGGCACCTGAAATATATGGAAACATCGAGAGTTTTCTAAAAGATCCAAAAAAATTTTGGGAAATGGCTCAAAAAATTGCGCCTAATATTTTCAAAGCGAAGCCTAATCCCGCACATTACGCGTTAGCAGAACTTGAAAAGATGGATCTTATTAAAGCAATTATAACTCAAAATGTTGATGGACTTCATCAAAAAGCGGGATCGATTGTGGTTTACGAGATCCATGGTAATATTGAGCGTTTTATTTGTTTTACGTGCAGCGCGTCTTATCCTAAAGGACAAGTAATCAGAAAATTAAAAAAAGAAAAACATTACCCTCCTATTTGTGATATTTGTAGCGCGCCATTAAAACCTTCAGCAGTGTTATTTGGAGAACCGCCTCCAAAATTTGAATATTATCAATCGCACTCGCTTGCTGAAAAAACAAACTTGATGATTGTTGCGGGGTCTTCCTTAGAAGTAGCTCCAGTAAATCAACTGCCAGTGATAACGCTCAAGAATGGAGGTAAGTTCGTAATATTAAACGATCAACCCACATACATGGACGATAGAGCTGACTTGGTAATCATTGGAAAATTAGGGACAATACTACCCCTCATTCTCGCGAAAATTAAGGAATTGTTAAATATCAAAAGCGACTAATTTTAGATCGAACACGATGGATAATTTAATAGAAGAGCAAAATATTATCAAGAAAGATTGGAGATCAATTAAATTAACATTTGCTTTAATTTACCCAAATATATACAATGTGGGAATGTCATGTTATTCGATTCATCTTCTTTATCATTTAATTAATTCAAGAGACGATATTGCGTGCGAAAGATTCTTTATACCAGAGAAAGTGAAATACCCGGCTCAGCAAAATGGAAATATCTTGAAAAAAAGAATAGTTAGCTTAGAAAATAGCATTTTTCTTAGCGAATTTGATGTTTTGGGTTTCTCTATTCAATTTGAAAACGATTATAGAAATGTCCTCTGGACATTAGAAGCCGCTGGTATACCTCTTACATCCAATGAAAGACAAAAGAAAGCGAAGAATCAAGAAATCGTTTATCCCTTAATAATTGCAGGGGGACCTTGTGCAACTTCTAACGCCATGGTTCTATCTAATTATGCTGACTATTTTGTTATTGGGGATGTTGAACCAAGTCTTGATAATTTGTTGGATTTAATGGTAGAAAGTAAAGAAAAATCTGGTAAACTAAATCTCGATTTAGCGAGATTGGCTAGCATCGATAATATCTTTATTCCTTCAATTAATAGTGAATGCAAAAGGAGCGTTTTGAAAAACTTAGATGATTCAAGTACGCCAATCCTGCAAATTAAATCGATATTTAAGGATGAACGAACTAAAAAAAAGAGGAAAAACCTCGAATTTGGGGATACTTTTCTGTTAGAAGTCAATCGAGGGTGTCCTTACTCCTGTAAATTTTGTATTTCTTGTCATCACAATGCACCCTTCAGAAATAAAACATTTAAAAACTTGGTTGAGACCATAAATAAAGCAACGCAGGTTCAAGAAATTAAGAAAATTACATTTATTGGCTCTAGTGTAACGAGTCATCCAAAATTTAAAGAGCTCTGTGAGCATGCTGTGGATAAGAAAATAGATTTTATGATCCCCTCAATACGAATTGATCACATTTCAAAGGACTTAATAGAAGTTTTTGAGAGAGGAAACATAAAAACTATTACAATCGCACCAGAAACTGGCTACGAAAAATTAAGATATTCGCTAGGTAAACAAATCACAAATACCCAAATAATTGAAACCATAAAAATCATAAGAGATTCAAAAATCAAAAACATAAAATTCTACTTTTTAATCGGACTCCCGGGTGAATGGGAAGAGGATGTCGACGCAATAATCGAATTAATGACAGAAATAAGCGAGCTAGGTTTCGATAAAGATTCATTAAGAGTCAATATTAATCCATTTATTCCAAAACTAAATACTCCCTACCAAATTTACACAGATTATTTTTCTAAAGAAAATTTTACCGATTTGAAGCGAAAATTGGAAAAAATACAAAAAAGTTTAATAAAAATACCCGCAATTAAGCTAAAAATAAAAAATATAAAAGATCTTTTAAATAAAGCAATGATTCAAGCAATTTTTTCTTTAGGCGATAAGGAAGTTTCGAAGATTTTACTTGATTATTACAATATGGGTGCAACATATGGAGCACTAAAAAAAGCCGCAAAAAACTCCGGATTTTCGTTTGACGAGTATTTTGAGAGAATTAAAGAAGGTTACAAACCACTCCCGCCTTCATGTTCAATTTAATCTTATTCCCTGTAGAATAAATCCTTTTCTTCATCTGTTAAAATTGGCCACATTAAATTGATAATTTCTTCATATAATTCTAGAGTATATTCTTCTAATGTGGCCCTTCTTTTATGGTACATCTGAAAAATATCAAAATTCTCTCGCATTAGCGCATTTTTATCGATATTTCGAGAATATAACAGAATCATGCGGAATATTTCGAAAAACTGATGAATGTCAGAAAAATCTAACCGCTTTTTTATATTTTTAATCATCTCTCTTAATCGTTGCTCATCTTCCGCGGAGAGGAATTTATCAAACCACAGAAATAATCTGATTAAGCTAAGTATTACAGAGGGCTGTTTATAATTAACAAATTTCTCTAACAATGGACGAACCTTATTAAAGGTTACATCGTCAATTATATCAACATTTACATCGACCAATTTTTTTAGAGATTCAAAACCCGCATATTTTACTGATCGTTCCTTGCGATCCTCAATTTTTTTTATAAGAATATCTAATAAACGAGCTTTTTGACTTGAACTGATGATTTCAGCGGAATAATTTTCTAATAAATTTGTGATTTCAAAAAATCCCTCTTCAATCAATATATCCTCTTGAATATTATCCACAAAATCGAGTAATTTATCAAATATTTTTAATCTAAAGTTATCATCCACACGATCCCATATACCAATAAAAATTTTCAGCGATTCAAGCGCGTTCATAAAATCTTTCTCGTTAAATAATTCGTCATAGTACACCGAAATTATCTCGTCTTTGATATTGAAATCTGATTTTATGAGAATATCTTTAAGGATTTCTAATATAGCTCCTTTATCAATCGTTTCTGATTTTTTGAGAATGTTGAAGATATTTTCGATAAATTCAACTTTTTGTTTTTTTGTAAAGGAGGATTTAAATTTATCATCAAACTTTTGAAATCCTTGCCGCCATAGAGAAGACATTATCTGAATCAAAAGATTTTCTTTTTTAGTGTTATTTGATACAGATAAATACTCCTCAATTAGCGAATCAAGCTGACTTGGGTTTTGTTTACTCATAATAGAATAATAGAATTCAAAATCATTTATCTAAGTTCTTTCAAAAATAAATTCACAATAATTATCTCCTAATCCCATCTGCTTCGGTCTTTTAACCCGAATTTTTGGATTAAAGGATTCTACTGCTTCTTCATATAATGGAATACAAATATCTTTACAGATGTGAGGGATTTTGTTTTTGCGATTTTCGCTCCTGTCTAAAATAGCCTTGTAAGGGCAGTGTTTTATCTGGACTATCCCTTTTTTAATATTTTTTTCTATAACTTCATAATCCCAGCCTTCAACGCTCCACCTAAAAGAAAGAATTTCAACTATATCGTCGACATTATTGGACTTAATTTTTAAATATCTCTTTAATCGTCTTATTATTGTCGTTAATAATCTTTTCCATACTTCTAAATCAATCTTTAATGCGGTTTTAAAATCGGTGTATTCTTCAGTTACCACCATCCAAAATCCATCTAAAGTGAAAAAACTTCGCTCATAATAAAATAATTTGTCCTTTTCGCTTATTTTTCTCATCTGATTTCAGACTCCATATTTTAACAAGAAGATTTTATATGCGAATTAATTATGTGATGATTAGATATTAATTCTTAAAACTTTTTTAGTTTGCTTCATCGTTAATCAACCATTTCGTAAAAACATTTAAATATAAATAATGCGAAAAATAAAGTTGGTAATAAAAATATTCAAATCCAATAAATAGATGAACTAAAAATGTCAAATATCTATGTGCCAAAGGATTACAGCATTCTAACGAAGGTGCTACCCGAAGGGGAAGAAGTCTTATATAGCACGATTTGTAAAATCCAAGCTACTGGTCATAGGATCAGAGGAAGAAAGAAGTGGGAATCGCACGTATTAATCACTAAATCCGGATTTGCTTCAATTATGTATAATGAAAACAACAGAGTATCGTTAAAATATATCCCCTGGGTAGATTTTAGTGGAGAAGAAGTAGCGCTCTTTTCAAAAAATCGCATTATATATAACCCCATTGAAGGAATAACATACCTTCTTGAAGTTGTAAGAGAAAAAAATTGCGAAACAAAAGAATGTTTTAGCGAACGCGCTGAAAAATTTGGAGAATTTTGCAGGAAATTAATAAGTGAATCAGTTTTAGTATATTAAAGCAATCGTCATCGTTTTACTCGTAATTCTGATACTTTTTCCTTATCCAATTTAATATATTAAACCTTAGATAAATACATTAAATAATTAGTCTGGAATAGGTTCAAATGATGGATCAAATCAAGATCGGGAAATTTAAAGTTAACGAAATTTATCAAGGTGATTCTTTGAAATTAATGAAGGAAATTCCCGATGAATCTATCGATTTACTTGTTACAGATCCACCATTTGCAATTGATTTTAGAGCAAAGAGAAATAATTACAATCGAACACCAGAAAATGTACTTGAAGGCTATAACGAGATACCCCAGGAGAAGTACTACGAATTTACTCTAAATTGGATTAAGCAAAGCTATAGAATTTTAAAGCAAACTGGAAGTATGTATGTTGTTTCTGGGTGGACTAACCTAAAAGATATTTTAAACGCTCTTGACGAAACAAGATTCATAACGGTAAACCATATCATTTGGAAATATCAATTTGGAGTTTTTACAAGAAAAAAATATGTTACAAGCCATTATCACATACTCTTCGTCGTTAAACATGTGAAAAAGTACAAATTCAACAAAATCGAGCATTACCCCGAAGATGTATGGGTAATAAAAAGGGAGTACTGGACCGGAAAAAAGAAAACTGCAACAAAACTTCCGATGGAGCTCGTGAAGAAAATTATTCTCTTCAGTAGTGATAAAGACGATATAGTTTTCGACCCCTTTTTAGGTTCGGGTACCGTCGCAGCTACAGCAAAAACTCTCGGTAGAAATTATTTAGGTTTCGAAATCGTGAAAGATTACTTCACATTTGCAAAAGAGCGAATTTCCAGCGTCCAGATGAGTTTAGATAAATGGGTTGATAAAGCAAAGAAGAGTAAAGAAACAGATTGAGATTCAATATTTATTTATCCAATAATTTTAATTGAAAATCGCAGACTTTACCTCCCGTCCCCATAAATTCGTTTCTTTTAATTTCAATGTCTGAATTAAATTCTTTTATTGGTTTTTCAAAGAAAGGAATGCACATTATTTCGCAAATAGCTCCAATTTTTTCCAACCGCTCTGGATTCCTCTCCATGATCTCAATATAGGGACATTTAGTTATATGCATTATCGCTTCCTTTTCTTCGTTTTTAAGGATCTCGTATTCATATCCCTCGCAAGACCAACAAAACGATAAAATTTCGACTAAATCGGATATTCCGTTATTTTCAAGCTTTAAATACCTTTTAACTCTCCTAAAAATAGTCGAATATAACCTTTGCCATACAACTATATCTATTTCTAATGCAGTATCGAAATCTGTGAAATTTTCCGTCTCAATCATCCAAAGCCCGTCTAAAGTGAAAAAACTTCTTTCAAAAAAGAATAATTTATCGTCCTTACTCACTTCTCTCATAAATATTTCGCTCCGTTATTTATAACATCTTAGTCATTGATTTCATTTAAAATTACATTTTTGAAAAAAATTAGTAAATTTGAGCACTCGCATTAAATATATTTCATCACAACGAGTGTTAGATTTAACACACAACCTTTATTCGATAAAAAAAGTTTCCCCAATTTTTTTTATCTGAAAAAACCCTTAACCTCTCACTTTGGGGAAATCTTTTTTTTCTCTTTTTCTCTTTCTTATTTTAATCGAGCGGATGCGCATGGTCGTGATCCTGCGCAACACGTTCTTTACCTATAATTGAAAAATCGCAGTTGACAGTGCTTTGCAAAGAAAATAATTTCTTTTTCATCTCTAATATTCTCTCTTTTTTCCCCTTCACTGGAATAATTAGCATGCAATTGTCGTCTTCCAAATGAATGTGCATACTTGATAATATAACATCTTGATATTCGTGTTGAATGTCATTACTTTTTATGAAATCTGACTGAACAATAGACGCGTATTTTGGTCCTAAATTATCATCACTGAGTGCAGTAAAGTGTTCGTGTTTTAAAATATATGTGATACAACCAACGATATCTCCAACTTTTTCGTCAGAAGTTGTTTCTCGTACCATATAAGAATGCATAGCTTTTCTAATCGCATCAGAGCGACTCATTCCTAAGGACTCTCTAAAATGTTCAAAATCGTCGTATAAGTCTTTAGGTAAAGAAATTGTAAATCTTTCATACGCTTTTTTCAAGCTGATTTCACCCTCGTAATTATTATGTAACAAAAAAAGAAAATCACTTTCTAATCAAAATAGCGACTGGAACCGAAGCCTGACGCCATTGAGCGATTTTACCGGAATATTCCAAATCCATTTTGAATCTACCATGATCCCCTAAAATAATTAACAACGAATTTTCTCTCAGTTGCTTATAAGTGCTTAATATCCATTTATCTGTTCGATTAATCAGTCGCTCTAACAGAGTTTCTGGAGTTTGCTGTCTCAATTGGGAATGTTGCCTATGCAATGATTCAAAATCTAAATAATGAATCCAACTCAAGTCGTGGCGATTCACAACTTTCGCAGCTTCAATCCAAGAACTCATATCCGTATCCTTTGCTATCGAATTCGTACCGCCATCGTATCGATCGAGGTCTTTCTTTCGACCCACCCAAATTGTTTGTTTTCCCTGTTTATTTAGTTCTTTTAACAAATGAAAACCATTTGGTTCCTTCTCAAAACCCCCATACATAATCTGGTGTAAGACACCTAAAGTGTAAGGATTCTTGGTTGATAAAAGTACTAAAGCGTCAGAATTCGAAATTATAAACTCAGGCTTATAGTAAGTGATTTCAAAAAGCCCAAAATTATCGATTAAATTTATAATTATCCTTTCTATCCCACTATAGCGCTCTATCAACTCAGGAACTGCTTCTGGAATCTGTCCTGATGGTTGAATCCCAAGAATAGTCATAAAAGTCGCTGGTAATTGCGAGAGATAACACTTATAATTTGGTAATTCGCTCATTTTCGATATAATGATTTTTTTAATTTAATAATACTAATTATTACTTTTATAAATTTATTTTTGCCCTACGATGAATAAATAAAATAAATTAGAATAAAAATTCGCCAATAATCACAAAAATCCCGAAGAATGACTATTTTTGAGAAGAGAAAACTAAAAAAGAAAAGAAGAAAAAATATTATAGGTTCAAATCAGTGTCATTTCCGTTCTAAATGAAATTTCTTCATCAAATACTCGTTGCGATCTAACTCGTCTCCTACTTCTTCGATCTTTTGAATCTCCCAAGCAATTCGATCAATTTTATCGCGATGGTCCAGTTCTTTATAAAGATTTAATGCTTGGCGGTAGAAATTGACCGCAAAGTTTAATTTTCCACAAATAGCGTAATCTGCAGCCATATACTCAAGAGCTTCCGCTTCACCTTTTTTATCTCCAAGTTCTTTACTAATAATTCGTGCTTTTTGATAGGATTGCAAACCTTGAGTAAAATCTTTCCTAACTGCGTGAAGTCTCCCTAAATTTTTTAAAACTTCAGCTTCTAGTGTTTTATCTCCTTTTTTTTGCGAGTAGTTCAGTAAGTCCGTTAATAAGTTCAATAACTTAATACTATCCTTTTTATCTTGGATGCGATTTATTGCCTTTTCAAAACTCTCAAGACACTTATCGATTTCCTCTTTCCGGAAGTATTCCAACGTCTGCTGATATAGATTTGACATGTTCGAGGTTGTCATTTTAAATTTCAACCGTTAATTTCGCGCTTAGTTGAGCTTAAAATCGATTTTTTGGATCATTTTTTTAGACAGAATAAGTATTCCATACAAATTACGGTGTAATCCATATTTAAATTTATTGGTACTATTTATTTATCTAGACCAATATTTATACAAAATGGTTTCCTTCGTATTAAGGCTGAATACGCTAAAATTTGCGTTGATTAATACAATTATTTAAAACTAGATCCATCTTCTCTATATCCAAGATCCATCAGCATCCCAAAAATTAAAGCTACAAATAAATTTGTTAGAGTTGGGTGATCAGTTTCTAACATATCGGATCTTTTCGCAAAATAATCTTTCATGTGCTCAACGATGTAACGTGTTTCAGGTTTCTGATTGTAGAGTTCAATTATTTTAGATCTATACTCTTTCATCAAAGATTTTTGATCTAATAAGAGAGTTTTAACATTTTCCTTCTTGTTAATGAAACCAAAATGACCAAATCCGCAAGAATTTACCTCTAGCTTTAATAAATTCTCGAGAGAGGCCATATATTGTTTGTAATTAAAAACAGGAGGCATAGAAGTTGGTAAAGTTACTAATTTACTTGAATGATACATTGTCCCACAAGCTTCGCCAAAATAAATGAAATCGATCTCATCGTTTTTAAGAATAGCGGGGCATTGATGGTCAGGTGTGTGACCTGGCGTGTCGAAAACAAGAAGATAATATTTATCCCCTTTGTAATTTGTAAGGTGATGTAGATTCTTCTCGTCTAAATAATTGTCAAAATCGGTTATTGGAGCAATAATATTAAAAGCCTCATCTGGGATAGTTTTCATTTCTCCAACAAATTCGCCGTAAGTGCTCCTACCGCGTTCCATGTGCCATTCGTAATCGTTCAAATATCCCTTATTTTTCTCATTAGTTAGAATTTTTAATTCGGAGTTTTCTTTTAAAACGATATCGAAAAACTTCCAAAATCCACCCGCGTGATCGAAATGATACTGGCTTGGAACTAAATACTTGAAACTTGAAAGAGGAATATTATGTTTGTTCAAATATCTCATTACTTTCTTCACATCCTCGCTTGTTCCGAGATCCATAAGAGCGCTAACATTGTTTAAATTGAAACAAAATGCACTATTTAACCTTCTACCGCCAAATTGACGAGTGTCAATGTGATATAAGTATTCCCGTACTTTCCCGGATCCGATGACGATATCCTCTTTCTGAAACATAATTAGATGATGAATTCTTCGATTAAGAAAGTTATTTTTTTAAAATATAATATAGAATATTATACTGCTTGAGAGAAAATTTTTGATGAAAAAATTAATTTCTACCCAAATGTGTCAAAAATGAGTGATTTAGAGAGTAAGGTAAAAATCGCATTGGAAAAAGGTGAGGGCGTTCTCCGTTTGTTTCCCAATTGGGTACCACGTGCATTTTGTATCCCTGGTAGGCGGTTAAAACTACATCCAGACGATTATTATTCGTTTGGAACGCATCGAGGAGGAATAGATGAGCGGTGGTTTTGCTCGACCACAAAAGCAGACAATGGACCTGAAACGCTTGAAGACGAAGGTTTAAGTTATATTTATGTAGAAATAGACGCTAAAAAAGAAAAAGTCTTATTGAAAGACGCAGTTGATGTGATGGGTGGTGAAATTATTGGTAAAAAAACAATGGATAAGTTTGGTAGTTGGCCTATGTATTCAAAATTCTTTGATAACCTAGAACCATTGCCTTTCCATTTGCATCAAGACAACGAGAAGGCTGCAAAAGTCGGAAGAAAAGGCAAACCAGAAGGATATTATTTCCCTAAGCAACTAAATAATCATCCTGGATATTTCCCGCATACGTATTTTGGACTGAATCCGGGCACTTCTAAGGAAGATGTCAAAAAATGTTTAGATTTATGGGATGTGAAAGATAATGGAATTACATCACTTTCGAGAGCTTATATTCTCACGCTTGGAACGGGATGGGATGTACCTCCTGGAGTTTTACATGCTCCTGGATCGCTCCTAACATACGAACCTCAATTTGCTTCGGATGTGTTTTCAATGTTCCAAAATTTCGCGTGGAACAAATATATCCCAAGGGATTTACTCGTAAAAGATGTGCCCGAAGCAAAGAAAAATGATCTTGATTATATTGTAGATATGATCAATTGGGATTTGAATTTAGATCCAAATTTTTATAAGAATAGATTCTTAGCACCAAAACCTGTTAAACCTTTAGAAGATATGAGGGAAATGGGCTACGAAGAATATCAAATTATTTATAATTCTGATGCATATTCCGCAAAGGAATTAACAATATTTCCAAATAAGTCTATTGAGATTAAAGAGAGCAGTGCTTATGGAATAATCGTGATTCAAGGGTATGGAAAATTTGGACCACTTGATATTGAATCACCCGCTATGATTAAATTCGGAGCAATGACTAACGACGAGCTTTTCATCACGGCCGAAGCTGCTCAAGAAGGAGTAATTATTAAAAACGAAAGTAATCGTGATAACCTCGTAATGCTTAAACATATTGGTCCTAAATTATAAAATCTAAATTGAAAGATGAAAAAAATGACGATTAAAGAATGGTGGCAAAAACCAGGTCTTGGAGTGATGTACCAAATCGAGGCGAGACCAGGATGGCTCTGGAACCGTAATTACGATAAATTTAACGCTTCAATGATGGATAAAGAGCGTAA
>Ga0209427_10006845_pt1 | contig 12954 bp, 9 predicted proteins | sample DeeMarSWOR136_30_FD_187465 | JGI IMG/M metagenome (GOLD analysis project Ga0209427, IMG submission 187465) | Marine sediment microbial communities from White Oak River estuary, North Carolina - WOR-1-36_30 (SPAdes) (version 2) | ecosystem: Environmental > Aquatic > Marine > Intertidal zone >... | reverse complement strand
CCTGGATACGGACAGACGTCGTTGTGCTTCCAGGAGATATGATTGTAGCCGGTGAGGTCGTTAAGGACGCCGATGGCAGGGCAGTTAAATCACAACGGTTTTCTACAGGTGAGCTGGCCTTTCTTGCAAAAGACATCGAGCCTTTTTCGGCAAAACGATTCACCTTACAGGCCGGTCAGGTTCGCACATCCGGCAATGCCAGGGCACAGGGTACTGAACTGAGCAACAGACGAATTGTGTTAAAAGTCGATGAAAAGACCGGTGCGATAAAAAGCCTGAAGTGGAAGGGAAATAATATCGAGATGGTGAACGGCAAGGCTGGGCTCGGCCTTAATGATTATTTCTATGTATCTGGCCGAGACCCAAAAGACCCGCAGCGCAACGGACCGGTTAAAATCCGTGCTAAGGAGCAGGGGCCTCTGGTCGCGTCGCTGCTGATTGAATCCGAAGCACCTGGCTGTAACAAGCTTACGCGTGAGCTTCGAGTCATCGACAGCATCGACCGCGTGGATATCATCAATGTCATTGATAAGCAGAAAATCTACGAGCAGGAAGGAGTGCACGTCGGCTTTTCATTCAACGTGCCTGACGGAATAATGCGAATGGACACACCGTGGGCCGTAGTTCAGCCCGAAACGGACCAGTTGCCCGGCGCCTGCAAAAATTATTTCACTGTTCAGCGATGGGTCGATGTATCCAACGAGGATTATGGCGTTACCTGGGCGACAGTTGACGCACCACTGGTCGAAGTCGGTGCTATAACTTCCGACCCGAGGGGTAAGACCGTAGGATGGATCAAACACGTCGAACCATCAACAACATTGTATTCGTATGTAATGAATAACTACTGGGAAACCAACTACAAGGCAGGTCAGGAGGGCCCGACGACGTTTCGTTATTCAATCAAACCTCATAAGCGGTTTGATTCCGGCAGCGCAGCAAGATTCGGTACCGAGCGCAGCCAGCCGCTTATAGCCGTTCCGGTTGACAGCAGGATTCCAATACAAAGTTCTATTCTGAGTGTTAAACCCACAAGGGTAATCGTAACCGCTTTTAAGCCCAGCGAGGACGGCGAGGCCAAAATAGTACGCTTATTCAATGCAGGGGGACGACCTGAAAAAGCCAGACTTGCCTGGGCAAAACCTGCTCCGAAGACAGTATGGTTAAGCAACTTTGCGGAAGAAAAGATTTCCAAAATAAGCGGGCCGATTGATATGGCCGCTTACGAAATTGTTACTCTGCGAATTCCACTGTCCGGAAAATAGAAATATGAAAATAACCTCACGTGATCGAGTTTTAGCGGCACTGGAACATAAAGAAACAGACCGTGTCCCTGTTGATTTTTCCGGGCACAGGTCTTCGGGCATTGCGGCCATAACGTATCCGAAGCTGCGCAAGTATCTGGGTCTGCCGGCCAGGCCGATTAGAGTTTATGACGTCATTCAGCAACTGGCTATTGTCGATGAGGACGTTCTTGAAAGATTCGGGGTGGACACCGTAGAGATGGGCAGGGGCTTTGCGCTGGACGAGAAATTATGGTCGCCCTGGACTCTGCCGGACGGGACACCATGTTTTGTACCCGCCTGGACGCAGCTTGAAAGAGAGGAGGGACGATGGGTGATATGGTCACAAAGTGGAAAAGTTTTCGCCCACATGCCGGATGGGTCATTGTACTTTGAGCAGATATATTTTCCTTTTCTCGAGGGCAGCGATGAGCCGGAAGCAATTCGTGACGCCCTTGCCGAATCGATGTGGACGGCCGTTGCCAGCCCACCCGGTCCGGTTGACAGCCGGGCACTTTCTGAAGGTGCGAGGCAGTTGCGGGAAAAAACCGACCGTGCTGTTATAGGTTTGTTCGGCGGCAATCTTTTTGAAATCGGCCAGTTTCTTTACCGCAATGACCGGTTCATGATGCTCTTGGCCGGCGAGCCAAAGCGGGCTCATCGTTTTCTTGATAAATTAGTTGAAATTCATCTTGCCAACCTTGAGCGATTCTTAGAGGCCGTCGGTGAACATATCGATATTATCCTATTTGGAGACGATCTGGGGATGCAAACAGGCCCGATGATTTCACCGCAGATGTATTGCGAGTTTTTCAAGCCGCGTCATAAGTTACTTTGGAACCGCGCAAAGGAGCTGACTGATGCCAAGGTGATGCTTCACTGTTGCGGGGGAGTTCGTGAATTGCTTGGTCACTTAATCGAAGCCGGCCTTGATGCCATTAACCCGGTTCAGATTAGCTGCTCAGGAATGAACGCGGCGGAGCTTAAGGCCGAGTTCGGCAGAGAGCTTACCTTCTGGGGCGGCGGGTGCGATACCAGAGATGTCCTGCCTAATGGTACGCCCGAGCAAGTCGCTGAACATGTCAAAAAGCAGGTTGAGATACTCAAAACCGGCGGAGGTTTCGTTTTTCAGCAGGTGCACAATATTCTGGCAAATGTACCTCCGGAGAATATTGTTGCTATGTTTGATGCGGTAAATGCTGCACATTAGGCCGAAGAGAAACAATAAATGAGCTTCGTTGATTACGGGATAATTCTCTTTTATTTCGCCGTTGTGATAGGGCTCGGCTTCTGGTATCAGAAACGAGCGGCAAAAAACTTAGGGGCCTATTTTCTGGGGGGCAAGAACATCCACTGGCTGGCTCTGGCAATGTCAGGTTCGGTATCCAACTTTGATATTACCGGGACTATGTGGATTATTTCCATCCTGTATGTTCTGGGAATGAAATCTATGTGGCACCACTGGATGTGGGGCTTTTTGATGGGTGCTTTTTTCCTGAGCTATATGGGTAAATGGGTCCGGCGGTCGAATGTGATGACGGCGGCGGAGTGGATGAAGACACGTTTCGGCAGTGACTCAGGCGGCAAGCTGGCACGAACAGCCTACGCACTGATGGCCGTGCTTACTCTGGCGAGCTTCATCGGGTACGCCTATCAGGGAATCGGCAAGTTTGCTTCCGTATATATACCACTTGAATCTCTTGCGCAATATACATCTATTCCCTGGCTGCAGAACATACTCACGGAATATGAGCCTGATGTTCTGGCAGCGGTGATTATAGGTATAACAACCCTCTACGTTGTGCTCGGCGGACTTTACAGCGTGGTGGTAACCGATGTTATCCAGACTATCGTTCTGACCTTAGGTAGTATATTCATCGCCTATGTCGCCTGGTCCAACCTAACACCCGAGCTGCTGTCGAAGTTACCGGAAAGCTGGACCTCGCTAAGTGTACCATGGAGGATCGAAGAATTTGCCGGAACGGATAACGCCACTTTCGAGTTTTTTGGTGCTCTCGTGATTGTCTGGGTCTTAAAGGGTCTGTTGTTGAATGCGGGGGGGCCGGCTCAGATGTACGATTTCCAGCGATTTCTTGCTGCACGCGACGCCCGTGATGCCGCAAAGGTCGGTGCGGCCTGGAGTGTCTTTCTGATTTTTCGCTGGGCAATGGTAACTGGAATTGTCTTGCTGGCTCTTACGGGAGTTGCAGGTGTAACAGATTCAGAGAAGGTCATGCCTCTGGTTCTGCTAAAATTCCTACCGGCCGGATTCAGGGGTATTGTGATTGCAGGATTATTGGCGGCATTTATGTCAACATTTAGCTCGACGGTCAACAGCGGGGCTTCCTTCATCGTTCGTGATATATGGCAGCCTTATTTTTGCCCGCAAGCCGATGAGAAAAAGTCTGTTCATTTCAGTTATGTAGCCACGATTCTATTGGTTCTAATCGGCGTTGCCATCGGTACAAAGGCCAGTTCGATTGCTCAAATATGGAGCTGGATAATGATGGCCCTCGGCGCCGGCGTGGTCATACCGAATGTGCTCAGGTGGTACTGGTGGCGTATGAACGGCTGGGGGTATGCACTTGGAACCTTGGGCGGTATGATTTTGTCATTAGTTGTTTTATTTTTTCCAGGTGCTCCGGCATACTACGTATTTCCTTCTGTTTGCGCAGCATCGCTGTTTGTGAGCATAGCGGCGTCATTGGCAACCCAGCCTACTGACTTGGATATCCTTGTCGGCTTTTATAAATCCGTTCGACCGTTTGGGCTGTGGAAGCCGATTGTAAGAAAAGCTGAACTTTCAGCAGAAGAATTGTCAATCAAGTCTGAAAGCGTGTTACGGACGGTCTTGAATGTCGCGCTTGCTATGCTTGCAATTACCGGCCTATATTTATTCCCTATGTACCTTGTTGGCCATTGGTATGTCGATTCGATGATATGGCTTCTACTGGCGATCGCGGCCATATTAGCCCTGAAATATACCTGGTACCAGTTTCTCCCTGCAGCCGATAGGAATTCAAACCTCTGTTGATACGTGGCCAAATCAATAGAACCCAAACTCATAAGCAGCATCAAACAGGGCCGTTATATTCTCGGCCGGAACGCCAACCTGGATGTTGTGAACATTGTTGAAAACATAGCCGCCACCAGTCTTGAGTATCTCCAGATTCCTCCGCACGTGTTCCCTGATCTCATTCGGTTTGGCAAAGGGGAATATGTGCTGGGTATCTATACCTCCGCCCCAAAAAGTTAATCTGTCACCGTACCTGGCCTTTAGCTCTTGTGGGTCCATGTTCTTGGCACTGATCTGAATTGGATTTAGGATATCGATTCCGTTATCGAGTAAGTCAGGGATGTAGTCGACCACCGAGCCACAAGTGTGGTACCAAACCTTGGCCGGGCTTAGGGACTTTATGTGACGGACAAGCTTTTTCTGCCTTGGTTTAACAATCTTCCGGTAGAGCTCAGGAGAGAAAAGAGGCCCGGATTGGCCGCCGATATCATCACCTATCATCACTACATCAATAAGGTCACCAATCTCGGCCAGGAAAATACTGTAGTAATCCATCCAGAAACCAAGCGTCTTATCCAGTAGGCTCTCGCAGAAGGCCGGATTCTCAATCATATCCATAAACCATCGCTCCAGACCCCGCATATACCAGCATATCTCGTATACGACTCCACCGATACCGGTCGATATCGCATAAGGTGTTTCCCTGCGGAGTTCAAGTGCCTTTTCGCGCACACCTGTAAAACGTGTCGGGTCATTTCCTTTTGGGAACGGATAATCCTTTATGTCCTCAATTTTTGCCTCCGCCAGCGGATGGTGTGATATGTCCATATAAAGCTGCTGGTCGTCCGGCATCGACCAGACCACTCCGAACTCATCCTTAAGGTCATGCCATAGCCTCCCATCCCGCGTATTCTGCTCGATTGAACCTTTGAAACTCTCTGGTCCGTGGGCAAAAACATAGCGAATATCGACGTGAAAACGCTGCAGGAGCTGTTCACACGGTTGGGCAAGCTGCTGCACCGGGTCCATAATCGTCACTTCATCCCGTCCCGTCTTCGACGGGCGGGATTCATCCTCAATACCCAGATACTCAAGCAATTCGCGGTAAGCTTTCTTATGTATTCCCGTTTGAAATCCACCAAGGTCGATGGGGACTCTATCGGGAATCTCATGATTCAAGGCTTTTATGACACGTTCCCTTGGGCTCATTGTCTCTTTTTGTGCCATCTTCTTTCCCACCTGATTATCTTTGGTCAAAATTTACCCCGATGCGCACCGATACCATCTCTATCTGCCGAGCGAAGCAATATAGTTGCCTGCGCCGATCAATACAGTGGACAATACGACCACAAGGATTCCGCAGACTACAATAGTCAATGTACGGCGACTGGAGCCCTTCCACTCGCGGCAAAGCAGCGCCCACATATTGCTAAAGACAATTATAAAAGCCATGTGCAATGTCCAGCTTGAAAAGTCATATTTGCCCATTTTGGTTGTGCCCATCCCGTAAAACATAAACTGCAAATACCATGTAATACCTGCAAGAGCCGAGAAGAAGTAGTTGCCTGTGAGTGATGCGCCACCTGCAGTAAAATAGTCTTTTGCCGAGCGATTTTTAATATTGAGGATGACACACCAAATGAAATTTGTCGTAAAACCACCCGCAAGAACTACGACCAGAACCGGGCTGTTTTGCCAGAGAGGCTGGACTCCGTGCTCTACTGCGAGACCGGCAATAGGTTTACCGGCTGCGATTCCAAATGCCATGCAGCTGCTCATAACGCCTGCGAAAATCGCCACCAGCAGGCCTCTGAGAAAATCGAACTCTTTTATGGCTGCGCGTTTTTGTTCTGTTGACAGCTCTCTCTCCTTGGATATCCCGGCCCAGCCACAAACAGCAATTCCAACCAGACAGACAACAACCCCGGCCAGAATGGTTAGGCCTGAAATGTTGGTGATCAAATCCCCGAAATTGTCGGAAAATATTGGCGGGATAATTGTGCCGAACGCTGCGCAAAATCCAAGCGCAATCGCATACCCGAGGGACATTCCCAGATACCGCATCGAAAGTCCGAATGTCAGGCCTCCAATACCCCAAAGCACTCCGAAAACGTAACTCCAAATAACACTGCCGACAGGTGCTTGGCGAAGCAGAGAAATTAGTTGGGGAGCTGTGAGAACGGCTATCAGCCAGGGCATTATGACCCAGGAGAACAAGCCGTTCACAAGCCAGTAGCTCTCCCACGCCCAGTTGCGGACCTTTCTAAACGGCAGGTAGAAACTTCCCGCGGCAAAGCCCCCAACGGCGTGCAGGAAAACGCCAAGTGCAATCATAATAAGAGCCCGTTTATTGCTATTTCTGGATGACCTGCTTTAGAACGTACGGTTCAAAAAGCCCATAGTCGATTGTATGATATTCTTTGCCCGGCGGTGGGCCCATCTGCGGGGCTTTGTGGAACATACTGGGCCAGGCACTGCCCAGCGCCGTCCCTGCGTGGTGCGGCCCCAGGGTGTTCTTGAGCGTACCGATTACAACAACTTCAACCGTGTTCGTACCCGATTTAATCAGCTCTGTCACGTCACACTGCCAGGGCTGATACGCAATATAGCCGGCAGGCACTCCGTTAACGGTAATCTCTGCAACACTTCCGTACCACTTACGTAATTCAACAAGATACCGCCCTGCAGGACGCGCGATATCGAACTTCTGCCTATAGGAAACACCCGCTGCATAGAACGGATAACCCTGCTCTTTCCAGCTACCAAGCTCCATAGCCGGCTCCTGCCCGCCAACAATCACAAAGCCTGAATCGGTCGCTCTTAGCTTAAAATGCCCCAGAACATAGGCCGCCTCCAGTTCATGATAAATAGTAAAAGGGGATGCTTTAATTGTCACGGTGTTCTCACCAACCTTGGAAGCCTCCATGATGTCGATCTTACCGAACGTTTTGTCCAGCCACCATGAATCCTTTTTGCACCAAACCATCTTGCCATTGCACGTAATCTCATAAAAATCCGGTCTTTCGATAACAATCCAAAGCCGCTTGGGCACTTGCTGCTGAAGGGTAAATCGATAGGTTGCCTCAAAACCGCTCCCAGGGCCGAATGTCTTTTTTATAAGCTCGTCCCGAAGCTGAACGGCACTGTCCCATGGATTCCGACCCATCCCGTTCTCTGCAAACGCAAATTGGGACGCCTGATAGAAATATATATTCTTCTTCGTCTGGCCGCCTGCCGTGATATCGACATAATCCAGCGTCAGTACGTTCTCCTCTGTCGGGCTAATCTCAGGCTCGCCTCGCGAGGCCACGACCCTGGCAGTTTCCTCGACCTCAATTACTGGCTCATGCGCCTTTTTGGACATAAACAGCAAAAGGCTGCCGCAAGGTGGAAGCTCAAAACGGACCTTTACACCGGCACCAGCCTTTTCAAAAGGATACATGGAAATCTCTGCCGTCCTCGGGTCCCATCTTTCGACACACCGCCCTGTCGATTTTATCACTCCTGCCGACGGCGTATCGATGCTCGTATTAACTATCAACAGAAACTCTCCGTCCTCAATCGCTCGCCTGTGATGAAACAGTATGCCTTTGTCATCTTTATCCCTTTCGATGGTAAATCCATCCTTTGAGCCGGCCATCAATATTTGCGGCACTTCACTTGCCTCGACCTGCTTCCAGCCTGTACGTCTTGCTGCTTCTGCGCCGCGATTCGAAGACCGACCGTCAATACGCGAAGGCGCCTCTCCACAGCAGACTACAACTCCGCCGGCTTCCAGATACGCATCGAGCAGAGCCATCGTTCGCAGATTAAGATTCTCCGTTAATGGCGGCAGAACGACCGTATCGTACGCACGCTGACCCACTTTAAATAGCGTCCCTTCGGTTGAGCCGTGCCGTGCAATAATATCTTCGCACCCAATATCGTACTCAACCTGAGCCTTCTCCAGTGACATTATCATTTGCTGGAACTGGTTGCCAATCTCATTGAGCTTCTCTCGCTGGCTCGAATCGCCCTGATACATCCACGCGCTCGTCGTAGGCTCGATTACAAGAATCCGGTTAATCTGTTCTCCTTGCGACATAATCAGCGACAGCCTGTTGAAGTACTCAGCCATCACGTAGTACGCCTTCCACCAGGGTTCATGATACGAGAAAGACTGCGGGTGGTCACGCTTGCGCGCACCTCTTATCGTGATATATGAAAGATGCTCATTGAGCGTATTGACTCCCAACGCATAAATCCAGTCACCGATTCGCTTCATATCCTCAAAGCGCAGGTCCCATCCACCTGCTCCGTATGTTTCACACAGTGTCCTCTTGCGCCCAAGCTGATTCGCAACGCTTGACAGCTCCTTAACCGCCCGAACATTGCCGAACTGGGCGTGAGTATCTTCACGGTACTGATTCATCAGCGTGTCAATCGCAGGCCTCTGGTGCCAGGCGTACATCGCCATATTATCAGGTGACCTCAGGCAATTCGGCCATTCGTGCTCCCAGTAATGACCTGTAAATTCGATGTTGTGCCGTTCGCAGTACTCATAGTATGGCCTGGCCCAGCGCTCGATAAACAGCTCCAGCAGGACCTGAATATAGTTGTGTCTTACTTGCTTGAAGTCACCGACCGGCTGTACCAGGCTGGGCAAATTCTCGATCAGGCTGTATCCCCATCGCTTTTCGAACACATCCGGCAAATCATCCGTCCACGGCAGCCCGCCCGCCGGCGCAATGTGTGGCTCATCCGTAAAAACACCGGGCACACGCTTGCCATAGTGCTCGCCTATCTCGCGGGTATAGGCGTCCATCGTTATGGCCAGAAACTTTTCCGTTACACCTGGGTACATAACATCAACATAGAACTTGCCCCCGTACCATGGTGAAGTGCCCGCGCGCCGTATCGATGCGACTAAATACCTGCCTTTCGGAAGCTGGGCCCCGGCCCGTGCCATGCCGGAGACATTCACATAACCGCTTTCTGTTAGACGAAAAGCCGCCACAGAATTCTCATCGAGCTTACCCACCGACTCTTGCTCCTTGATTACCAGACCCCGGCCGCGGGACTCGGGCATGGCCTCAGGAACTAATCCGCCGGCAAAACCCGATGGATACGAATTCTCATCGTAGATCCACACATTCATATAGAGCCGCTCGGCTTCTTTCAAAGCTACCTTCCAAAGCCTGAACCACTCCTCTGAAAGATATGGCGTCATTAGCCCCGGCCTGGGATGAACAAAGACTTGCTTGACTTTCTGTCCTGCCAGATCGCGGAGGGTGTCGACTATCTGTTTCTCAGTGAGCATGTCGTTCCACACCCATAGGGGGGCTGAACAGTACTGGCGCGGAGGGTCAGGAAATAGTTTTTTCACAGCAGACGAATCCACAGCCTCTAGTTTGCCATCAGGAAACAAGACTGCAAAACAGATAAAAATACAAATAGATATTTCCAGTTTTGTTGAAATAGAGCTTTTCATGACATCTCCTAATTTGATTTTATAAGATACCATGCAAACAGGCCGCAACGATGCAAGCCGGGAATTGCAATAGCGATTCTTTCTTTTAGAAGCAGTGTCGTGAATGATAACCAATCCTTTGCGGCTTCGCAAGAAAACTTAAGCTCGCAAAGACAGTTTACCCCTGTGGGGCTACCACAATAAAACCAAAACACTATCAAGCTGCTCTATGTTCAAAATAAGCTGTTTTATTTCTTACTGATTATGCTCGTCATAATGAGGCCGAAAGTTCCCAGCAGGATGATCAAACCTGCAACCGCCATCCATAATATCCTGGTTATCTCGGCATCCAGATAGTAAGCCAGCAGAAAAAGGAAAATCCCCACAATCAAAAGTATCAAGGGAAACCATCTGCATTTTTTCATACATTCTGCCATCATAGAGCCGCAATCGCCGCTTCCGCTCATGCCTTCGCAGCATTTGTCCATCATTTCGGCCATTTTCTTCTTGTCCTCTACAGTTCCACTACATTTATTCTCGTTATTTGTCTTTTCTTTCGTTCCCATGGTATCATCTCCTTTTTACCCTGATAGACGAAATTCAATAAAGAAAGGGTACACATTTTTTATGGTTTTATTGCTTCGATTGTTGCTGAGATGATAAAATCTTCTATGCGACTATCCTTGAACCATTGTCGGATAGTCTCTCTACTTTCTTCAATAGGTTTTATACTTATGTCGGCGAAACCGGCTTCCTGGAGCATAGACTTCAGTTCATTTATCTGTCGGGCACCTGCTACGCACCCTGAATAAAGCTTGAGATTCTGTTTCATCTCATCAGGCAGTTGGGTTGTGGCGACAATATCAAATATGGCTAACCTTCCACCTGGCTTTAAAACACGAAAGGCTTCTTTAAAAACTTTGGACTTATCCGGTGACAGATTAATAACGCAATTGGAAATAATCACATCAACTGACTCATCTGCAACAGGTATATGTTCTATTTCTCCCAGACGAAATTCCACATTAGGCAGTTCTGTTTTTACGGCGTTTTCGCGGGCCTTGCTTACCATTTCAGGCGTCATATCTACGCCGATGACACGGCCGTCGGGACCAACGGCTTTGGCGGTAAGGAAGCAGTCAAAACCGCCGCCGCTGCCTAAATCAAGGACAACCTCTCCAGGCTGCAAAGAGGCAATTGCCTGTGGATTTCCACAGCCAAGGCCCATATTTGCACCTTCGGGCACGCTGGAGACATCATCACTGGAATATCCGAGATTGACCGAAATATCTTTCGCTGTGGTGCCGTCTTCTGAGCCACAACAGGATGAAGGGTCACAGCCACATCCAGCGGCATCTGATTTTGCTATTTGACCGTAGGTGTTACGTACTGCCTTACGAATCTCTTCATCTCTTGAGTTTTTCATTTTCTGTCTCCTTATCTTTCAGGATTTCAAAATCATACCAATCTTGTCTCACAAACATAGACGGAGATAGCTGAGAAAGGACGCAGACTTTTTTGGGAATATTTTAGCAGGTACAGCAGGAGCAGTCCCCCCTGCGTTCATAATCGATTATATTGCCCCGACGGTCGAACTCGAAATGACAGCACCCCAACATCATATCCTTTATCATCGCCCGGCCTCGCTGAACACGAGACTTGGCTCCGGACAGAGAAATACCCTGTTCTTCAGCAGCTTCTTTTTGCGTTCGGCCTTGTATTTCGGATAGCATAAGTGCTTGGCGGTAATGGTCGGGCAAATTCTCAATCATAGGCATAAGACAAGTACTGATATCCTCTTTCGCCTTGTCGCTAAGCTTTGGTTCAGGCCCGGCCAACCTCGGCGGCAGCTCTTCCGTTTTCTTTTGAGTTCGATAATAATCAATAATGGCATTTCGCGTTATCTGATATATCCAATCCCGAATCTTCCCACAGTCTTTGAGAGTGTCAATCTGAGAATGAATTCGCATAAACACTTCCTGAAGGATGTCATCCGCAACGGAGGCCTTGCCGAGACGTCTGAGGATGAAGCTGTGCAGCCTGGCATGATATTCCTTCCAGATGTATTCCGTACAGTTCACCATCGTTTTAGTTCATCCACACTCGTTCTCCGGCGCCTTGCCGTGTTAACCGGCATCTGTGAGGATAGTTGAGACCAGCTGCTCCATCTGGGACTCCGCGCCCTTTCGTACCATCTTTGCTACGTCAATCGCCTCGGTGATTTCCTGCTCATCTGCGCCGCTTTCTTTGGCCTTGTCTACATGGTACTTGAAACAGGGCTGACAATTTGCCGTAATCGATGCTCCAATCGCAATTAACTCTTTAACCCGGATATCCATAATGGACCTCCTTTGCTTTTGAAGTTTTTCACACGATTTTAACATATCTAACTATCATCATATTACATTCTACAACAGAAGTGAATTTCAGACAATGAGGATGAGAATTAGTTTCGCCGGCTCCGGCTCATAGAAGAGAAGTTCTTAAACTGCTGGAATGTCAGCGGGTCTTTTGAAAGGGCGGGGGAGGTTGCTTGAATTCAATTGAGTCTTTTAATCTGGCTCTATCACCCCAGTATGTATATCTGGCAAAATGATAGTTACCAAGTACTTCATCGTTGCGGATGTTGGTAAGATAGAGGTAAACCGGCCTCATTCTGTCAAACGCTCTGTTTCGGAATATGAAGTTTTTTACATCGCCGCCGCTCGGATCAAAAGGAACCCAGCCGTACTTTTGCAGGTAGACCTCCGCCCAATTGTGTTTTGATGAATCGGTATCGAATCGCACCGTATAGCCTGTAACAACCCTGGCAGGAATGTTCTTTGCCCTGCATATAGCAACGAACAGGTCAGAGTACTCGGTACAATCACCCTTTTTCTGCTGGAGGGCTTTGACTGCACCCCAGTCTTTTTTCCCGTGGAGGGTGTACTCCAAATTATCAATGACGTAGTTATATATGTTTTTCACTATGCCTATTTCTGTTTGACCTTCTATGCTTTCTGCGATTTCTTGTATTTGCCGGTCGTCTTTATCTATATACCTTTCCTGCTTTAGAAAATACTCTAACTCGGAATCTTCGAAAAGGTTCTGTTCACGCTTTTCTCGCGCGGTGAGCAGGTCATATCTGAGCAGCTCGGCCCTGATAATTATTTCTACTTTCATTCGCCTCTCAGGCTTGACAAAGACATACTCGGCGTAGCGGTTTC
>Ga0209427_10006844_pt1 | contig 12955 bp, 13 predicted proteins | sample DeeMarSWOR136_30_FD_187465 | JGI IMG/M metagenome (GOLD analysis project Ga0209427, IMG submission 187465) | Marine sediment microbial communities from White Oak River estuary, North Carolina - WOR-1-36_30 (SPAdes) (version 2) | ecosystem: Environmental > Aquatic > Marine > Intertidal zone >... | reverse complement strand
TCTCTTCTCCGTTCATCTCTCGATGCGGTGTGCTCACATCTGGCATTTTCGACACAGCCAGAGGTACAGCACCTGTGGCGTTGAGGAAGGGAGAATTTATGCCGGAGTGAGCAATCTGCAGTGCAATCCTGGCGCCGCCCTCATGGACTGCCTGCACCAGTCGGCGCAGGCCCGGGATCATGTCGTCATTATGGACACCGTACTGAGACGGTACAGACTGGCCGTGGGATGAAACAAAGGCAAAGCCGGTTATAATCAGACCAACGCCACCCTGCCCAAGCGTACGGTAAAGGGCCACCGAAGCATCGGTAACTGCACCGGAGCTATCGGCGGTGGCATCCAACGTCCCCGACCTGACAAAGCGGTTTCTCAGTTTCATTTTACCGATTGAATATGGTTCGAATAGCTCCATTTATTTGTCTTCTCCTTTCCTACAGCTATACAAAAAGGGCACCAGCCGCTGTTAGAAGAACGGTTCCATGCCCTTTATACTCGCCCATCATCACCCTCACCAGGTTATTCTCTTTTGTTTTATCGTGTATGAAGCATTATAACACCTTTTGCATTTCTGTCAATACTAAAATATCAGGAGCCTATGACCGTGAAAAATGAGGTTTAAACAATCGAGAGTTTTACAGCGCTATAATCTGACATCCAGCTCTCTGGTCGGTCGCAGGATTATCGCCAATATCAGGCCGATGACCCCTGTCACGGCACAGATGAGAAAAGCCGTCTGATAGTTGCTGGTTAAGTCAAAGATATATCCGGTCACATACGGCCCGACGGCGGCTCCACAGGTAAAACCGAGTCCGATAAATCCCAGAATCACACCATGCGACCTGAGGCCGAATAACCGGGCTACCAGGGGCGGCTCGGAGGCTGCCATACCGCCGATACCGAGGCCGGCGACAACGGCAAATATGTAAAGCATCCACAGCTCTCTGGCAAACACCAGCCAGAACAGCATCCCCGATATTAATGTAAAGCCGACGATAATTATCTTTCTGTTACCGACTTTATCACCGATAATGCCTCCCAGCACGAAATTACCGAGAATACCCAGACCGCTGCTGATGGATATAATGCTTGCGGCACTGATGTCCGGGATTCCCAGCTCAATGGCATGTGGCACGATATGTACCCAGATAGAGAACGAACCGAATCCGAAGCAGAAAAACATGGCGAAGGCCGACCAGAACTGCCAGGTACGGCCCGCTTCTCTTAGCGAAAAGCCCCTGACATCAAGATCAAGTCCACCTGGTTTACCCTCATTTGCACCATAGGGCAATAATCCCATCTGAGCCGGGTCACGCTTTAAAAACTGAGAAGCAATAACCGTTAAAAACAGAACGGTACCGCCAAGTATGATGTAGGATAAGCGCCATTCGTATACGGCGATAAGTCCGCTGATGACCGGCGGGGCAATCATTCTCCCTACCGAGAGGCCAGCGATAACAATACCTGTCATAAGGCTTCTTCTTCTGGAAAACCACCTGGCAACTATTGATAACAGCGGCACCCAGCTGCCACTCATACCGATGCCGATTATCACGCCGTAGAACAAATATAGCTGCCAGAGCGTACTGACCTGTGACATCAGCAGATGTCCCAGCCCAAAAAGCAGGCAGGAGACTGTCATAACAATCCGGGGCCCGAACCTGTCTGTAATTCCACCGACGACTACACCCAGCACTCCAGACAGTATCGTAGCCAGCGAGAAGGCGCCTGAGGTAGCGGCCCTGGTCCAGTCGAACTCATCTACCAGGGGATTGAAAAAGACGCCGTAGACACTATACGCGCCCCATAAAAGCACCATAATAACGAGGGCGGATAGAACCAATGTATAACCATAGAAAAGCCTTGGTTCAGCTTTCGGGTACTGTTGAAGTTTTTGATTTACCATGAATAACCAGTTCCAGGGCAGCTTTACCTGCTACAATGAACCAATTATAGCACAGTGGTTAACGTCGAGGCATAATATGAAACCAAAGTACACGTCTATTTACTAAAAGGTATTCAAACTGGTAAAATATATGTGGATATGCGCATATTCGCTTATAATTGCTGATAAGGAGTTAGCCATGCAGGAATTTCTCAGAGCGATGAAAGCCCTTTCCGATGAGACCAGGCTCAGAATTATGTATATCTTATTGGAAAGAGAATGCTGTGTGTGTGAGGTTATGCAGGCCCTGGATATATCACAGACAAGGGCTTCACGCAACCTCGGTATCCTCTATGAGGCTGGCTTTTTAAAGACCAGGCGTGATGGACCATGGATAGTCTATGACATGGACTGGAAAACAAGTAATAAATCCGCCAGTTCGCTTATCAATTTATTCAAGGAATTGCCTGTCAGTGAGGATTTACTGGTAAAAGACAAAGAGAGGCTGAAACTTGCCAAAAGGACTGGCGCGGCCTGTGTAACTAGAAACAGGGGACGACAGAGTGAATAAACCAGTCACCGTAGCTGGCAGGCTTTCAATACTGGACCGCTTTCTTACGCTCTGGATTTTCCTGGCCATGGGTTTCGGGGTGGGGCTTGGATATTTCATCCCCAGTGTGGCCGACTTTATCAGCTTCTTCCAGGTGGATACCACCTCAATCCCAATCGCTATCGGGCTTATCCTGATGATGTACCCACCACTGGCCAAGGTGAGATATGAGGATATGGGACCGGTATTTCGCAACTGGCGCGTGCTAGCGCTTTCGCTGGTGCAGAACTGGGTTATCGGTCCCGTGCTCATGTTCCTGCTTGCCATACTCTTTCTGGGTTTTATCTGGCCATATCCTGACTATATGTACGGCCTGATTATGATAGGACTGGCCCGCTGCATCGCCATGGTTATTGTGTGGAATGAACTGGCAAGTGGGGATAGAGAATATGCTGCTGGACTGGTGGCCTTCAACTCCATCTTCCAGATAATATTTTACTCAGTATACGCTTACGTCTTCATAACGATACTGCCACGCTGGTTTGGCCTGGAGGGCTCACTGGTCGAGGTTACCATGAGTGATATCGCCAAGAGCGTCTTTATCTATCTCGGCATCCCCTTCTTTGGAGGTATAATCACGCGCTTTACGCTCATAAAAGCCAGAGGGCGAGAGTGGTACGAAAGCAGATTTATACCCAAGATCAGCCCGATAACTCTGGCAGCCCTGCTATTCACCATTGTGGTGATGTTCTCCCTTAAGGGTGAGCTGATTGTGCAGATTCCGCTGGATGTGGTACGTATTGCTGTCCCGCTGCTTATCTATTTCGTCATCATGTTCCTGGTATCGTTCTACATGGGCAAGAACATAGGGGCGGACTACAGTAAAACAACTACGATTGCATTTACCGCCGCCAGCAATAACTTTGAACTGGCCATAGCTGTAGCCGTGGCCGTCTTCGGTATTGGCTCGGGACAGGCATTCGCCGCTGTCATTGGACCTCTTGTGGAGGTTCCGGTACTCATCAGTCTGGTAAACGTGGCGTTTTATTTCAGACGTAAGTATTTTCAGGAAGTATTACCACTATCTTGATTTCACCTACGGCATTGGATATACTCGAATCAGGGAAGGTTTATCTATCACGGAGGTGGTTGACATGAAACGTATTTTATATCTTGCCGGACTTTTACTGATGCTCGTTATCATTCTCGGTATGACAGGGTGTGACAGCATCACTTCTCCGCCTTCAAGTACGACAGTTACCGGCGGTTCCGGCGGCCAGAATACCGGAATCTGGGTAAGCGGGACAGGGGAGGTATCCACCACACCAGACATAGCTGTTCTCCAGGTGGGCGTCGAGGCGCAGCAGACAACCGTCGCCGAGGCGCAGGATGAAGCATCTGGAGTCATGGCCAAGGTGATGGCGGCTTTAAGCGACAGCGGCGTCAAGGAAGAAGACATACAGACCCAGTATTTCCGTATTCGGCAGCGGACGCGGTGGGATGATAGGACCGAACAGGAGATTGTCATTGGCTATCGGGTTACCAATATGGTAACGGCCAAGATAAGGGACATCGAGAATGCAGGAAATATCATTGATGCCGCCGTCAGGGCCGGGGGCGACCTTATCAGAATCGATGACTTGGGTTTCTCCGTGGAAGACCCGTCTGCCTATTATGATGAAGCCAGAGAAAAGGCCACAGCCGATGCCAGAGAAAAGGCCGAGAAGCTGGCCAAGCAGACGGGTGTCAAGCTGGGTGAGCCGACATTTATCGCCGAGAGCGCCTATATGCCACTCGCTTATGAACGTATGATGTTCGGAATGGCAGAAGCGCCCATCCCGGCGCCGGTTCCCGTGATAGAGCCATCAATCAGCCCGGGAGAGGTGAAGGTAACCCTGACTGTCCAGATAGCCTACAGTATCAAATAGCCCGCCGATATTGCACTTATCTTATGACAAGTGCTAGAATGGCAGTAAGCGAGTCGTTTCATCAGGTTATAAGCCATGTTTACCGGTATTATTGAAGAAGTAGGTAGTGTTGCTTCCGTCCCCGCGGGAAAACTGGTTATTGCTGCCAGCCAGGTTCTCGACGGGATGCAACTCGGTGGCAGTATCGCTGTCAATGGTGCCTGCCAGACGGTAATCGATTTCGACAGCAGGTCTTTCTCCGTTGAGGTCATGCCGGAGACCCTCCGCAAGACCAATCTGGGTTTGCTGCGCACGGGAGATAGGGTAAACCTGGAGAGGCCACTGGCGCTGGGAGGGGAGGTAGGCGGCCACCTGGTGCAGGGGCATGTGGATGACACCGGCAGAATAGCCTCGGTTGCTCGAGAGGGTGAAGCCATATTGATGAGATTCGAGGCCTCCACGGAAGTAATGCGCTTTATCGTCCCGAAGGGCTTTATCGCCGTGGACGGCACGAGCCTGACGGTAGTTGATAAGGACACTACTTCCTTCCAGGTGTCTATCGTCGGATATACGCGCGAGCACACGACTCTGGCGGATAAAAAAATAGGTGACGCCGTTAACCTGGAGGTGGATATTATCGGTAAATACGTGGCTGAGTTCAGCAAGGCACAGAGTGGCGGTATTACGGCCGATTTCTTACAGGAGCACGGTTTCCTGGTAAACTGAACGCACCAACAATAAGGAGAAAAGTACAATGGGACTGGCAACCATTCCGGAAGCTATTGAGGATATCAAAGCCGGCAAGTTCGTCATCGTTGTCGATGATGAGGACAGGGAAAATGAAGGCGACCTTATCATGGCCGCGGAGAAGGTAACGGCAGCATCAATTAACTTTATGGCTAAATACGGTCGAGGACTGATTTGTATGCCGGTTACCGGGCAGCGGCTGGACGAACTGCATATACCCATGATGGTGAATAATAATACATCTCCCTATGGGACCGCTTTTACAATATCCGTTGAGGCCAAACATGGGACGAGTACCGGTATCTCGGCGGCGGACAGAGCCAGGACCGTACAGGCAATAATCGACCCGAAAACCAGACCTGAGGACCTGCTGATGCCGGGGCATATGTTCCCCCTGCGTGCCAGAGACGGCGGCGTTCTGGTGCGCGCCGGGCAGACCGAAGCCACCGTCGACCTGGCCCGATTGGCCGGTCTCTATCCGGCCGGGGTCTGCTGCGAAATTATGAACGAGGACGGCACGATGGCGCGTTTGCCCCAGCTGGAGGTAATCGCCGAGAAGTTCGGGCTGAAAATCGTCAGTGTGGCCGACCTCATCGCCTACCGCTACCGCCACGAAAGACTGGTGCAGCGGGTAGCCGAGGCTAAACTACCGACACCCTACGGCGAATTCAAGGTAATTGCCTACAAAAGCCAGACTGACCCGGCCGAACACCTGGCTCTGGTAATGGGTGACGTGGCTACTGACGACCCGTTGCTGGTACGGGTACACAGCCAGTGCCTTACTGGTGATGTTTTCAACAGCCTGCGCTGCGACTGTGGTGAGCAGATAGAAAAGGCCATGAAACTCATAGCCGACGAAGGCCGGGGGGTTGTCCTGTACATGCGGCAGGAAGGCCGTGGTATCGGTATTCACAACAAGATAAAGGCCTATGCCCTTCAGGATGCCGGCATGGACACCGTGGAAGCCAACATATCTCTGGGGTTCGACCCGGACCCGCGCGACTACGGCATCGGCGCCCAGATACTGGCCGACCTTGGCCTGCGGAACCTGCGGCTGATGACCAACAACCCCAAGAAGATGAGCGGGCTCGAAAGTTTCGGTCTGAAAATCGCCGAGCAACTGCCTCTTACCACCAAGCCGAACCGGTATAATCGCCGCTACCTGCAGACGAAACAGAAAAAGATGGGTCATCTCCTGAAAGTCCCGGACGGAACAGATGACTAAAATAAAACCAAGGAGACAGCAATGAGCAAGCAATATGAAGGAATGTTACTGGGGAAGGGACTGAAGTTCGGGGTGGTTGTCTCACGTTTTAATGAGTTCTTCAGCAAGAAGCTGCTCGAGGGGGCCCAGGACGCCCTGCTGCGGCACGGAGTTATTGAAGATGATATTGAAATCGCCTGGACGCCGGGTTCTTTCGAGATACCGATAATCGCCCAGAAAATGGCCCAGACGAAAAAGTACGATGCCGTTATCTGCCTGGGGGCAGTGATTCGCGGCAGCACGCCCCACTTCGATTACATTGCGGCCGAGGTTACCAAAGGGATTGCCAAGGTCAACCTGGATACGGGGGTGCCCGTCATTTACGGGGTAATCACAACTGACAACCTGGAGCAGGCCGTGGAACGCTCGGGAAGTAAGGTCGGCAACAAGGGCTTCAATGCTGCCGTGAGTGCTATTGAAATGGCCAACCTGGTCAAGTCAATAGGCCAGGCATAACGAAATTATATTAACTAATCAGCGCAGATTGGCGGTCTACGGTCAGCCCACGGTCGGGCCTGCTCCAGCTGTCCGGCCAGACGGAACAGTGTAGCTTCATCACCGTATCTACCGACAAACTGCATACCGATGGGCAGTCCTTCATCATTCCAGCAGAGCGGGACAGACATGGCCGGCTGGCCGGTGATATTAAACAGGGGCATGTAGGGCATAAACGAAAAGAACTGTTCGGTGAGTGCGTCCACATTAGTCAACTTGCTTATGATAATACCAGCCTTAAGGCGCGCTAGCAGTCTCATAGCCACAGCCTGGAAGCCTTTCAACTTGAGAGCCCCCGTAACTAGGGGCGGCATAGCCAGCGTGGGTGTCAGCAGGATATCGTATTCACTGAAGAACTGCCCGACCTGCCGGCCTGTACGCTGCATCTGGTTGAGGGCCTTGGAGTATTCGGCTCCCCGGTACTGCCTGCCGAGTAAATCAATCACCCAGGTGACATCTTCAAAATCCCCGAACGAGGCTTTACGACCCAGGAGTGTTTCAGCTTCTTCTATCGTTGCCTGAGTTTCGACACACACTATCGCCATGAAGGCTTTGGCAATGGCGTCTTGGTCTATTGGAAGCGCGGCTTCGGTTACCTCATGACCCAGGTCCTGGCACAGCTTAACGGCGTCTTCAAGACCTTTCACACAATCGGCATCAACGGTGTTACCAAGCATATGCTCCGTGGTAAAAGCAATACGCAGTTTTCCCGGATCGGTCCCGACTTCACTCAGGAAGTCTTGAGCCGGCGGCGCCGCATAATAAGGAGCCCCGGCATCAGGGCCGGCCGTAGCATCCAGCATGGCGGCGCTGTCACGCACTGAGAGGGTTATGACATGCTCGCAGTGAAGGCCGCGCCAGAGCTCTCCGAAATCGGGGCCCAGAGGGGTACGACCCCGGGTTGGCTTGAGACCAAACACGCCACAACATGAGGACGGCATACGGATAGAACCGCCACCGTCGCTGCCGTGCGCCAGTGGGACCATCCTGGCCGCCACGGCCGCCGCCGAACCGCCGCTGGAACCGCCGGTGGTACGGGTAAGGTCCCAGGGATTGTTGGCGGGGCCAAATAACTCCGGCTCGGTTACAGGTGTCAGACCTAACTCCGGCGTGTTGGTCTTACCGATGAAAATGACGCCGGCTGCCCTGTGCCGCTTTACCAGTTCACAATCGTGGTCCGGTATAAAATCCTTAAAGAACTTACTGCCGTTGGTCAGGGGGACCCCGGCATAAAATGCTGCCAGGTCTTTCAGCAGGAAGGGAACGCCCTTGAAAGGGCCGTCGGGCAGGTCTCCTTCGGCAGTTTCTCGGGCCTGGTCATACATCTTAAGGATAACCGCGTTAACCTGAGGATTAATCTTTTCAATGCGGCTTATAGCTTCTTCGACCAGCTCGCCCGGTTTAACCTCTTTCTTACGTACAAGCTCGGCCAGTCCGAGTCCGTCATATTTATCATAGTCGCTAAAGCCGGTCATGACTAACCTCCTAGCATCCGGGTCTGGAATCCATAAACAGGAACATTATACGGACTAAGACATGAACCCCAGGACTCATCCTGAGAGGCCTCGTCAGGGAGGATTGAGTGGTGCAAAAGCGAGGATGGCAGGTTTTTCCTTAGCAGCAGATGAGAGCAATGCGGTTTCAGTCAATAACTTTGTAAACGGTGTCTCCCCTTCTCACGCGGTCCGGGACCTTGATACCCACTGAATCCCCGGCCTTGGCTTCGGTGACATTAGCGTTGTTAATCTGCATCGAAGCAATAACCATTTCGATATCAGTGGTATGTCCCATGATGTGAATTTTATCCCCTACCTTCAGCTTCCCGTTCATCTCAACACCGGCTACCACCGGTCGCGCAAAGAAGTCACTTACCTTACCGACTGCTTCCTCAGTCATCTGACTCCCCTCCTTAATGATAAATGTGAAGCAGACTTATGCTTTGTTTCTAGGATTATACCCCGCCATTCTCCATAAATCAACATCTATAAAAGGGGATTTTTAATACTGTATTCATGGAATTTTTATGCTTTTTTAACGGCCAAGATTCTATACTATTATGAAGTAAGTCTATCTAACTCCAGACCTATCATTTATCAAAGGGCTGCACGCCATAAACAGCACCATCATAGGCAATTACATTTACTTCATCGACTCTCAGAACGATGAACTCTGGATAGCTTATATGATGGAGCAGGAACCTGCCGAGAAATAGACTTCCATATTACCTCCAGCGGAAACACTCAGAATTATCATCAAGCCAGCAAGTTCACCCGCAGCCATGCTTTGACATCCTGCTTTCAAAAACATATAATGGTTCTAACCGTCATTTCTCAGGGGAACGGAGCCTTGGCAAAGGAAGATGAAATCAAATCGGTAAACGAGGCGTCAGAGCCGGATATCGAGCAAATAGTCAAGCGACTTGACATGCTCGATCACCGCCTGGATACTGTCGACTCCATAGTATCAGCCGTTGCCGAACGGGTAATGAAGCAGCCGATTACTTTCAGTATAACCTGCTCTAAATGCGGTCAGAAGATAGAAATCTCTCTCATAGGGACCGAGAAGCCGAGCCGGTAGAGATAGCTCTATGCAAATCAGTCAATATCAGGGCTAATTTCATCTTGCTGCCTGAGGCGGTATTTTCATTATTTATTATCTATAGTACATAGCTGTATATAACCGGTCTTAACCGTATAAGAAATCAACAGTAACGGGAGGTAGACATGGCGATAGCCGCTCGAATCAACCAGACCAAGTATGATGTCTTCCGATGGCGGTACGAACTGAGCATCCCCAGGAAACTGGCCCTGGCGCTCGGCATGGCGGTTCTCACCGGCCTGCTGGCCCAGGTCAGAATCCAGCTTCCGTGGAGTCCGGTGCCGGTAACAGGGCAGACCTTTGCCGTGCTTCTGGCGGGTGTCCTCCTGGGAAAGTGGTGGGGCGGCATCAGCATGACCATGTACGGCGGACTCGGCATGGCGGGAGTCCCCTGGTTACAGGGTTTCAGCGGTGGCCTCGCCTACATGGCCGGACCCACCGGCGGCTATATCGTCGGTTTTATCCTGGCAGCCCTCTTTCTGGGGTATCTTACCGATAAATATATCAGGTCGAGAAGCTTCCTGAGTATGCTGGGGCTCATGCTCTTTGCCAACTTCATCCTTATCTACGTACCCGGACTCCTTCAACTCGGACTCTGGCTCAACATGGTGAAGGGTGAACCGGCCACATTTACCGGTCTGCTCACGATAGGAGCTATACCCTTTATTGCTGGCGATGTCACCAAGGCTGTCCTGGCGGCCCTCATAGCCAGAGGCGTAACCCCGAAACAGGCCTATAATGGCGAGGCAGATAAAGACAGGTGAGCACGGTGGCGTCTGCCCTGAAAAAGACGAACTCATATAGTGAAGAGTCAGCTATCTGCCCAGCCAGCCCTGCCCTTTCAGGAGGCCGCGTACATAGGCTGCCTGACCCACATGCTGGTAGCAGTCGTTGATATTACCCATGATACGCACACCGACGGCCGTCATGGTTCCGGGGTATATCGAGTTATCAAATTTCCTATCGAGTCCGTCCTCCGATAGATTTATAATATATTTCACCGACTGCTCCATCACCGCATGGTGGTAGTCCAGCAGGGTCTGTACATCCGGTATGTCCAGGCCGGCCACCTCCTCAACGCTATGCCTGTATCCCGTATCATTCGGATCAGGAAGACGGTTGAACTTCTTATGCCATTCTTCTTTAGTCCAGAGCTGTTCTCCGTACATAACATCCCCGACCGTCCTGTCCAGACTGCGTGTGGTGTGCCAGAGGAGCCAGCCGATGGTATTGGCATCAGGGGCTGGTCTACGGTTCAGGTCGTCCAGGGTGAGTCCATCGAGTACCTCTTCAAATCCCGTAGATAACCGCCGATAAATATCCACAAGTAATTGCTGCCACTTCATGACTGCCTCCCGTACGTCAGCGCTGGTCATATCATACAATATATCCTCAGGAAATTACGATAGGGTGGTTTTTAATCTCCCCACCCCCCAATGATATCTATTCCCACCCAGGCCGCCCGGTGTCATTGGCGGCTTAGGCCAGAGAGAAATCCCTCTCATTCTCCCTTTACGAAAGGGAGACGACCCATTGTTCAAGAAGTATTATCCCCCTTTGAAAAAAGGGGGATTAAGGGGGATTCCAATCTCTAAAGTGGGGCGTTTAAGAGGGGCGTAAGCCCCTCTTTCTTTATTTCCCCCTTCCCTTCATCAATACCCAAGGGAAGGGGGTCAGGGGGATAGGTTACCTATAATTGCGCTCGTAGCTGAACGCTGATATAATTAATTCGTGGAAAACGCGGATAAATTACAGGCGATGCGCCATTCGGCCTCGCATGTCATGGCCGAAGCCGTCCTGTCCATTTTCCCTGACGCCAAGTTCGGCATCGGCCCGGCCATCGAAGATGGCTTTTACTATGACTTTGACTTATCGCGCGCCCTAACACCCGATGACCTGCCCGTTATCGAGCAGAAAATGAGCGAGATAATCAGGGCCGACCTGCCATTTACCCATAAGGAACTCACCAAGGAAGAAGCCAGGAAACTGTTTGCTTCCCAGCCCTACAAACTGGAACTAATTGAAGAAATCACGGACGACAGGGTGGGTATTTATAAGCAGGGTAACTTCGTTGATCTGTGCCGCGGACCCCATGTTAACACTACCGGCGAGATAAAGGCCTTCAAGCTGACCAACGTTGCCGGAGCCTACTGGCGTGGTAAAGAACGCAATCCCATGCTCCAGAGGATATACGGCGTCGCCTTTGACACTCAAAGGGCCCTGGATGAGCACCTGAAAAGGCTGGAGCAACTTGAAGCCCGTGACCATCGTCGCCTGAACAAGCAACTCAATCTATACATCACGCCCGAAGAAGTAGGCAGCGGCCTCATTATCTATGGTCCCAAGGCAGGTCGTATTCGCGCTATTGTGGAGGAGTTCTGGCAGCACGAACACTTCGCCAATGGGTACGAACTGCTCTATACGCCCCATATCGGCCTCAGCAAGCTGTGGGAGACCAGCGGCCATCTGGACTTCTACCAGGAAAATATGTACTCGCCCATTGATATCGAAGGGCAACTATATTACCTCAAGCCCATGAACTGTCCATTCCATATGCTGGCCTATAAGTCGCAGTTGCGTTCCTACCGTGATTTACCGATGCGCTGGGCGGAACTCGGTACGGTATATCGATACGAACGTAGCGGCGTGCTACTGGGGCTGTTACGCACGCGGGGCTTCACTCAGGATGACGCTCACATTTTCTGCACCCCTGAGCAGATTGAAGACGAGATTACCGAAGTATTCCGGTTCTCCCTCAAGATGTGGAAGGCTTTCGGATTTGATAAATACAAGGTGTATCTCTCCACACGTCCTGAAAAATCGATAGGCACGGAGGAGCAGTGGCTTCAGGCTGAGGAAGCGTTAGGCAAGGTCTTGCAGAAAGAAAATACAGCCTATGAGGTGGACCGTGGAGGCGGTGCCTTCTACGGTCCCAAGATTGACATAAAGATAGAGGATGCCCTGGGACGTGAGTGGCAGATGACCACCATCCAGTTCGACTTCAATCTGCCGGAACGCTTCGATTTAGTCTATACAGGAGCAGATGGTAAAGAGCACCGGCCTTATATGATACACCGTGCTTTACTGGGCGCATGGTGCCGTTTCTTCGGTTTGATAATCGAGCATTATGCCGGCGCCTTCCCTGTGTGGCTCGCTCCGGTACAGGCGAAACTGATTCCCGTAGCTGATCGCCATCTGGAATACGCCCGCAAGGTGGAGGCAGAGCTTAAAAGCCATGGAGTACGAGTAGAGGTGGATGACCGCTCGGAAAGAATGAATCTGAAAATAAGACAGGCGCAGCTTGAGAAGATACCGTACATGCTTATTGTCGGTGATAAGGAGGCAGAGAACAATTCTGTTTCTGTCCGGTGCCGCAGCGGCGAGCAGATTCCTGCCCAATCATTAGCTGATTTTATTAAAACTATAAATGCCGATATCGCCAACAGGGTGTGAAGCGGAAGGTTTTATTGTTATTAGTTCCCACCCCACCCCCAACCACCGGTGATTTTCTT